>Ga0209404_10002422_pt1 | contig 11556 bp, 7 predicted proteins | sample TroAtlMetagenome_2_FD_187447 | JGI IMG/M metagenome (GOLD analysis project Ga0209404, IMG submission 187447) | Marine eukaryotic phytoplankton communities from Atlantic Ocean - Tropical Atlantic ANT8 Metagenome (SPAdes) (version 2) | ecosystem: Environmental > Aquatic > Marine > Oceanic | place...
TTTACTGACTGCATACGTCCACCTGGCTTCTCCAACGGCTCCAAGTTGAGTCGCATCTCCCTCTGTCACCCGAAAGGCAAAGCGACCAAAGACTTCGCTTGTCGAAAAGTCGATAATCCTCTCAATTCCTTCCATTTCCTGAGCGATATTGAGCACATTATAAGTCCCCATCAGACTCACTTCCATGGTGCGAACCGGGATCCTCATCACAGTGTCTACACCGGCAATAGATGCCATATGAATCACGTAATGAGAGCCTGCCATGGCCTCTTTCATCCCTTGCCGGTCAAGCACATCTCCCTGGATCAACTCAATGGAATCAGACTCCAGCAAATCCGTTCTCTCGAGGGCATTTCGATGGAGGTTATCAAACAGAACCACATAGGCCCCTTCTTCCACCAATCTCCTGGCCAAACTGCTGCCAATAAAGCCGGCTCCTCCTGTGATAAACACCCTTTTACCCTTCCACATCTTTCTCTCCTTCTCCCGCATCTCCAGGTTGGGGCAATGACGACTTGGGATACACTTCACCCAATCGGTCCCAACTCAAGGGCACTTTGGCAGACTGGCGCTCTCCGAGAAATTCGAAGAAGACAAGGGTCAGAAAGGGAAAATCCCGCTTCCAGGCCTCATCGCGTTTTCTGATCTTGTCGAGAACCTCTTTCGATTCGTATTTCTGAATTCGATTCAAAAGCTCACTTCGCACCTCATCAGAGGCATCCATATATGCTGAATAAGCATGAAACAATGCCATTTCTGTATCGTTGTTCTCCAAAAACAGATGCGTCACGAAATTGGGATCCAGACCATTACCAGGAAGGCTTGCAGCAACAGAGAAATACTCTCTGGCTTTATCCAGGTACATCTTTTCATCTTTCAAGTTGTCGGCTTTAGGCATCAACTCATAAAAATAGTTAAACCCGATATCCATATAAAGGCGCCAGTCATCGGGAAATGCATCAATACCCAATTCCGCATAATAATTGCTCTTTTCGACCTCTTTTACCCCGATATACTGCCCCAGCTTCACATTTTGTGACGCCCATCTATAGAGAGTCGGCATCTTGGGATCGAGAGCCACAACCGTATGGACGTAGTCGTCGAGCCAAGCATATCGACGATCCATAAAGAGGTGATTAATGAAATAGGCAAACCCCCGCATATACACCAGGTCTGCCACAAAATTGGGGTATCCAAGGGAAGCGATCTTGAGGACAGAAACAGGGGGAAGATAACTGGCTTCGGCCAATTCAAGAGAAGGTCGATGAGACCCGGAGAACTTCAAATCCTGATGAAAATATCGCGTAGCGAGACCCGAAGACAACAAAATGATCAATAGAATCATTGTTCTAAATGCTCGTTTGCTGCTCACAGTCCCTTTATCCCTCTTTTCTGATTCGGCTGATCATACTCTGAAATCGTTCAATCTCAATAAACTACGCCTCTTCAAATCACCCACCGATAAAAGCAGACAAAGGAAGAAGAGCTGAGGCAAGCCTTCCCCATGAGTCAACAACCCATCAAGAGTGGCGGAACTCATCCAGTTCTTTGTCAGAAATACTGTATTTATCGAGTTTATATCGAATCGAACGGAAAGAGATATTGAGTAACTTCGCTGCTTCCGTTCGAACTCCACGGGCCTTTCTCAGGGCATCAAAAATGAGCTTTTTCTCCAGACTTTCAAGCACAGATTCCAGGTCAACACCATCCTCTCCGATAGAAAGCGCTGCAAAAGGATCGTCCATCACCGTTGCCTTATGCTCAGAAATGTGGGCCGGTAAACTATCCAGGGTAATCCGGCTGGATGTCTCAAATGTCACAGCCCTCTCAATCACATTCTCGAGTTCTCGCACGTTGCCCGGGTATCCATAAGCGGATATTGCCGCCATAGCATCCCGACTAAATCCTTCAATTTCCCGTCCCAGTTCCTCGCAATATTTCTCAACAAAATGCTCCGCTATAAGAGCAATGTCCGACTTGCGCTCCCGGAGAGCCGGCAAGCGCATCTGAATCACATTCAGTCTGTAGTAAAGGTCTTCTCGGAAATTGCCCTTTTGCACCTCTTCTTCCAGGGATTTATTGGTGGCCGCAACCACACGAACATCCACAGCGAATTCATCGGTACTCCCCACCGGTTTGATTCGTCGCTCCTGAAGCACTCGAAGGAGTTTTACCTGAAGGGTCATGGACAGTTCTGCGATCTCATCCAGGAATATGGTTCCCCCGTGAGCCACTTCGAACAATCCTTTCTTGGGCGCAATCGCTCCAGTGAAAGCCCCTTTTGTATGACCAAAAAATTCACTCTCCATCAAATTGTCAGGGATGGCTCCGCAGTTCACCACCACAAAGGCCTCATCTTTACGCGTACTATTGTAGTGAATGGCTTTTGCCACCAACTCCTTACCCGTTCCACTCTCCCCCGAAACAAGAACACTCGTTCGACTATGAGAAACCCGACGAATCATCTCGAAAACCTGGCGAATCGCTGAACTGTTTCCAATGATATTGTGGAATGAGTACTTCTGCTGAAGCTCCCCTTTCAGTCGACCAACCTCCAGGGATAACGCACGTCTTTCAAGGGCTTTCTCAAGAATGACCTTGATGGAATCAACCTTAAAAGGCTTGGAAATATAGTCGTAGGCGCCCAGGCGCATGGCCTCAATGGCGGTTTCAGTCGTACTAAACGCCGTCATCACCACCACTTGTGTCTTTGGCCAATGCTCCTTAACGAACATCAGCACATCAATCCCATTGGCTTTCGGCATCTTCAGGTCGGTCAAGACCAGATCGTATTCATTGTCCTTCAATTCATCGAAGGCGGCCTCAGCAGATGGCACTGAGGAGCACGTATATCCCTCTTTGAACATCAGAATTTCAAGAAACTCTCTCATGCTCGCTTCATCATCAATGATGAGTATTCGACTCATGATCAGGCCCCTTCATGCTGCGGGAGGTATACAGAGATGGTACTTCCTTTTCCCAACTGACTGTCTACCTCGATATCTCCATTGTGCTCTTCGATAATACGGAAACATGTGGCCAATCCCAAGCCCGTACCCCCTTGTTTTGTCGTAAAAAACGGTTCGAAGATTTTCTCCTGCACTTCCTCCGGGATTCCCTCGCCCTCATCACGGACAAATGTTCGTACCAAATTGGTTCCATCCCGACGCTCTAAATCCATCCCCATCAAAATGGTTCCACCAAAGGGCATAGACTGAGCTGAATTGGTCAATAGATTCCAAATCACCTGTCTCAGTTGAATTGGATCTGCTTTTACATACCACTTTCCCCTGGACTCAACAGTGACAGAGTGGTCGCTCAATTTAGGGTCGAGTCGAAAGGCCTCCGCTGTTTGTTTCAGAAGATCCCCAAGATCTACACTTCGCTTCTCAGGTCGAATAGGTCCGGAGAATTCCAAAAATTCACTGATCCATACATTCAGATGATCAATCTCTCGTAAAATAATACCCCGAAGCCGACCCGAAGTCTCCTGGTCATCCACGTTCCCCTTAAGCATCTGGACACATCCACTAATGGAGGCAAGGGGGTTCCGAATCTCATGAGCAATACGAGCCGAAAGCTCACCAATCACCGCCAATTGCCGCGATCGAGTGTACTGCTCTTCCATATGTTTCATACGAGTCACGTCTTGAACGAAAATAACCTGACCCGTTTGCTCTCCAGATACATCTTTCAGGGGAGACAGGTTCCACTGAAGCAAAGATCGGTTTCCTTTGAGCATCTGAGCCGTCACTTCCATGGTCACGAGGGTCTTCTTGTCCTCATTCTCCAGAATGTGTTGGAGAGCTGGAAAGAGTTCAACAATGTCTTTACCAAGCACCTCATCGGAATCCAAACCACTCAAATCTTCAGCCGCCTCATTAAAAAATGTGATGCGGCCCTCTGATGTAATGGTGATAAGACCCGTACGAATACTTGAAACGATATTTTGGTGAAGGGCTTTAAGGCTCTCCAGGCTATCCCTTGTCTCCCGATATTCTTCACTCGTCCTTCTCAGCTGCTCAGAGAGATAACTGGATAGAAACGCAATGGCATAGAAAGCCCCCACGTTGATCAAAAGCCGGGAAAGCCACTCCTCCACGTTCTTTCCAGATCCTGATATGGAGGCCCCTGGAAGCTGAGAGACGCCATGAAACTGAAGCGACTCTGGAAGAAACCCCATCTCCGACAAGGAAATGAGGAAAAAGAACACACTCGACAGGGTCGCCATCACAAAGGCACCCCGGCGATAAAGAATAATCGCTGAGTTCACGATGGTCAGAGAAAACAGGAAGGAGAATACACTCTCCGTGCCTCCGGTGATGGTCACCAAAGCGCATGAAAGAACAACGTCTCCCATCAACTGTACATAGGTGAGAATCACCAGAGAAAACTGAGTCTGAATCAACCTGAGAGCAATCAAATACCCAAACGACGCCATATACGTAAACGTCGTCATGTAATAGAGGGCTAAATTGGTACTAAAACGCTGCTCTGTTGGCCGAACTTCATCAAGGCCGAAGACAAATGTCGCTCCGAAGAGGAAAGAAATAATGGCGACCCTGAAAAGGGTTAACCACTGTAATTTCTTGGCGAGTTGGGCGTCGTAGGAGACTCCTGTGGATTCCATGGTCTATCCTCGTGGCATCAATGAGGTGCCAGATTGTCAGCCATAGAGAAAATCGGCATGTACATCGCGATCAGAACGAAACCGATGATTCCACCCAGGAGGACCATGATGAGGGGCTCAATAAGAGAGGTGATCGAATCAACTGACTGCTCCACCTCATCATCATAAAAGTCAGCAATCTTCACCAGCATGACATCCATGGCACCCGTGGACTCACCCACCGCAATCATTTGGACAACCATTTTGGGAAACACACCCGCTTCCATCAAAGGACCCGCAATGGACTTCCCCTCACTAATACGGTGCTTGGTGTAGAGAATACCATTCTCTACCACCTTGTTTCCCGCGGTCTTTGCCACAATATCCAATGAATCCAGAATGGGAACACCACTGGAAATCAAGGTTCCGAGGGTTCGTGTAAACTTGGCCACGGCAGCCTTTCGAACCAAATCTCCAAAAATGGGTGCACTGATCAACGCCTTATCGGTCCACAGCTTGCCTTTTTCAGTCTTGTAGAAGGCGCTCACCATAAAGACCAGGAGAGGACCGGCTACAGCGAGGGCCGGCAAAAGCTGAATGAGGTTGTCCGACAGAAACACCATGACTTGAGTCAAAGCAGGTAGCTCTTTGGCTCCCATGGAAGCAAACATGCTCGCAAAGGTCGGAACCACCTTCCACAACAAACCAATGGTAATACCAATCGCAACCACCAAAACCGTGATCGGATATTTCATGGCACCATTGACCTTGGCCTTCAACTTCATGCTCTTCTCAACGTAATCCGCAAGACGATTGAGAATGGTATCGAGAATACCTCCCATCTCTCCCGCAGCCACGAGGTTAATGAAGAGGTTATCGAATGTCTTTGGGTGTTTCCTCAAGGCATCGGCAAATGTAGAGCCTGATTCCACCTGAACTTTGACGTGAATCAATACCTTTTTAAAATGCTTATCCGGCTCTTGTCCCTGAAGCAACTCCAGGCATTGAACGAGAGGCAAACCCGCATCGATCATGGTCGCCATCTGTCGTGTGAAGACCACGAGCGTCTTGGTAGTGACTTTGTAGAAAAGGGTGTCCAGTTTCAGACCACGGGATCTTTTACGAACCTTTACATTCTGAATCTGCATATCCGAGAGGCGCATTTGCACCTCTCTGGACGTAGCGGCATCCATATAACCCTGTTTGACTTCCCCATCACGGGTTCGACCTTCCCAAACAAAGCTAGCCATGCCCCTCTACCTCTCTCGTTAAAACCCACACTATCCCTCGTTTTACGAGGTCACCGTCCGATTGATTCTACCCTAACATTGAAAGTATTTCGTTCTTCTCATATGAGGATTGAATCGCTACTTCCTCCGTTATCTTACCTGATTCCACCAAACTCGCCAGACATTGGTTTAATGTGGTCATTTTGTGTGTTTTCTGACCGGACTGCATCAAGGAATATATTTGATGTGTTTTCTCCTCTCGAATGAGATTCCGGATGGCCGCTGTAGGGAGTAAGAGTTCACTGGCCATAACCCTGCTTCTTCGGTCAGCTCCAGGAAGCAGCCTCTGGCTGATAATTCCCTCCAAAACAAAGGAAAGCTGATGTCGAACAGAAGCCTGATGCTCCGGAGGAAAAAAGTCGATAGCTCGATGAATCGTCTGAATCGCTGAATTGGTATGCATGGTGGCTAAAGCCAAGTGACCTGTCTCGCTAATTCGAAGGGCTGCCTCCATGCTGGCCAGATCACGAATCTCCCCAATCAGGACCACATCTGGGTCTTGACGAAGGACATAACGAAGAGCCTCTGAAAAGCTCGCTGTATCAGAGCCCACTTCCCTTTGGTTCACAATGCAATTTTGGTGACCGTGAAGGAACTCTATGGGGTCCTCAATGGTGATAATGTGCCCGCGCCTTTTACGGTTAATGGCATCGATAATAGAGGCTAGGGTCGTGGACTTCCCGCTTCCTGTAGGTCCCGTTACAAAAATGAGTCCCTGCTTTTTATCTACAAGAGAACGAACCCCCTCAGAGACTCCCAACTCATCCAGGGTTTGCACCTCACTGGGAATCTGCCTCAATGCCCCTGCAATGGAGCCCCTTTGCCAAAAGAAATTGGCTCGAAAGCGGCATTTGTTCCTCCAATTGAAACTGAGATCGATTTCTCGTTCAATTTCAAATCTCTTCTTTTGTCTTTCATTGAGAATGGAATAGGCAATTTGATGACAATCACGATCCGTGAGTTCTTCGCTTTTAATCCGACGAATAGACCCGTTTATTCGGAGTGCTGGTGGAGCCCCTGCACTGAGGTGGAGGTCGCTCGCATTATTATCAACCATGGTTTGAAGAAGCTTATGAATATCGACCCGACTTTCCGTCGATTCCATGGAAACCTCCTCTGGTATTTCTAGTCCGCCCTGGTGACACGAAGGACTTCTTCCAAAGTCGTCATGCCCTCTCTCACTTTCTTTAAGCCCGCCTGCCTCAAAGTCTGCATTCCAAGTCGGACTGCCTCTCGTTTCAACTCAATGGAAGAGTACCCCTGGAGAACACACTCTTTCAGCTCATCGGACATGGGCATCACCTCGTAGAGAGCGACACGACCCTTGTACCCGGTTTCTCCGCACATTCGACATCCAGCACCCTCTGAGATACGCGCGGAGGACAATTCCCCTTCGGTCATCCCGGCTTCGATCATGACTTCGTTCTCAAACTCCACTTCTGTACGACAATCTGCGCAGATTTTTCGACACAAACGTTGGGCAAGAATCAAGTTCAGTGATGCGGTAACCAAGAAAGGCTCAACACCCATGTTCAACAGACGATTAATGGTAGACGGCGCATCATTCGTGTGAAGGGTCGAAAGCACCAAGTGACCTGTAAGCGCCGCTTTAATCGCGATCTCTGCAGTTTCAAAGTCACGAATCTCTCCAACCATGATGATGTCCGGATCCTGACGCAGGAACGAACGAAGGGTCGCTGCGAAGTTCAGTCCAATGGAATCGTTCTGCTGAACCTGATTCACTCCAGTAAGGTTGAACTCGACGGGATCTTCCGCTGTAGAAATATTCTCCGTCACCTTATTCAACTCTTGAAGAGCAGAATAGAGAGACGTTGTCTTTCCAGACCCCGTCGGGCCCGTCACCAAAACCATTCCATACGGCTGATGAATCGCTCCTTTGAAAGAAGCGAGAGGTTCTGGGTCGAAACCCAGTTTGGTCATGTCCAACTGAAGGTTCGACTTATCCAAAATTCGCGCAACAACCTTTTCACCGTACAAAGTCGGCAAAACGCTGACACGGAAATCCACCTCTTTTTCCTTCCCCATCACCAATTTAATACGACCATCCTGGGGGAGTCGACGCTCCGCAATGTCCAGGTTACTCATAATCTTCACACGGGAAGTAATGGCGTTTTTAAGCTTCACTGGAGGCTTCATGATCTCGTGGAGAACACCGTCAATCCTGTACCGGACCCGGAAGTCATATTCGTAAGGCTCAATGTGAATATCACTGGCTCCACGCTTAATGGCGTCAACCAGAATCAAGTTCACCAAACGAACCACTGGAGCTTCCTCGGACGAACGCTCCAATTCCGCCAGATCCATACTGGTGTCTTCTTGGAGAATATCGATTTCCGCTTCATCGATAATGTCCTTGAAGTCCGCATCTTTCGGAACGTTGTAATACCGTTCCTGCGCCTGACGAATGGAAGTCTCACTGGCCACAACCACTTCAACGTTGTACCCCGTCAGGAATTTAATGTCGTCCATCGCGTAGATGTTGGACGGATCGGACATGGCCACGATCAGAGATGAACCTTGCAGGTTCACGGGAATCAAAGAGTGCTTTTCAGCGACAGACTGGGGAATCAAATCCACCACGTCTACGGGAATCTCTACTTCTTCCACCTCAATGGAAGGAACACCGTACTGCCGACTCAGAAATTGAACCAACTGGGTTTCTTCAACATATCCGAGTTTCGCGAGGGTGTGACCAAGACGCCCTCCGAACTTTACAATCTCCCGTTGAGCTTCTTCCAACTGAACCAGGGAAACCACATTCTCACGGAGGAGTAGTTCACCGATTCCGCCCGGATCCACTTTTACGGGAGCAAAGTCCCCTGATTCCCTATCAGAGTGGAGAGTGGCTGCTGGTGCATAGTCTTTCCCATCTTCTCCCGCTTCTATAAGAGCAGGACTCAAGTCTGCGTCTTCAGTGAGAAACTCTTCATCCAAAATGTGGGTCGTACTATCTTCCCCAGGGGAAACCTCTTCAGAATTTTCCGAAGACTGGTGTTCATCAGACATCAATCACCTCAATACAGGATTGGATCAAATCACCTTTAAAAAAAGGGGAGTGCCGGTTTTGATGCAGGGACCTCGCAGCCCCGCAATCTCACTATTCAAATGCCTATGAAAGGTACGCGATGGGTAATTGGAGTGTCAAGAATCCCACACTTCTTCTATTCCCGAATCTGTCTTATTGAGAATCGCTCTGTAGGTCCTTTGCAATCGGTAACCATGGCTCAAGGGCCGTCAGTGCCCGGTTCATGTAGGCTGCTTTCTTTTCCCGTTTGCGAAGTCGCGGCCCGGACCAGGCAGGAACCAGAGAGTAGTTGATATTCGTTGGCTGATAATCCGCTTCCCCAGGAATCGTAATGTGATTGAGCAGGCTTCCCAGTGCACTTTCTTCAGGAGGACGGACCTTTGAAGTGTCCTCTCCACGAAGTTCAGCGATCTGAAACAAGCCTGCCATGAGTCCACAGGCCGTGGACTCTACATATCCCTCTACTCCTGTAATTTGCCCCGCAAATCTTAACTGGGGCATGCCTCTAAAGCGAAGACTTCCATCCAGGAGGAGCGGTCCATTGAGGTAGGTGTTTCGATGGACTGAACCGAAGCGCAGGAATTCTACGTCTTCCAGGCCGGGTATGGTTCGAAAGACCCGCTTCTGCTCCGGATACTTCAATTTCGTCTGGAACCCCACCATGTTGTATGCAGTTCCCCCCTTGTTTTCCTTTCGGAGTTGCACCACAGCGTACGGTTGTTCCCCCGTTCGAGGATCCGTAAGGCCTTTGGGTTTCATAGGACCGAAAGACAAGGTCTGTGGGCCCCGTTCAGCCATTACCTCCACTGGAAGACAGGCCTGAAAATACTTAATCTTCTCAAAGCTTGAAAGAGGAACCTTTTCCCCATCTACAAGGGCTTGAACGAACGTGAAGTACTCCTCTTCGTTCATGGGGCAATTGAGATAATCCGCCCCTTCACCCTTATCGTAACGGGACTGGGCAAAGACCACATCCATATTGATGCTGTCTGCATCCAAAATGGGGGCGATGGCATCGTAAAAATAGAGCCTGTCTTTCCCTGTTAATTGTGTGATCCAGGCGGCCAAAGCATCACTGGTAAGTGGGCCTGTTGCCAAAATGGTTGGCTCATCCCAATCCACAAGAGACACTTCTTCTCGAATCAGCTGAATACGAGGATGAGCCTCAATCCGGCGAGTAACCTCTTCCGAAAACTTATCCCTGTCCATGGCCAAAGCATCCCCGGCTGGAACCGCATGCAACTCTGCTGCATCCAGAATCATCGAGCCCACCCGTCGCATTTCTTCTTTAATGAGACCGACTGCCGATTCAGGGTTATTGGATCTAAAACTATTGGAGCAAACCAATTCTGCCAAACCACCCGTCTCATGAGCTGCGCTTTTCTTCTCTGGGCGCATTTCATAGATCACAACAGAGTACCCTGCTTCTGCGATCTGCCAAGCAGCCTCACAGCCAGCCAGTCCTCCACCAATAATTCTCACATGGGGTTTCGTCATCTCAGATTCCTCTTGTCGCTATTCTGCTCGTCCCGAAAGGGGCCGCTTCTTTTAGATCGCTGGCGCTATAGCGTCAATGATTGGTTTGGATCTGGAAACCTAAATCTGAATGGGGGAGGAAAGAATATAGGCATTCCCAGGAAATCGTCGGAGATGACCTCTCAGGAGCATCAATTCCAGCCGGGAGGTGGCTTCCACCATGGATAATCCCAATCCCTCACTGATCGAAGTGGCATCCACCGGGTTGTTCAGGGCCATGTTCTGAATGTGTCGTTCCTGAGCAGAAAGGGGAACATTCGCCCGTGGGGAAACAACACCCTGGCTCCATTGCACTCCTGGGCTCACCCTCCGCTGTTCCTTGGGTTGGGGCCACTTCACCCCGGCGAGGTTTGGCTTATCCAGTTCCTGAAGAAGCTGATCGGGGTGGTGGAGGAGGGTTGCGTGACCCTTTCCAATAAGATGATTCACCCCTTCCGACAAACTGTAATGAAGGTCACCTGGCACTGCAAAAACCGGTTTACCCAATTGATTCGCCCAACGAGCTGTGGCCAATGAGCCACTCCTCCGTCGCGCGGAGACTACAACAAGGACGTCGGACAATGCCGCAATGAGTCGATTTCTTTGCAGAAAGTTGTGCTTCTTTGCCTTTGCGAAGTCAGGAGCTTCGGACACCAGAGCCCCACCTTCCTGTAGAATTCCCTCGAAAATTTCCTGAGATGATCGTGGAGAAAGATGATCAAGACCCCCGGCAAGGACAACAATTCCGAGTCCCTGCCCATCCACAACCCCTTGGTGGGCACTGGCATCAATTCCACGAGCCCCACCACTCACGATGACGCAACCAGCCTCCGCCAATACACGACCCAAATGATGGGCTACCATAGATCCATACCCATCAGTGGCACGAGCCCCAACAATTCCAATTGTTTTTCTACCTTCTGGTAACTTCCCCCTGGAAAACAGAAACGGCGGTGGATGTTTCAAGCCTCGAAGACCAACAGGATATGCCTTTTGACCAAAGTCGACCCCAGTGTACGGTCTACACCCAAAAGTAAGCTCAGCCGTTTCAACCTCCTCATAGAGCCACGCCCAACCTTTGCCGGAATCACCTGGAA
>Ga0209404_10002423_pt1 | contig 11556 bp, 14 predicted proteins | sample TroAtlMetagenome_2_FD_187447 | JGI IMG/M metagenome (GOLD analysis project Ga0209404, IMG submission 187447) | Marine eukaryotic phytoplankton communities from Atlantic Ocean - Tropical Atlantic ANT8 Metagenome (SPAdes) (version 2) | ecosystem: Environmental > Aquatic > Marine > Oceanic...
GTAGGTAATGTAATCTCTTGACATAGATTTGACATACTTACCTTATCTAAGAAGGAACTATGACTATTACTATGGTCTACATTCATGATGTAGATTCTTCCTGTTTCTGCTCTCTCTTTTAACATATCCATGAAAAGAGTTCTTGCACTTATTTTCTTCTTAGGGATTGAATATGCTCTCTCGTACTTTTCGTAAAGTTCATCAAACCCTTCTGTTCCAAATGCATCGTAGAGGTCAGGCACATCGTGAGGAGAAAACAAAGTGATATCCTCGTCTTTGATAAATCGTTCATAAAATAATTTAGATAACTGAATCGAATAGTCTAACTTTCTGACTCTATTATCTTCTGTCCCTTTATTGTTTTTGAGGACAATAATGTCTTCAATCTCTTGATGCCAGATTGGGAAATGGACTGTAGCCGACCCACCCCTAACACCATTTTGTGTACAACATCTGACTGTGGATTCAAATTTCTTGAGAAAAGGTATAACTCCTGTGTGCTGTACTTCTCCACCACGAATTTTAGAATTGATTCCACGAATCCTACCAGCATTAATACCAATTCCAGCCCTCTGTGCAACATACCTACCAATAGCCATGTCACTAGAGAAAATGCTTGGAAGAGTATCATCACTGTCCACCAAAACACAACTAGCAAACTGCCTAAGAGGAGTTCTAACCCCTGCCATAATTGGTGTAGGGATTGATATCTTAAATTGACTAATCGCGTCATAATATTTTTTAACATAATTTAACCTCGTTTCTTTAGGGTAGTCCTTAAAAAGAACTGCACTAATCAAAATATACATGAACTGTGGTGTCTCATACAATTTACCAGATGACCTGTCTTGTACAAGATACTTGTCCACTACCTGTTGGAGACCTGCGTATGCAAACAACATGTCTCTGTTATGATTAAGATATGAGTTTAGTTTATCCCATTCTTCATCATCATAATAATTTAATAAATCTTTATCATAAACACCATACTCTATGTTTCTTTCTACTATATCTTTTAGTGGTGGATAGATTTCACTATCTTTCCATTTAGTATTAAATACATCTTTACGAATTGCAAACAATAACAATCTTGATGCAACATACTGATAGTTTGGTGCATCCAAAGATATCAAATCAGATGAAGATTTAATTAATGTATCCTGTATTTCCTGTGTTGTCATTTCATTATAGAATGACAAGTTTGCACTCATTTCTACCTGTGATGCAGATACCCCATTGATACCATCACATGCAGCTTCTACCATCTTATGGATTTTTTCTAAATTTAAACTTTCTTTCGACCCATCCCTCTTTACAATACTTAATCCATTTCCATTCACTATACTTTACTCCAATTATTGATTGCAAGAGATAATTCTAATCCTTGCATTGTATTTTCTATAATCACATCTTTGACTTTGATGTCTGTCATCCACATGTCATTGATATCTTTTTCTTTTATTGTCTCTGGCCAAACACAAACTTTGTAACCTTGGTCACCCATAGACCTCATCTTTTTGATGATTTCTTTATTCCGAGGTTCGTTATCAAAAATAAGAGTAGAACCACTCTTAGATATTTCGTTTGTTACCTTGGAGAAGTCTGAACCTGCGACTGCAATGCAGTTGTCCAGAAATAGAGAATCAATTGGCCCTTCAACAACATAAAGAGGTTGGTTGAAATCAACTTTGTCGAGATTAAAAATAAGTGGTTTTTCTTCATCGAATCGTAATGTTAAATATCTTAGTTGTGAATCATTTAATGCTCTACCAGTCAATCCTATGAGATTTTTCTGTCTATCATAGAAGGGTAGAACTAGTCTTGGGTCGTTTCCTAAAACTCTCTTATTATACTTATAATTTATTGAACTTAGACTTTGGGATTTCTCTACAAAATAAAAATCTTTCCACCATTTTTTTGGTATTTCTCTTTTAGTCAAATATTCAACACATAATTCACTATCTTCTGCTTTGGGATATCTTGCAAGTATATTAGATTTAAACTTTGGTGGTTCAAATGTGAAGTTTTGTTGTGCAACTGGTCTGGTATCATTCTTCTTACCAAACTTTTCCATGACCCATTGTTTGTGCAACATACTATCATGGTCTTTTAAGAAGATACCTACATTGGTCGAATGACCACAATTATGACACTTATACACATAAGTATCCTTATGCACGAAGTGATAACCTCTTGCTTTTAGTTGGTTACTAGAACTGTCTCCACAATAGGTACATGAATGGTTAAGGAGTTTATCATCCTTCCACTTCACATTTCTCAACCGAGGAGATACCAATTTAAGGTATTTTTTATCAATCCACAAAGACATATATCTATAATACTATGTTTTTGGGATTTGTCAAGGTAATATTCGTTCTCTCTTACGAATATCTAGACATTGGTTTTATTGTTTGGTTATGACTGCAGCTTTTGCTTCTGTTGTAGAACCATCTGGGTTCTTGATGGTAACATTTCTATAGTAAACTACAACTTCTTGTACTTCACGAATGTATCTTCTTAGTTCTTGCATGTTATATGACATGAGTTCGTAATCACTGACTGACATTGCAACAAAGACAACATCACCACTGTTCGCTTTCTTCATGTCGTCTAAGAATCTGTCTAAGTATGTGTAACCTTCTGGCCAGTCTGGATTTTCTTTGCCTAGCGAGCAGTCTCTTTTTCCTGTATCTTTGTCTTTGACGCATGGGTTAGTTATTTTTGCCTCCGAAACTACATAAAACCTAGGTTCTTTTAAATCAATGTTCCTAGGCATTGTAGGTTGAATTATATCAATCTCTAATGGTTTGGAGACTATTTCTACTTTCTTGTTAGGTATTAACGAACAACCACTAATTGTTAGGGTTGATATCAGAAGTAGGGTCGTCCAACGAGTCCAATTCTTTGCTATCATTTTCTATACTCTCAAATACTTGCTTTGTTGAGTTATTAACTCTTTTTTCAATCATGCCAGGCTTAGCAATTGCAAGTTGGTTTAAATTATGTCTTCTAAAAATATCCAGATATGTATTCATTTCTGCTTCAATCTGTGCATTTTTTCTACTCATTTGATTCAATGCTTTACCTTGTGTTTCAAAGGATTCTCTCATTGTATCCATAGCTGCCTGTTGTTCTTGTACTGCACCTTCAAGTGCAAGATTGTTTGCACTCAATACTTGGTTTTGATTATAGAGATAATAACTCCCTAATCCTAAAACCAATATAATTCCTATTAACATCTGTTGCATTATGAATTATCCTCAATCCATTGTTTGATTTCTGCAACTGTAAAAAGATTCTCTGCATCTTCATCTGGTATTTCAACATCAAACTGAGATTCGATATCCATGATTACTTCAACTACAGATAATGAATCAGCACCTAAGTCATCAACAATATGTGACTCATCTGTAATTGTAGATACATCTACATTTAATCTATCAGCTAATATTTTTTCTAACATTATAACTCCCTTATTATATAGTTCAGTCCTGCGGCACTTCTGTATTCTACAACCTCATTGTCGTCATTTCTGAACTTTAAGTGTTTTTCTTTTTGTACTAAAATTTTCTTTGCAACATAAGACCTGTCATCTGCATCACCCCATTCTTTATTGAATGATACTGTAACCTCATATCTTTCTCTGAATAAATTTATGAACCATAACCATGCACACTTAATCCATTCCCAAATCTTATTCATCAAAATCACCCAGTTTTAAGAACATTTTATTTTTAGTTTGTTTCTTATCAGATGCAGTCATTCCTACCATCTTTGCAATGGAGTTGATATATGCAAGACCATCTTTTGCATCTTTCTTATATCTTTTACCCATTTCAGATTTGAGTCGTTTGGTTATCATATCAAGAACTTGTAAAACACCTGTAACAATTTTACCATCCATTACAAGTTGTGCTTCATTTACAGATGATAGAGAACCCTTAAGTACAACTTTTTTCTTTTCTTTTTCTTTGTCTTTTACATGAGGTGGATGTTCATCATCACCAGCAACTAATGAACTTAGTTGATTAACCATCTGTAATATAACTGGTTGTGGTAAGGTCAACATGAATTCCATTTGTTTCTTAGAAAGACCTTTTACTTTTTTAAGTGCATTTTTTACTTTTACACTTTCAGTAATTGCATCTTCTTGGCCAGGTGTATCTTCTTGGTATCTTTTTAAAAGTTCTGGTGTACCTATTTCTCTACCAGATGAATCTTCTTTCTTTTTCTTTTTACGAACAATAGGTTCATTAGTTGCTACTGCAACTCCAGCTGAATTTGCTGGTGCATCTTCCAATACTTCTTTGAACCTTTTTATTTTCATCTAACTATTTCCAATGGTTTACTTAGTTCTTCCCAAGATGTTTCATAGTCTGAATCACCAGTTTGAAACTTAGAAATCCCTAACATATCATATTTAGGTAAAAGTCTATCTGGAAGTAGTCCAACTTTCTTAAGATTAGGCATAATCCTAGTAAATAGTAGTTCTTGGAACTGAGTATTCAATGCATTTTTTGTAATATACTTATCTGTATACTCAATATCAAATCCCCAATTTTCCCAAACTTCATACTGTTTAAATCTATTTCTTAATACTGTACATGCTTCTAGACAAAAATCTTCTCGTTCTATTTTTTCTTTAGGTGTCAATGTCTGCACATAACTTTCTAGATAATTAACTCCAAAAGTTACATGTCTTGCTTCATCTCTAATGACAAGAGTAAGTATTCCTCTAAGAACTGGGTCTGTAGTTGTTTGTTTTATTGTATTGAAAATTGCAAGTGCAAGTCCTTCAATAATAATTTGCATTCCGATAAACTTTAAATCCCATCTTTCATCTGTAAGGATTTTATCTAACAATGCTTTTAAGTTTGCACCGATAGGAAACATTCTACCGACTCTAGTCTGTATATACTTATTAAATGCTTCTACATGTCTTGCCTCATCAAAAGTTTGTGAAGCTGCATATAGTTTTGCATTGAATGTTGGAGCGCAACTTGTAAGTTGAGATGCAACTAGTAATGCACCTTGTTCACCATGCAGTAATTGTGCAAGTGTCCAATTATTTAAATCTTGAACAAAATCTTTTCTTTGTTCCAGTGACAAGTGTTTGTAATCTTTATGGTCTTTCCACTGTTCATTAAAAAACATAAATGCAGTTTCGTCTGCATCTGGATTATCTACATCCCAGTCTATATCCTTTTCTACATTCCATTCTTTTTCTTTACCTAATTCATATAGTTTCTTAATTCTATCATCTTGAACTGTGTAATCCCAATTGTATGAACCAGTTAAAGGTGTATTGAATATTTCAATTATATCTTCTGGGTTAATTCCTTCGTCTTCTACTGGATAGTTTGCACCACTGAATAGTGCAATGTCTTTTGGTGGGGATTGTACTTTAGTAATTTTCATAAATCCATTCATTTAATATCGTGTCCTGTTATCAACATGGACTGGTCTTGTGTTATGTTGTAGACTCTGTATATGTCTACTCCCATCACATTATCAGTCGTTCCTAATACCTGTACTTGGTCTCCTCTCGTACCAATACAGTCCTCTTCGTTCCAAACCGATTGTCTTAATTCATATTGTAATCCTCTTTGCAGATTATTCATATTATCATGACCTTCTAATAAGTCAAGTACTAAATCGTTTTCTTTAAGATATTGATAGAAATGTCTTTCAAGAGACTCCCCATCTATGTTGAAATTTTCTTTGAGTAAAGCTAATGATGCAGCGTAAGATGCAAGTCTTGTCCTACCAAATGGTAGTAGTTCTAAGACTCTTTTTAAATTGAATACTAATCTATGTAGTAGTGTGTATGAATTTTTTTGTTCTGAACCTTTGGGTTTGACACCCTTTATTCTTTTACCCTTTTCATCGATAAGACCGAACTTGAATGCATCCATTTCTTCCCATTTTCTGGTAAGCATTTTAAGGATACGAAATACTATGACTGTATCAACTACACCCATTGCACCTTCTTTTAAATTAACTTGTTTCATAATTCTCTTAATACCTGTGCTACTTCCATATCAACTGGTGTCTCTGTTTTCCAGTCTTCTTTAACATAGTCCATATAAATTAAACAAGTTTTAAGTACAGGCCAGTACTCATTATCGATTTTGAATTCCAACATTTTAATTGCATTTTGAAATCCAAATATATTGAAAATGACGATGAGATGATTAAGAATTAATCTTTCTCTGAGTTCACCATTTTTATAATATCTTCTTAACAGTCTTTTTAGATATCTAAACCTTCTAAGGTCTTCCATAAACTCTTCCATGGAAGTACATTGAGGGTTATCATAACACTGCATTGCAAACATGGTGAAGTTTTCATCTGTCAACTTCTCAAATAATTTCATAATTTATATCCTAGTTATTATACTAGTATATAGGTGAATTGTAAGAAAAGTTATTTGATTTCTGCAACGACTTTAAACATCTTAGAAGGAAGTCTTTCCCACTCTACATGTAATTTTAGGTCTGGGCCTTTTGCAGATACGAAGTTGTCATCTATATCACCATCTTCGTCTTTACCCATTCTACCACCATATTGTGTTATAGGTAAATCTTTAGAACCAGTGTCCCCAACATTTTCTTCCAATGTTGGGTTAAACTCTATTCCAATTTGTGTTACTTTTCTATACAATTGTTGCATTGCAGCTTCAACAGTGATGTGTTCTCTGTCTGCAATATCACCTATCCAAGTGTTTAATTTATCTAAAACTGATTCATCGGATGAAAATTGATGTAAGTCTGATGGGTCTACACGACCAGTTGTATCTTTGTTTAACTTATATCCACCACCATCTGTTTCATAGTTTTCACCAATATATTTCTTGAATGTTTTCATAATTTATTCCTATTAAGCAGCTACTGTAATTGTACCAGCTGCAGTTCCAATTCCTGCGGCACTAGTAATAGTTGCGTTTCCACCTTCTGCTTTATCAACAATAGTTGAACCACCAGCATGTGCTAATGGATTTGCACCAAAACTTAATATATCATTTGCATTTGTGGCTGCATTTGCAGCTCCGATTGCAAGACTGAATGTAAGTTTATTAGTTGATGAACCACTTGCATATGCTAATACATGTGGGCCTCTTCCACTACCAGAACCTTGGTTACCATTAGTTACTGATAATGTAGGTGTTCCACTTACTGTTACTTTCTCATTGAAAGTTACTGTTGCTGATAATGTACCACCATCTGATTTATCAAATGCAGTAGTTACCCAATCAATACTTGTGATGTCTGCTTGACCGATAGAAGTTGCAAGTTCTCCGATTGCACAGAGAACCTCTTCTTGATGATTATCAGACTTCTTAAATACCCAACCTTTTGCAGTTGCAAATGTTAGTTTTTTTTCTGCAGCTGTCAACCATTTTGGTTTGGCTTCGTCTGCATCTGAATTACCCCATAAAGACATAATTATCTCCTCATTTTTTAGTTCCCTGTATGAGAAACTTTTTGTTTATACTATTGTATTTATAACTTTCGAAAACTCAATCACCCCAATAGGCTCGGAAATCTGATTCTTTTTCTAATTCATTTACAAAATCCATGTTGATTTCGTCTTCAAAAACTGTTATTATTGCACCAGACTCTACAATGTATTTGTCCTCTTTGACTGATATTCCTGTAGGTTCTGCAATCTTATATTTAGTGTTCAAATGTAAAGGATACTCTGACCCACCTTGAAATACTAATTTAGGAAACTTCCGACCTGTAAAACAATCTCCTATCTTCTGAGGATTATTTTGAAATGCATCCAAATACTCATTACCACCTAAAGGTAAAGGAAATGTATTATGTACATATGGTCTTACATTGTTTTCTAAAAAGTATATCTCACCATCTTCTCCTATCATCTGAGTTATACTTCCCTCGTATGTTCCACCTAACTTTGAAGCTTGGTTAAGATATTCTACAACATTATTTCTTATCTTCTGGTCTTCTTCTGGTGTAAGTTGTTCTACTATTGTATTATGAAACCATGCACATGGGTCTGTATTCATAATCCATTTTGCTTTCGACTCATCACATGATTCAGAAAATGTAAATGACCATTGACCATCTGACATAATATATGATATGTTGGTTTCTTTACCTTTTATCATTTCTTCACAAAAAAATGGTGCTGGGATATTCATCCAATTCGTTTTCAACATATCCCAGTTATTACAGTCTGGTACTATAGCTGCACTATGCCACCAATTTGAAGGTTTAAGTAAAAATGGTGATGGTATATCTTCTGGTTTAAAATCAAGATGATTATCACCAGATGTATACATTTTAGGAACTTTTATATCACATTCTTCTGCAAATTTTCTTGCAAATATTTTACTTGTTTCAAGTTGTGATGCTTCTAGAGAAGTGTTTATGCATGGAATATCTAGTTTTTCTATTAGATGTCTCATGGAAGGACATGAACATATTATGAAATCTATATCATATTCTTGAATAATTTGTAATACTCTGACATTTCCGATTTCTGGATTATAAGTTCCTAAACCATATTCTGTATTATACATCATCTTATATGGTAGTAGGTTTGTAGTTTCAATACCAAATAGATGAGTATATTCAGAGTTTTTGTCTTGCATGGTCACAACATTGTGACCATCTTCTATCAGTTTCTTCTGGAATTGAAGATTCTGTTGTTCCATCTCAATAAAAAGTATGTTCATAATATAAAGTAAATATTAGTCTACTTGTTCTGGTGGTATTGGTGCTTCTTTGATACCTTTTTGTATAGGTTCATCAATAGATTGAATGTAAGGTCTTTCAACTTTATCTGGTCGTTCTGCATTATTTAAATGATACAATGCATGATGTCTAGGCCATCCCATACTTTCACCACCAACTAATCTGTAAATAAAAGAAGTTTGTTCATTTGTATCAAATCCTAATTGTCTTCTTTCATTGAAACTGTAACCATTTTGTAGAAAAATGTCATGTTTAAAACATTCTTTATGTCTGTTGTTCCATAAATGTTGTTTTTGTAAACTACCATGGGCACACGAGTATGCTCTTTCATAACCGAACCTATGCATTGATTCCCATAATGATTCTCCATCGTTATTGTTCCAAGTTGGGCCTATCTCTGGTCTATCAAACATCCAGTTTTGTTGACTCCCTGTTGAGTCTGGTCGTCCAATGAAGATATCTGTTTTTAAACATTTAAGTTTCCAATCTGGGTCATCATTACCAAGTATTTTTGGAATAGGGCCATCATCACCAGCAGTATGAACCATACCACCAATGAAATCTTCCTCTAAATGAGAATCCATAAATGCTCTAAATCCTAATAAAGTGTCGTCTTCCCACCACATCTGATAGAGTCTGCTATTAGTTAATGACCAATTACAAACTGCATCTCTAAAATCTTCTGGTGTGTCAAAAGTTAATTGTGGGTCATACCAAGTGTATGCTTTGTGTTTCCAAAAAGTATTGATTTGTAAATCAAATAATTCTTTGAATTGTTCTTCTGTTGGTATTAGTGTAGTTGTTTGTCGATATGCCATAATATAATATTTCCTTATCCTCTTGTTCCTGTAATTTGGACAAACCTACCATCTTTTGATGGTATTCTTCTTCCAACTTCTGGTGTATATTTTCCTTCTAGTGCAACTGGATATGTATATCCATATTTATCTGTTGTTGTGGTGCCTTGTGTCCCACCAGTGTAATTAGAAAGTGTTACCATACCTGTGCCGGGGTCTGAACTATTACCCCCATTTCCAAGTACAAAGACTGTATCAAATCCTTGAGTGCCAGAAATTTCACCAGTTGTAGAACTAAAAGTATAAGGATTTGATTGAACATTTGCATAAAATGGAGAAGTACTTAGTCCTATATAATACTTCTGATTGCTAGCAAAACCAAAAACTGGAGCAGTTGTTACTGTTGTACTAGTTTCATACTGTGTATATTTTGTTGTTGCATTTGTAACAGAGGCTGTCGTATTTGGCCCTTTGATACAGAATACATGAAAAATGTAAGGTTGTGCTGAACTATGGAATGGATTTACCCCAACCATGGTAGCACCATCAGCGGTACAAACTGCACTATAAACTGCAAGATTATCATCTGTACCTGTTTCATTTTTATGTGGAGCTTGTAAAGTAGAAACAGTTGCACTTACAGCAGAACCATTACCAGTTCCACTTCTCAGATATATTGGGCCGTAAGATGAAAAAGTATACATAGTTCCACCAGCACTATGTGCAACCACTATAACTCTATCTCCAGTACATAATTTAGTATTAAGACCTAAGTGTGTCCATTGATTGGTATGTGTAGTGGTGTATGCACTATAACCAATATTTGCTGATTGAGCTAAAGTTGTTGTTAGACCAGATGCATTATTGCCTGGCCCTGCTGTAGTACCATCAATAAATATTCCTGGCTTTAATGATTTTGTATTTGTGTCTAAGTTGGCACCACTTTGATAATATGCCAGTACTGGTTTCGTAGTGGTGCCAGATGTATAACCACCCTTAACCCCACGAGTTTGTCCACATGGGTCTGTTGTTAATGCATTATGTGATATCCCTGTCAAATTACTCATGTTTATTGTACCAGAAGTTTGCATTGTTGAGTTTGAGGGAGCTCCTGTTGCAGTCCTATATCTACCATAAGCAAATTTAAATCTTCCAACATCATTATTACCATCTGTAGGCAAATCTACGAATTCGTTTCCATTTCGATATGTCCAATATCCTGTGTCCGAACCATTACCATCTGTATCATTATATATTGCCCTACCATACATATCAGATAGTTTAAAGTGAGCATTAGTTGGAGTTGATATTGCAGTATTTGTGTTTATACCACTACCACCACCATCGTCAGTTAATGATATAATCATTTCAGACATTTTGACATTTTTTCGTTCTCCATTATTTGGGCCAAAAGACATTATACCATACTCCTTTTAATTGCACCAAGTGCTTTCATGAAAGATTGTTTGTTCTTTCCTAGTAATTTGATTAATTGTACTCTCATTTGTGGTTTTACTCTATCCAATGCCATGTTAATTATTTTTGCATTCTTTTGGGTTACCTTAATTGTTTTACCATCATCCAGTTTAACATCACTTCCAGTTCTTAAATCTTCTGCACCTTTAAGTTGTACTTGAAGATTTTGGTCTGGGTCATTTGCACGAGGGCCCAGTTTTTTCACTCTATCTCTTTGTTGAATAAAGTCTTGGATATTTTGTACTATATCTTTGTCTGGACTCCAGTCTGTAAACTTACCAGCACCGATTGCTTGTGCAAACTTTTTACTTGCAGTTGATGAACCTTTTGCAAGGTTTACTATCTTATTTATTGCATCTTTCGAATCTTTTGCCTTATTTGCAATATCTCTTATCTTGTTATTTGCAGCTGGACTGTTTGCACCGAAGTCATGGAATGCACGAGCTTCTTGTTGCATTACTTCTGACATACCAACTGATTTCCTAAGTCTAGGTTCAGTTCTATTGTATTTTTGTGTGACCACTGAAAGGTTTGATTTATCGTTATTCATAGGATTGTTG
>Ga0209404_10002424_pt1 | contig 11554 bp, 8 predicted proteins | sample TroAtlMetagenome_2_FD_187447 | JGI IMG/M metagenome (GOLD analysis project Ga0209404, IMG submission 187447) | Marine eukaryotic phytoplankton communities from Atlantic Ocean - Tropical Atlantic ANT8 Metagenome (SPAdes) (version 2) | ecosystem: Environmental > Aquatic > Marine > Oceanic | place...
AATATCAGCAACAGATGAATGGGATGATTGAAGCTATAATAACTTCTTACACTGACAACCCAGGAAAAGCTTTTAAGATTGAAACCGATAAAGGCTATTGGTTTGTCGCTCATGTGGATTCATCTTTTTCCGATCAGGGAAATATTGATGGATTTGAGGACGATGAAAGAATAATTAAGGTTAGCTTTAAGATTACGGTTGGCGGCTATATAATTAATCCTAGCTTTCCAGGATCAGCAAACCCTATTCGAAGATACGTATCAGCACCTAAAATGATTTTTGAAACCAATTTCACAAATGATAGAAAAAACAGGAATTCTTCTGAGATCCCATCCGGGAATCCAGAAGACTATGTTTTTGAAGACTTTGACAAAGAAGATACACCTCTTCCAGGATCCGCCATTGGCCAAGCTACTAAGGATTATGGTGAATCCTCGGCCCTACTAGGGGGATCGGTTGTCCAGAAGGCTCACCCAGAAGTAATTTCTATCCCCGACCCTTTTTCTCCAGACGGTACAAAAAAGGTCAAAGCGTCAGTAAAGTCAAGAAATGTAAGAAAAGGTGAAACAGTTTATAGAAAGTTGTTGTGACTTTGTGCAACGAACAACATATTTAGATTAGAATGAAACAATCAGGAGATTATTCATGGCAGAACAAACATTTAAGAGCCCCGGATTTTTCGAGCAGGAAATTGACCTGGCGGCAAGAAAACAGAGCCCGACAGGTACACCAGCCGGAATCATCGGTACGGCCCAGTACGGTCCAGCTTTTGTTCCAGTAATAATTGGTACATTTTCGGACTTTCAGTCAAGATTTGGCACTTTGGATCCAACAAAGTTTGGTCCTTACGCTGTAAGAGAATTTTTAAAGAATAGAGATGCAGTCACTTATATGAGAGTGTTAGGTGCTGGTGCGAACAGCACTGAATCCCATGTATCGGCTACTAAGAGTTATGGAGTCGTGCACAATGCCGGTTTTATTATCTCAGGAAGCCATTCTAACAAGGATTCTCAAGAGAGATTTTATGGTGACGTGCAGTTTATTACCGCTATTCACGAAGTTCCAGCGGCTTCAGATATTGGGTACCCATCCTTCTTAGCGGATAACGATTCTTTTCCAAACGTTAGAGGCGACGGATCAGGTGGGTATGAAGGAACTTCCGAAGCAGACGATAAAGTTTCTCTAGTCAGAGGAATGCTGATGACCACAACGGGTAGCAAATTCTATATCGTTTCCTCTTCTCTTGAAGGGACATCTATGCCAGCTATCACTGCTCATCATGGAGATTCTTCCCAAGTAGACTTGACCAATAGAGATTTCAAATTAGTGTTGTACTCTAAGGATGGAGCAAAGTTTGACACAACTGATGGCCGAGCCGGTTACAGGATTTTTACAGCTTCTTTGGATCCAGATAGTCCAAAGTATATCGCCAAAATCTTGAATACTGATCCTCTTCAGTTTCAGACACATCAACATCTTTTGTATGCTGATTTCCCAGTCGACGAAACTATCTCCCCGGTATTGGTTGGAGATGGCGGAACCGCTCAGGGATATACTGTAGGACTTGCCAGTGGTTCACAAAACTCTGGTGCTGATTCGAGTTTCGAAAGTGATTATAACAGATTTTATCAAAACCTTTACGGTCGATTTGATACACGTTACACTACACCTAAAACAACGGCCTTCATATCCCAGCCTTTTGGCGCCGTTGAGTATGATCTATTCCATTTTGAAACTTTGTCAGATGGTGAATACGCTAATACTCAATTCAAGATTAGTATTGCTAATCTTAAAGCTTCGGGAGATCCCAAGGATAAGCATGGTCTTTTCGATGTACTAGTAAGAAGATATGTTGATACTGATTATGCTCCTCAGATCTTGGAAAGATACACAGAGTGTTCTTTAGATCCAGCACATGAAAGATTCGTTGCTAGAGTTATTGGTGATTACAAGGCGTACTTTGACCATGATACTGCTGATGAAGACGAACGTCGTCTTGTCATCTCTGGTCGTTATCCAAACCAAAGTCTTTATGTTAGAATTGTTATGAACGAATCCGTTTATAATGAAGAAATCCCAGCAGACTCACTGCCTTTTGGTTTCCGTGGTATCCCTGTTCTTAAGACTACTCCAACGGTAACGGGTTCTACCTCTGGTTCAACTGGGTGGCACCAATCAGCTATGTATCTGCATCAGACAACTCAACTTGCTTCTCAGGGAGCTGGTCGCGAAGGTTATAACTCGATGATATCATCAGTTGTTCCGCCGCTTCCTTTCACTTTCAAGCAGACAAGAGGAAACGTTAACGCTAATCCTACTTTCATTGGTTCTCCTGGACCAAAAGAAAGAGTTGATAGTAGATTACACTGGGGAGTTAAAACAACTCGTGTGAAGTCTGGATCTATTTACGATTCTAATATTTCTTCAGAGAGAAACAAGCTGGTCGATAACTACACCAAGTATCTTGGTAATCCCAAACTTAAGCACATGTGGGAAGGTAAGTCAGCAGATAATTTCCACAACCACAAGTTTACTCTTGCAAGAGTTGCTTTGCTTCAAGGTCTCTCTAATGGTGAGATTATGGCAACAGGTGGTGAAGGTTTGACAGGCTCAGCTGGAATGCATATGTTAGACGCTGCATATATTCGTAACGGTGTCGTTAATCCAAAAACATACACGGTACGTGATAATGTTGCCACTAAGGATCGGTTGACTTTAGCCTCTCTAGTGAATTCATCTTCATTATACTTTAACAGATTCACCAAGTATGCTAAATTTACGAATATCTTCTATGGAGGGTTTGATGGACTTCATATTCTCAATAAAGATATTAGTGAAATGAACGACAAAGCTACATGCACCGATGATAGTGTTGGTGGCTTGGCTGGCGATTCTATCACAGGTGGTTTAGGTACTTATGGTACAGCTGATAATAGCGCATTCGGTGCTGGTATCTCTAACAACGTTATTGCTTCATATAGACAGGCTATCTCCATTATGACAGATGGTACTGCTGTTAATACAAATATTCTCGCGATTCCTGGAATTAGAGAGCCATTTGTTACAGACCATGCAGCTGATAAGAATAGGGACTATCAAATGTCTATGTATTTGATGGATATTCCATCATATGACGAAGACGGTAATCGACTGTTCATAAACAGCAGTGCAAAACCAGATACTGATAAAACAGCTGAAGAGCTAGAGTCTAGAGTTTTTGATAACAACTACGCTGCAGCATACTTCCCCGATGTTTTTATTACGGATCCAATAAACAATAAAAGAGTGCTTGTTCCATCTTCTATCGCGGCTATCGGCGCCATTAGTTATAATGACAGTGTGTCATACCCCTGGTATGCTCCAGCCGGATTTAATAGAGGTGGTCTAAGCTTTGTAGAGAATGTCAAGGTTCGTTTAAATGCGGCCGACAGAGATTCTCTGTATGAAAAGAGAATTAACCCAATTGCAACTTTTCCAAATAGTGGATTCGTTATCTTTGGTCAGAAGACACTTCAGTATGCTCAATCTGCATTAGATCGAGTGAACGTAAGAAGATTGCTTCTAGAAGTTAAACGTCAAACAATCGAAGTTGCTAACTTGATTCTCTTCGAGCAAAACACCCCACAAACAAGACAACGTTTTGTAAATCTGGTTGCTCCAAGATTAGCCCTCATCCAAGCCCAAGCAGGTATTGAATCTTTCAATGTCGTAATGGATGATTCGAATAATACGGAAGAAGACAGAGAAAACAACCGGCTGAATGGTAAGATCGTATTCGTTCCTACAAGAGCGGTAGAATTTATTTCAATCGACTTTATCATTACCAATGCCGGGGTTGCGTTTGAATAATACTTATCGATAAGAAATTGATTAGGAGTCTATAACATGGCAGAAAATATTATGAAAAGTCCGGGAGTCTCAGCAAGAGAAATCGATCTCTCGGGACCAGGTACAACAGCACCGCAGGGAATTCCTGCTGGTGTTATTGGAACTGCAGTGAAAGGGCCAGCTTTTGTCCCGGTCACGTTTGCAACATATAAAGATTTTAAGAACATATTCGGTGGAGCTGATGCGAGACTTTTTGGTCCCATGGCCGTTAACGAATGGATGAAAAACGCCCGATCAGGCACTTTCCTCCGAGTTCTCGGGATTGGAGATGGAAAGAAAAGGTCATCGACTACCGGAAAGGTTACAAACTCCGGCTTCGTTGTAGGAGATCAACTAGTCCAAGAAGGAACAGGTAACTTAGCCGCTAATGGTTATGCAACCGAAGCTGCAGCTGGCGCTTATGCAAAAACGGTAGATCTATTTCAAACGTCTGCCGAAGCAAACAACGACCGCGTTGATATATATGTTCCAACAGCTGCGGGTGGATCCGGAGTTACCTATACCTTGATTGCAAGGAATGGTGGAACTCTTGGAACTTCTGGTGACCACGCCGATACAGTCGTGTATTATAATGCTAGTGGTTCGCCGGCAAACAGAAATGCAAATCTTATATTGGCCATCAACGGTACGACAGATGAGACCAAAGCCGTCTTCGGAGATGCAGATCTTAAGACAGGCGGTATTGCTGGAATTACTGCAAGTGCTGGAAGCGATGGAAACAACGTTACGGTTACAGCAGATACTAGAACCGTTCACGGAAGAGACATTACATTCACAATGAAAGTTGGTGGTGGTGGATCTTCAATCATGAACGAAGCTAATGATGCAACGGTTTATCTTAAGGGAGTACTTGGAGTTAAACGAGGCTCCGCCCTTGGTAGAACATACTTCCTCAACTGTCTTATGAGTCAATCAGCTGGATCGACCTATTTTGCAGATGCTGGAATTTCCAATGAAGTCACTGCCTCTATTCTTAGAGGTGTCTTAATGGTAGCATCAGGTGTTAGACCTGCTCTTTCGGGTTGGGGTGGAGCAAATGTTTCTGCTTCTTTGAGAGCTTATGATGAATTCCACAAAACGTATGGTGGAGCATCTGCAGACTCAGGTGAATCTCTTGGTGCAATAGACTTATCTACCGGTGGAAATCAAACATTCAAGATGTTCCTTAACGGATTTACGAATACTAACACATACTCAAGCTGCTTAACCGCTTCGTTGAATCCTCAGAGTCCTTCATACTTTGCAAAAGTGTTCAATACGGACCCCGCTCTATTGGAAGAACAAGGCCATTATCTTTATAGCCATTATGATGTTCCATCAACGTTAGCGGTTCCTCTTCCAGCCAGTGCTGCAGCTGCAGCCTCGTCAGACGAACACATCATCGCTCTGGTTTCTGGATCTGGTACGAGAGCGACCGAGGGCGGTGCATCAACCTATGTTCCAGATTTTGAAAGCTTCGAAGATAGATTCCAGCATTCTAGATCTCCTTGGATTATTAGCCAAACGATAGGTAGTGGGTTTAAGAATCTCTTTAGGTTCCATTCATTGGATGCTGGTGAGATTGGTAACAGGACTTGGAAAGTCTCTATTCAGAATGTTCAAGCTAGCAGCGATGCAACATACAAGTATGGACAGTTTGATGTCTTGATTAGAAGTTGGGGAGATCAAGATCTCGACCAAATAGTGTTAGAAAAATATGTAAGTGTCAACCTAGACCCAAGCTCAGACAGATACATTGGGAGAGTCATTGGCGATCAAAACAAATTCTTTGATTTTGAGAAGATGGTAGATAATCAGAAGCTGGTAGTTGAAGGTCTGTATCCAAATAGATCTAACTATGTTAGGGTCGAGGTCACCGATGCTGTCGAAACAGGCGTTGAAGAAGATACTGCCCTGCCATTCGGATTCCGTGGTCATGGTCACCTTGTTACTTCTGGTCAGGGAGAGATGCTTGAGAAGCCAAATTATACTTCTACAACTCTTTATGATGGTAGAGTTCCACTTGCTGCCCACAATACCTTGCTTGGTGCTCCTGTTGAACCACCTATTCCACTTCGAAGAACCGTCAAGGTTGGTAGTGGTTCTCAGGCTGCAGTAAACAGCAGACTATTCTGGGGAGTCCAATGGGAAGACGTCAAATATGGTAACAACGACAATAAGGGAACGGCTGTAAGCGACTTGATAAAATCCTTTAGAAACTATTACCCATCTTTCGGAGTTAGTTATCCCGCCTTTGTTAGAGATAACACGGGCACTGCTAACACAACAGCTGGATCAGTCTTAGATGTTGATGAGTTTAACAAAAACTTATTCTCCTTAGAAAGAGTCTTGGTGAAGTGTAAAGATGGTGATACCGCTAAAGAAGTTGATCCTCGAGAATGGAAAAACGCAGAATATAGAAGAACAGGCATTGCTTATGCTTCTTCTGCAGAGAAAGGCTCGGGTAATGGGTACAGATTCCTCAATGTCTCTAAAGACTTTACTCAACAGGCTTCGAAGAGATATATGAAGTTTACATGCTTCCCACAAGGAGGGTATGATGGACTAAACATCTTCGATCCTGAAAGGTCTGCCCTTTCAACGATTGCGGCTGCTAGAGAGATTTATTGGTCTACAAACCAAGGTGGTCCAGCTGGTCCTACCGTGGCATCCTTTAGAAAAGGTATTGACATCATGGCTACAAAAGCAGACGTTGATATTCAGGTTCTCGCGATTCCAGGAATTAGAGAGTCGGGTATTACTGATTATGCTCTGGATGCTACCGAAGAAAGATTTGATGCTATTTACCTTATGGATATTGAAGAATGTAACCACGAAGGAACAAGCTTCTCAAACTTGGTTTCTGGATCTACCGGTACTTTGAATAAGATTAACGTACAAAATACGGTTAATAGATTCTTAGATCGAAATATGGATTCCAGTTTTGCTGCAGCTTACTTCCCTGACTGTGTAGTCTTAGATGATGATACAGGCTCTCTTGTGAAGTGTCCACCATCAGTTGCGGTCTTGGGCGCCCTATCATTGAATGATAAATTGGCACACCCATGGTTTGCTCCTGCAGGTTTCACTCGTGGTGCCCTGGCATCTACTACCGAGAATTGGTGTAAGCTAAATAGAGCAAACTTAGACGAGCTGTATGAAGCTGACATCAATCCAATCACATCATTCCCAACATCTCAGGGAGTGGTAGTCTTTGGTCAGAAAACTCTACTACAAGCCCAATCTTCTTTGGATAGAGTAAACGTTAGACGTCTTCTGATTGACATTAGAAGAAAGGTCAAGAACGTTGCTAATCGAATCCTCTTTGAACCTAACAGACAAGAAACACTTGCTAAGTTTTCATCTCAGGTTCAACCTATTTTGAGCACTATTCAAGCACAACAAGGTCTTGACAGATTTAAAGTTGTGATTGATACAACAACAACTACTCAACAAGATGTTGAGAATAACACGATCCGTGGAAAGATCTTCCTGCAACCGACAAGAGCCGTCGAATTCATCTCACTTGACTTCGTTGTTACAAATGCCGGCGCAGAGATTTAAGGAAAGTAATAGTTAATAATATACAGCAATATTAAGGAGAAATTACAATGGCTGCAGAAACCCTTTCAGTATCGGATATGCTACCAAACAAGTTCGAGCCAAAACGCAAGAACCGGTGGATATTCGCCCTCGAAGGCATTGACTCTTTCCTCATCAAAACCGTGAATAGACCATCTATCACGATTGAGGAGCAGGAAATCGCCTTTATGAATTCGCGTAGATATGTCGCGGGACGAGCTAACTTTGACGCTTTAAGTCTTACTCTTCATGACCCTATCGCCCCATCAGGTGCGCAACAGGTTATGGAATGGGTTAGAACTCACTTTGAGTCTGTCTCAGGTCGAGCTGGTTACGCAGATTTTTACAAGAGAGATTGCCAACTTAAGTTGGTTGATCCAATCGGTACAGTCATCGAACTTTGGGATATCAAGGGAGCCTTCCTCACTCAGGCAGGCTTTGGAGATCTTTCATATGAAGATGGTGCACCAGCTGAAATATCTATTTCAGTTAGATTTGATAACTGCGTACTGCAATTCTGATATTGAATTTCTTGGTCGAGCGGGCTCTAAGTCCGCCGATCATAAAATCTCAATTTTAGGGTTTACAGCACTCAGCGATAGAATTATACTATCAATGTAAAGTTTTAGTTGATTAATTTTATATAATCAGTTTTGTGGAGTAAAAATGAGCAAGAAAAGAAGTGGAAACGACGTTTTCACCGGTGGAAACCCTGGTCAAGGTGGAAGTACACCACCTCCTGGTGCCGCCGGATGGCAAGGTCCAACAGGAAATGTTCTGGCGGATGAATTTGGATTAGAAATCCCTGTAGAGAGTGTCCCTATTCCAAGTAGAGGAATGGTTTATCCTGCAGATCACCCATTACATATGCAAGAGACAATAGATATTCGTGCAATGACTGCACACGAGGAAGATATTTTGACTTCTCGGGCCTTGATTAAGAAAGGCACTGTTATTACCGAATTGTTGAGAAGTTGTATTGTCGATAAGAGAATCAATCCCAATACTTTGTTGATTGGTGATCGTAACGCGATCATGACAGCTTTAAGAATTACGGGTTATGGTTCCGAGTACTCTATTGAAGTGCAATGTCCTGCTTGTGATGAAAGATCTAGACAGGATTTCAATCTTTCGACCCTGCCGATCAAACGTTTGATTCATGAGCCAGTGGCTGCAGGAGCGAATATTTTTGAGGCAAAATTAGATGAGAAGCTTACGATTAGATATCGCTATCTAGATGGTAATGACGAAACTGCTATTTCCCAGTTGAACGATAGAAAGAAAAAGCAAGGAATGGAGTCGTCTCAATTAATCACAACTCGTTACCAATACCAAATTGTATCGGTCAACGGAATTGATGATCGTACAAAGATCAGCATGTTTGTGCAGAAAATGCCATCAAAGTATTCTCTAGCATTGCGTAGATTTATGGATGATAATGAACCTGGCATCGAAATGAAACAAGATATTGTATGCCCCCATTGCTTTGAGGCTTCGGAGGTGCCTATGCCGTTAGGGGCCTCGTTTTTTTGGCCTGATAGCAAACGCTGATAGTGCTGAAGAAGCATCTCAGGCAAAGGCCATATTCTTAGATCAGATATTCCTCCTGATGTATTATATGGGATTTTCCTACAAAGAGTCTTATTGGATGCCTATTTGGCAGAGAATATGGTTTCTCCAGAGGTTGATGCAAGAAATCAAGAAAGCAACGGAAGATACAGGCAGTCCACCACCTACTCATGCGTATCATCAGAATACTCCAGAAATGAGATCTTTGATGGGTAGAATGAGACCTGCACCTCCTGCGAAATTGAGAAGGTTTACCTAATAAGGGGCGAGTTAAAAACTCGCCTTTTTTTTGTAAAATCTGTGCAAATTTGGCTACAATAGAATTAAATTATCTATACAAGATAATTTTATAAGGAGTCTTGCTATGAAAGAAGAAAAATCGTCTGCAAAAATTCGAGAAACACTGGTACCAATGACACCATTCGAAAAGGCTGATGCTGATGCAATGTCGTTTGTCGGCAGCTTTATGTTTTTGGAAAAATTTTCAGAAATGGTTGAGCAGTATCAGGCTCTGACTTTGGTTATGGAAGAACTCGAACACGACCGAGATACAGAGGACTTAAGAGAGGTTTATCTTACTTCCAAAATGGTCTTAGAAGAGGAAAAAAAGAGAATGGAAGAAAGTTTTATTCAGGCTTCTTCTGCGTGGCAACAAAAGCACGGATACGATGCATGAAAGATTTAGGAAGTTATTGGCTGTTAGCATATAAGCATCATCGAGACCTTAGGTGGATTGCTTGTATTGACTGGGATACAGAAGAACAGGATCATATTGATAACGCACTAAAGAGCACAAAGACCATCCTAGGCCACCTGGAAAAAATGATTGAGGAGACGCTATGATCGATGTTAAAGAAGTTGAAGCTGGCGACGTAATTTATTTCAAGGTTCCATGGATGAAGCGACCCCTTTATGGAGAAATCTTGACTGCGTATCTGGATGAAAATGCCGTACAAGTTATGACGCCGAACGATGGATATCGTATTGTTTGGGCTTATAACGCTTTTTGGGATGAAAAAGTCGCAAAGAAAGCAGAATATAGGAAATATGTCAAGGGCCAGAATACTTATCTACAAAATGAGATTGTGGAGGTTTCTAATGAAAAGCCTGATGACGGAAAGCGTCCTGTACATAACAGGAAGAAAAGAGAAGTTAAAAATAACCGGACCGCTAAAGCAGGTAAGAGCGTTCGAAAGCGTGTTAAACGCAAGTCGTAATTTGTATGAAGGACTTCACAACGAAAAGACCTCTCTTAAGCAAATTGAAGCTTTAGTAGAAAAAAAGAACAAAGCCGCAAAGGCTTATAGTCGATACACTGGAACGAATTGGCCACTATAATTGTGGCTTTTTTCGTTTGTGCATATTTATAAACTAGAGAGTTAGTTTATAATAACTTGTGGAGTTAGTGTATGGCCGGTGGTGATTCCCCAGATTTTGGTGCCCAAGCAGAAGTGATGGGCGCCATGACAGACATGCTGAAAGAGCAACAGTCTCACATTCAGGGTGTTAATCAAGCGTTGGGCGAACAAATCGGTCTTATGCAGAAATTGTGTGAGCTTAATGCACAATGTCAAGATACGGATAAAAAGACAGAATTCAATCAGCTGATAGAAGATGGTCAGGATCAAATTCGTCAAACTACGGATGAAACTTCCCGATTGACAGAAGAAATGAAGCGCCAAACCGATGAGCAAGAGCGTTCTGGCGGAATGATTGAAAAACTCAAGGCTGGTTTCTCTGGCCTTGCAGGCGAAGCCAATGCATCCAAGGCCGCAGCTGGAGCCTTAACTGGTGCCCTGGCTGGAGTGGCCGCCGGAGCTCAGGCAGCTGCCGCTGGTTTTGGAGTCATCACCGGTGCTGCTTCTGGTTTGATCGGCGCAGTTTCCGGTACTATGAAAGCCCTTTGGGGCTGGGCTCAATCCGGGGGAGGCGGCGGCGGCGGTTGGCGTGAAGCACTTGACGGAGTAAGGGAAGAATTCGGTAGACTAGAAAGCGGCGAAGGTGCTGCCGTCATGGAAATGTACGAAGGCATCAGGGACACTCAGTCGGATCTGGCTGCAGGTGGTACTAGGCTGAAAGCCGTCATTGGGAAGAAAGCCGACGTTTTGAAATATGCTACCGAGATGGCCAAATCCATGGGTGGTCAATTTGGGGCTCTAAAGGGCCAACTTTCCGAAGCTGCAGGCGAGATGATGATGCTCAACAAGGGTATGAATCTTTCCAACGAGGCGATGAAGACAATGGCTATTAACGCCAAGGCTTCCGGGCAGTCCATGAAAGAATCCGCTACCGAAACAGCTCAGATGACAGTTGGTATGGCCAAATCAATGGGCGTTAGTGCAAAAGCTGTCGGTAAAAATATGAGCGAGTTAGGTAAGGACTTTGAAACGTTCGGCCACATGTCCCAGAAACAAATGGTTGCAACTGCTGGTTATGCCGACGCCTTAGGTGTCTCGATCAAATCCCTAAAGGGAATGATGGACAAGTTTGATAGTTTCGAAGGTGCTGCAGAATCTGCTGGTAAATTAAACGAAGT
>Ga0209404_10002426_pt1 | contig 11552 bp, 7 predicted proteins | sample TroAtlMetagenome_2_FD_187447 | JGI IMG/M metagenome (GOLD analysis project Ga0209404, IMG submission 187447) | Marine eukaryotic phytoplankton communities from Atlantic Ocean - Tropical Atlantic ANT8 Metagenome (SPAdes) (version 2) | ecosystem: Environmental > Aquatic > Marine > Oceanic | place...
TTGCTTCATACTCCGATTATCGGAAAGGACTCATGTTTTTACTCATCGTTTATGTATTGATTGCCTTGGGCTTCTCTTTTTTATGCTCAATTGCTGAGGCAGTCATATTAAGTGTGTCCTCAGCCTACATTTCTGTTTTAGAAAAAGAGAACCGGCCTAGCGGTATCTTGTTAAGAAAGCAGACCGATAATATCAACACGCCGCTATCGGCAATTTTAACATTAAATACTATTGCTCACACAATGGGAGCTGCAGGTGCGGGTGCGCAGGCTGCTAGTGTATTTGGCGAAGCATACTTGGGCGTGATTTCAGCGGTATTAACGCTTCTTATCTTGGTTTTTTCTGAAATTATTCCTAAAACCGTAGGTGCAACCTATTGGCGTGGATTGGCGCCAGTGACAGCCTATTTCCTTAAGTATCTGATTATTATTCTTAAACCCTTTGTGGTGATGTCTGAATTACTCACGCGAGGGTTTAAAGATGACAGCCCACTTCGTGGTTTAAGTCGCGGTGAGCTGCACGCCATGGCCGAACTATCAGGGCAAGAAGGGCAGCTAGCTAACCACGAAGCAGTATTCTTACAAAGCTTGCTGAGCTTGCACGAATTGAAGGTAAAAGATGCCATAACCCACCGAACGGTGTTGTTTTCAGTGGCAGAATCGATGACCGTAGAAGTGTTTTTCCATAAGCACGCGCATATTGAGTATTCCCGAATTCCTGTTTATGAAGACAAAGACTCTGAAAACATCACCGGTTATGTCATGCGTTCAGATTTATTGGTAGCACAAGCTCGTGGGAATACCGATAAACCGCTATCTGAGTATGCAAAAAATATGGTGACCATACTAGGCTCTATGCCACTGTCGATAACCTTCGATCATTTTATCGATAAACATGTTCATATGCTTTTAGTGGTAGATGAGTATGGCGGATTGGAAGGGGTAATTACCCTTGAAGATTTGCTGGAGCGCTTGCTAGGCGTAGATATTATTGATGAGAAAGACACAACGGTAAGTATGCGTAGGTTGGCAAAAATGATGACGCGCCGCAAAGAGAGAATGATGGTCAAAAATGTACCTGATGTGTCACTCGATAAGTCTAAATCTAATGGTAAAGCTGATTAGTTTTGTTCAGTCGATTCGATAGGTAATCGCTAGCTGAAATAAGTTTTCGTGAAAATTTTCACTAGATACCGATGACGCATTTAAAAATCGTAGATTTTCTTGGCGGCCTCGATTCACTTGCCATTCTGCAGATAATGCTATTTGCGAGCTCATTGCATAGGTGTAATTAACGGTAATGGCTTCCCCTCTGCTGTTATTCGGATCGTCTGTGGTGTTGTCGTTATCTATCACTTGATACCAGTCTAAACGGGTCGAGAATTGATGTGCTTCATGAGTATACGATGCAGCAATATAGGCCGCGTAAAAGTCGTTATTTACAATATTTTCCCCCATCAATGTATCACCTATCAGCGCTTGCCCGAACAGGGTTACATTGCGGTTACGCATATGGCGAAGGGTTAACGCGTGAAATCGCGTGCGCCATGCGTATATTCTGTCAGGGTCGAAAATGAGTGGGTTGGCACGGTTGTCGTAATAATAGTAACGTAGCTCTGAACGGCGCTTATGAGCTAAATGAAGCCCCCCGTAATAACCTGTTTTCGTATCAATTTCACGAAAGGGCTCGGAATATGCTGGGGCGCCTATTCCTTCTTCAGAAACCACGCCAGGAATGGGAGTGAATTTCACTCTATCATCATTCAGCGATTGCCTGTCATGTAGTGCAAAACCACGCCAAGATAGCAAGGTGCCAGTGGTGTCGTTCCCCTTAAATAAACTTCCTACCACTTTCCATGACCAGTCACGTCTAACTTGCCTACCGTTTTGTCTTAAGCTTGCCTCTACACCAAAGGTTCGAAGCTCTTCCCCAATCCAACTGTTAATGGCTGAGTTAGATAAAAAGTGAGGTGACAGCCAGCCCATGTCGGTGTTTTCGGCAGAAATTGCTGGGTAAAAAAAGCCAAGTTTAATTTCTGGTTTAATGGTGGATGCAGTAAGGGGGCGGTATTGAGTATAGAGTTGGCTGACCCCGAGCTTTTGTTCTCCATCACTATACCCGTTGGCGACAACATGAAACTGCCAATCATCGCTGAGTACTTTATCGTACGCTAGTACCGCTTGAGATAAGGCAACTGCATTATTTTCAAAGCGCTGGTGGGAAACGCCATTCGTTTGAAATGTGTCAGCGTTATCTGCAGAAATAACACTACCTCTAAGCAACAACCTTGTATCTGAAAAAGCGTGAAAACTGATGCAGCAAAAAGAGACAATGAAAATACAACGGCTCAGCATTAATAATCACCAAAACCGTCATCAAAATCATCATCGCTTGCTATCACTTTCGATAAGGTTAGCGTGAAGTTTTTATCGCGGGTTAATTCAACTTCAGTTTCTATAAAAGGTTGTTCGTTTGGCGCGTTCGGATGCCAAAACTCAACACTATATTTACCCGCGGGTAGTGAGATGCCAGCATTACCGTCATCTGCGGTTTTTACAAAATAAGGGCTATCGGCAATAACGATGTAACCTAGCATCCAATCGTGAATATTACAGCCAATATCCACAATGCCAGCTTGCTCAAAGAACAGTGGCTCTGCAGTAAATTCTTTATAGAGCTTTAGCTCAAACTGCTTGGTGGGTGAAAATGAATAAACATGATGGAACACGTTATCTGCATTAGGGAAGGTGACTTCTGTGTTCTTTTGTACCACCAGTACATGGGGCGCAAACTGCTTATTGATTTGATTCATAATCGCAGTTTTAGGTGTTGATTCTGCTTCTGAATTTTTGGATTCTGTGCTTGATAAATCAAACAAGGGAGTGAAGATAACCACGCCGTCTTTAACCGGAGATTGTTCGGCATCTAGTAACGTGATGGAGGCGGTAACAGTATCAGCACGGGCATTAATTGGAGCCAGCATTGCAACGAAACCTAGAGAGGCTAGAACGACTAGCACAGCAAGCTTATTGGCGTTTTGCGTTACGCGGTTAAACCAGCAAATGCTAGGTATAAAAAAGTATGATCCACACATCAGTTTGTTCATCTAACAGAAACCTTATTCTTTCTCTAAAAGCTTTTTTTTCAGTTATATAGAGACCGTTGGTAATGCAGGTATATTTCACTTTTTATTAAAGCGTTTATACAAAAGCATTGAATCAAGACCTTCCTTTAAACTGCCGAGCTCAAAAAGGCGATGTCAGACTAACCCTCAATCGTCACCCACAACAAAATTACGAAAGCGACTAACAAGATATAGTGGGTAAAAGCAACACAGCCAAAACATACCTACCAGAATAACCTTGCGTGACAGGTAAGGTTTTGTCCAGTTTAAACGATGGAGAATTTTCTAATAAGGTTGTGGTATACGTGATGAAGTTTATCTAACTCGTCCCGGTCGGCTTTGCCGCCTTGTGCCAAAGACTGAATACTTTGGTCTAGCTCATACAAGCTTTCACGAATAGCTTGATCGCTAATCATGCTCTGCATCCATGTAATAGCCGCAACTCTTTCGCCGCGAGTTACCGGTGTAACCTTATGTAAACTTGAAGAAGGGTAGAGTACCGCGCTACCTAAGTTACCTTTGACTTTTTGCTCGCCGAAACCAGTCTGAATAACTAGCTCTCCGCCTTCATAATCGCTTGGACTAGACAGAAACACCGTCATCGACATATCACTACGCAAAACATCAGGGGTATTCGGAATACGCATAATGGCGGCATCTACATGATAGCCGTATGTCTGCGATTCACTGTAACGGTTGAAGCAAGGGGGGAAAATACGCTGAGGTAGCGCAGCAGAAACTACTTGTGGATGGTTACCTAGGCTTGCCAACAAGTTGTTGGCAAGCGCTTGAACCGTAGCGTGCTGCGCATCAGCTTGACCATTATTTTTAACCCCTGCTGCCATGCCCATTGCGGTCGCTTTTCCATCGTTAAATGGTACATCGGCTAATGCAGCCCGATATTGCTTCACTTGGTCGGCGTCTAGTAGGTTATCAATAATGATCATTTTTTAGCGTTTCTCTTAAAACTAACTTAGAACTCGTAGTTTACCGTACCGGTCACATTACGGCCGTCACCGATGTACATGAAGGCACCAGAGCGATAAGCTGCAGTCCAGTATTCTTCATCAAACAAGTTACCGATGTTAACACGGAACGTTAGTTTTTCAGATGCATAGTAGTTAGCAAACAAGTTGAATACTTGATAATCAGGAACAACTATTGAGTATTCGCCAGTATCAGCATCGTAACCCGCTGCTGTGTCAGGCTGACCACCAAACATTTCAGACTTATACGTGTAGTCACCACCGAAAGCGAACTTCTCATTTGGTTGATAACGCAGTTGTAGGTAGAAGCTTTCGTCTGCAAAGTTACTTAACGCAAGGCCAATGTTAGATTCGGTGAAAGAGTCTAGTACTTCTGAGTCCATGAAGGCGGCAGATGCTTGAACACTGAACTTCTCAGTAATATCACCGCTAACACCAAATTCAACACCTTCAACACGGTTTTCACCCGTGTTCAATGTACCAATAGTTGAGTAGTCATCTTCACCGATACTTTCATGAACATCGCTTTTCGTAATACGGAAAATTGACGCATTTGCCATCAAATTCTCATCAAATAGCATCCATTTTGTACCAATTTCGATGTTTTCAACATGCTCTGGATCGGCTTGTGCAGCTTGTTCAGGTGTGCCACATAGGCCACCGTAACCACAGTTTGCACCAAGGTCAGACTCGCCGCCATTGATGTTCGTAGCTGTGCTGTAAGACGCGTATACATTACCGTGTTCAGTAATGTCATATACTAAACCTAAATGACCGTTAAACAACTCATCAGAGAACTCATAAAGGTCGTTACTTGTTTGGTTGCTGTAATCGTAGCTGTCCATACGTAGGCCGAAGAACACGTCTAACTTATCAGTTAACGCAAAGGTATCCATGGCGTAAATTGCATAGGTTTCAATATCGAAAAGGGCATCTTCATCACCACGTTCAATGGTTCTGTCCATCAGTGAACCGATGTTATCGATAAGGTTTCCATCACCATCAACAATACAGTAGCTTTGTGATACGCCACGACGACCACCAATTGCACAGTTGGTATTTAGGTTTTCAATATTGAAAACACCGTTATCAACCGACTCATCGCTGTACTCAAAACCAAATACTAAACGGTGATCTAAGCCTGCAAATGAAGTGTCCCAGAAAAGGTTAAATTGAGTCGTGAAGTAATCTACTTCTTGCCAGCCTTGGTGCGTGCTAAGTCGAAGCGTATCTGCACCTGGTGCTGTTTCATCAGAATCATCACGGGTTGTCGCACTCATACCGGTTGTTACGTATTCGTTTTCAGTGTTACCTGCACGAGTCGCGTTGTAGAAACGAACATTGTCGCTAATTTCGTATTCGGTACGGAAGGTAAAGGTAGTGACTTCTGAGTTTTGGAAGTCATCATCTTGTGCATAAACAGGAATATCTTCTAACGGATAACCCGCATCACGGTCGTAGTAGCTACCTAAATCAGGCTTATCTTCTGCATTAAGGTAATAAACATCACCAATGAAAGACAGTCTGTCGTTTGGGTTTAGTACGTAAGAAAGTTGAACACCATCACGGCCACGTTCAATGCCTTCACGACCCGGCTTGTCTTCTTGAGACGTTAGTGCGTTAACACGAATTGCACTGTTTTCCGTTAGCGTTTTATTCAAATCTACAGTTAAGCGGGTGTGCTCGTCGGTACCAATGGCAGCATCAACACGACCAAAGTTATAGCTAGTAGAGGCTTTTTTCGTAATGCTGTTTACCGCTCCACCTGAAGAACCACGGCCTGCAAATGTTGAACTAGGGCCTTTAGTAATTTCAACGCGCTCAGTGGCAAAACTTTCACGGGTAGTCATACCTGGGTCACGCAAACCATCAACAAACACGTCGCTGCGTGCTTCGTGGCCACGTATTACATAGCGGTCACCAAAAGCATTACCATTCTCACCTGTACCAAGAGTTACACCGGCTTGAGCAGCAAGAATATCTTTAAGGTCAGTTTTACCACTTTCTTGAATTTGGTCTTGTGTAAGAACACTAATGGTTTGTGGTGTATCAACAAGGTCAGCTAAACGACGAGGATCGCCAGATTTGTCATAGCGATAGATAGACTGTTGAACACCGTGGATACGGATCAGTTCAATTTCGTCTTGTTGCGCTTTACATTCAGCTTCTGTTTTATCCTTGCAGATTTCAGTTTCTTGGGTTTGTGCAAGTGCGCCGCCGTGTCCGAAAGCTAATGCCGCAGCAATAGTTTGTGCGCCTATTGTTAACGTTTTATTTTTCATAGTGTGTGTTTTTCCTGTGTGTGTAAGCGACGAAGTGTATTGAAACAGCAAATGAATGTAAATACTAATGAGAATAATTCTCATGCACGAATTTTGTAGGGATTTTTTAGGAAAACTTAAAGGTCTGCGTTAGAGGGGTATCAATGCAAGGAGAAGGCGGTTTGTAAGCCACCTCAAAAAACTTAGCACATCAGATTTTTGGCAGGTTAACGGAAACAATCACTCCGGATTTGTCATCTCGATTGGCCAAGGTGAGCGTACCTTGATGAAAGGCGACAATGATGTCAGCGATATAAAGTCCCAAACCTAGATGAGGTGAGCCTGCTGATTGCGCCGTCTCAGACTCAGGGCGAACTGATACCATCGATTGTACGAGTTGTTGTTTCATTCCTTCGGGCAATAGGGGGCCGGGGTTGCTTACGGTGAGAATGATTCTTTTATCTTTGGCATAAACGGCTACATCTATGATGTTGTCGGGTTGACTAAAATCTACTGCGTTAGAAATGATTTTATCGAACATTTGCGCAATAAGATCGGGGGCGCCCTTTAGCATCGCTACGTCTGGTGAATAAGATAGTGCAAACTGTCTGTCGGTATAAGCATGCTGATACCCACCCACACAGCCTTTAATCACGTCAATCATGTTGAAGGTGGTCACATCTTCCTGCGCAATGGCTTGCTCTAAGCGGGTGGCTTCACTCATGGCATTTAAAATGGAACTTAGACGGCTGATACCAGACTGGGCACGTTGAACGAAAACTTCTTGCTGAGCACTGTTTTGCGCCACCGTGTTTGCTTGCTCTTCTAGACTAGCGCTGGTATGGGCTTGAGCACTCACTTGAGACAAGGCGTCAAGTGATGACTTTACCACGGCGATAGGGGTTCTAAGTTCATGAGAAAGCCGAGAAGCCATGTTTTCTAAATAGGAGTTGTATTGCTGCAATCGCAATAAAACATCGGAAAACGCCCGCGACAAATCGCCAATTTCATCACCCTCTTTGGCAACAGGTAATTTACCGACAATCTTCCCATTGGCATCAATAATGGCTTCGGTGTTATCTCGAAGTCGCCTGATACGGTTGGATATTCTGCTGGCGAAAAGCAATAAGCCTAGGGTACCTAGTATCATTACCGCCAAAATAACATGAAAAAGCTGCTCTAAAGCGCGGTTTCTTAATGTGCGTATACCGTTAGTGGTTTGCTCTACAACCACTGCACCCATTACCGCACCCTCAATAAAAATAGGGTAAGCGGCAGACACAACCACGGCTTTGTTATCTGGCGTTAAGCGCCATAATGAATCTGGTTGACCGTTAAGGGCTAAACCAATGTCTCGGCCCGCCAATGCATAGGCATCCTCTAGTTCATCTACAAAATCAGCGGGTGGCTTAGTGAGAATATGGTAATACAAGGGCAGTAACCAATGGGTTTCTACCCAGCGCCATATCAGGTTTTCGCTTGCTTCTCGCTTGGCAGTATTTAGCCCTGAAGCCGTTTGTATATCACCTGCTCGCGCCAATACCCGCTTATGATTGTCTATTACCCATACGCGGGAGTCGGCATATTTTAGTCCTGCTAATATGCGCTCAATTTCTGGTGACGGTGTCACTACCGTGCCTAGTTCATCAATGTTATTCGTGTTGGCGGTACCAATAGCATAGCGCTTCTGCCTTGTTACCGGGTCGTCTACGTCAACAATGGCAAAGGCGAGTGCACCGAGGTCAATGGAGAGGGGAAAGCGAAGTTCAATGTTGTAGCCAGCAGCGGTTTCTTGCCAGCGCCCTTGAATACTTAACGCATTTTCCACCGCACGATTAGTCGCGCCAGACTCTGCTAATTTAAACGCATTTACCCAGCCACTCTCATAGGGGGCAACCACATATCGTGCTAAATCACCTGCTGGGGTTTGCATACCAATGAGTAAATGGTCGCCTCGTTCAACACTTAAACTATTTTCCTGTCGCCACAACAAGGTATCGTCGGTAACGTTGAACATGGCATACAGGAACTGATCATATCGGCCCACCATATGTTCGAATGAAAGGCTTGTTTGTTTGCCCTCGCTAGCGGCGTCCTTATTTTCGCTAGCGGCGCTTTTGGTTCCGTCGTTAGTTTGCACGCTAGTAAAGCGTTCAACAATTTCGTTAGCGCCATAGTGGGTAAGCAAGTCGTCAACTTGTTGCCAATCATTTAGTTCACCATCAAGTTGAATAGGATAGGGAATAGGTGGCGCGTATAAATCAGTGCCTGGACGAACGTCTTTTAAATAAGCCGATTCGCTGTCGAATAACGCAGGACGCTCATGTAAGGCGGTTGCAACAGCCCGTGCTGTACCTATCATGGTTTGCTCTTGACCGGTGCGAAGGTATTGCTCTAGCTCCCATACGTAATTATAGCCAAGGTAAGGAATGGCAAAAAAGAACAGTGACAACACGAGTAACTGTAAGCGTATGGAGAACCTTAATCGCATGTTAGCAATACCTTACAACTGCCATCGATACCCCATACCGTAAACGGTATCTATGTGGTCGAATTGGGGGTCTAACTGAATGAATTTTTTGCGCATTCGTTTTATATGAGAAGTAATGGTGGTGTCGTCTACCACCATGCGAGACTCATCCATTAACTGTTGTCTGCTTTTTACGTGGCCTGGGTGTTTAATCAATGCGTGCAACATCCAAAACTCGGTTACGGTTAAGGCGACGGGCTCAGTGCCCCAACTTACCGTCATGCGTGAGGCATCTACTTTTAATTCACCTATACGAAGCTCGTCTTTTTGTTCAACAGGGGCTGACATTAAATCGCTTCGTCTGAAAAGCGCGGCGATACGGGCTAGTAAGTGTGCCATGCTGATATCTTTAGTTAAGTAGTCGTCAGCACCCATGCGAAGCCCACTAATGGTATCTACATCATTATCTCTGGCGGTAAAGAAGATTATAGGCAAGGTGGGCGACAAACCTCGCAATTGCTGGCATAACAAGAAGCCACCCTCCATTTCTTCTTTTAAACCAATATCAATAATAGCTAAATCTGGCAGTGCCTCGTTAAACGCCTGAGTTGCCGAGGGGCGATCTTCAAATGCATTAACTTTGTACCCTTGTGATCTCAAGGCAACAAGGTAGTTTTCTCTTATAGCAGCATCATCTTCTACTAGTGCAATGGTTTTAGGCATGAATTCTTCTCTCAATCATTCTTGTCTCTACTATACCTTGGCAAAAGCGCCCGTGCCTGAGTTCGGCGCAAATTCCATAAAGTCGCCCGCTTTTCGCCATATTTGCCATTAAACAAAATAGCTTTTCCATTATTGTGCCCTGATATTGCCTTGTCTGCTTGGTTAACTATATCTGTGCTTGGGAAGACAGATTGACTCAAGTATGACTCACTTTGGTACGCCAACCCCTTGCACTGTGCCTAGCCCCCAATTAGGTGCAGTGCTTTTTTATACATCTATCTCTAGTTAAGCCACTTTTATCTCGGTCAGCACGCTCTCGTTCTGGTCACGCTCCTCTTGCGCTAATTAGTCTGTTGTCAGCTAACTATCAGGCACAAAACGCGCTGTGCCCGCAGTATATAAAAAGCCCTATGTTAAGACTTCGATAAACAAATCGATAAGAACAGCAAAATAATCGGCAAGTACAGGGGAGTGGCAGACCGAAAGGACAATAAATGTGACATAATTACCCCCTTTTTTATGACGTCTTTAAATTGGTGATAGCATTGGCGGAATAGGCATTAAATACCTCTGTCGCGGCAAAGGTTGAATTAATCGCATTTACCAGCACTGTGCTTTAAACATTCTGGCGGTGGGTATGCCGTCACGTTATCACTGTTGTCGGTGTATCATGACTAACTGGTAATCACCTCAACCGAATTTAAAGCACACTTGATTTACATAGCTCTCGATCTATAGAGCTTTTCGATTAACAGGGACTTCATTTATGGAGGCCTTAAATGACGAGCAACTTACGAGCAACTTACGGGCAGCACATGAAAGCGTTGGATATATCAGGCTTAACCAAAACCTATAAAGGTGGCGTACAGGCGCTTAAAGGCGTCGATCTCACTGTCGACAAAGGGGATTTTTTCGCCCTACTTGGACCCAATGGTGCGGGTAAATCTACCACCATCGGTATTATTAGCTCTTTGGTTAATCAAACCGATGGAAAGGTATCGATTTTTGGTTACGACCTTCATACCCAAAAAGAGCAAGCCAAAGCGTGTATTGGCCTAGTGCCACAGGAATTCAACTTCAATCAGTTTGAAACCGTGATGCAAATAGTGCTCAACCAAGCGGGTTATTACGGGGTTCCCAGAAGCATAGCGAAAGAGCGCGCACAGAAGTATTTAGCCCAGCTCGATTTATGGGAAAAACGTGATGCCAGAGCCCGAGAGTTATCAGGCGGAATGAAACGCAGGCTAATGATTGCCCGTGCTCTTATGCACGAGCCTCGTTTATTAATACTTGATGAGCCTACCGCTGGCGTAGATATAGAAATCCGCCGTTCAATGTGGGGCTTCTTAGAAGAGATTAACCGCCAAGGTATTACCATTATCTTAACGACGCATTATCTGGAAGAAGCAGAAATGCTGTGCCGCAATATTGCCATTATCAACAAAGGCACCATTGTGGAAAACACCAGTATGAAGGCCTTGTTGTCGAAATTAAATACAGAAACGTTTGTGTTGGATATCAATCTTGGTCAGCAAAAGCCGCTTCTTACAGGTTACGAAAGTCGTTTACTTGACGACCATACCTTGGAAGTTGATGTAGAAAAGGCAGAAGGGTTAAACCCTGTTTTTGCTCAATTAACCGAGCAAGGTATTCAAGTTCTGAGTATGCGTAATAAATCAAACCGATTAGAAGAGCTGTTTGTACGTTTGGTTGAAACGGCAAAGGCAGAGGGTTAAACATGAATTCACAGGCAAACACACAGTCTGACGAAAAGATTGGCTGGTTCAAACAAAACTATGTGGCACTAACCACCATTTGGATAAAAGAGTGCACTCGCTTTTTACGCATTTGGATCCAAACCTTAGTGCCACCCGCTATTACCATGAGCTTGTATTTCGTTATTTTCGGTAGCCTTATCGGTAACCGAATAGGCGAAATGGGCGGCTTTTCTTACATGGAGTTTATTGTTCCAGGTTTGATCATGATGT
>Ga0209404_10002428_pt1 | contig 11547 bp, 7 predicted proteins | sample TroAtlMetagenome_2_FD_187447 | JGI IMG/M metagenome (GOLD analysis project Ga0209404, IMG submission 187447) | Marine eukaryotic phytoplankton communities from Atlantic Ocean - Tropical Atlantic ANT8 Metagenome (SPAdes) (version 2) | ecosystem: Environmental > Aquatic > Marine > Oceanic | place...
ATATATTCCAAAGATCGCATTAAACCTTCACAGCTGAGTACCTATGAAGATTTGGCTGATCCAAAATGGAAGGGCAAACTTTTAGCCCGGTCTTCTTCAAATATTTACAACCAGTCTTTACTAGCATCTATTATCGCCAACAATGGAAAACAAGGCGCGGCCAAATGGGCTGCTGCTGTGCGCAAGAATATGGCAAGACCACCAGAAGGTAGTGACCGTGACCAGATGAGAGCTGTTGCTGCTGGTATTGGCGATGTTGCAATTGCAAACACTTATTACGTCGGTTTGCTTGTAAATTCATCTAATCCCAAAGATCGCGAAGTTGCTGAGAAGGTGGGAGTCTTTTTTCCTAATCAAAGCGGAAGAGGAGCTCATGTTAACATTAGTGGAGGAGGCGTAGTCAAGTGGTCAAAAAATAAGGCCAACGCAATTAAACTTCTCGAGTTTTTGACTGGCTCAGAGGCGCAAAATCAATTTCCTGTTACAACCTATGAGTTTCCTCTAGAAGTTTCCTCAACGGATTCGCCATTGTTGAAATCTTGGGGTAAATTTAAAGCGGACTCGTTAGCGCTTTCTGAGTTAGGTAAACTAAATGCTGAAGCTGTTAAGGTATTTGCTTTGGCAAATTGGAAATAATTTTTGCTAATCTGTAAAAGGCAATTAGCCCGTTGCTCTGCTTCGATATATGGTTGATGTTATTAACCTTGTCGACTGCTTATGCCCAAGGGCCTTCTAAATATAAATAATCAGCGTTTTTCATCATTTTGGTGGTGGCTTTCGGCTGCTTTCATAGCAGTTGTACTTTTTTCGCCTCTAACCGTTGTGCTTTCTTCATTATTTAAGGCGCCCGGCGAAGGCTGGGAGCTAATTACTGAGTATTTATTAGTCGATTATATTTTAGGTACTATAATTATGACTCTCGGAGTAGGGCTCACAGCTCTTTTTTTGGGTGTTGGCTCTGCGTGGATAATTACTGTTTGGGACTTTCCTTGTAAAAGATTTTTTTCTTTGGCGCTTATGATGCCGATGGCAATACCAACATATGTCATGGCCTTTGGTTACTCATTTGTTAAATATGATATTAGGGATCCCCTAATGTTGTTTATTAAAAATAATTGGGGAGCTGTGATTATGTCACAGTGTAATGAAATTTTTAATTATGGACTAGCTATTTTAATTTTATCATTTGCTCTCTATCCTTATGTTTATATAGCTGCCAGAGTAGGGTTTTCAGAGATTTCTGGTACATATATAGAAAATTCAAGATTATTAGGTCGAGGTTTATTTCGAAGTATGTTTAGTGTGGGATTGCCGTTAGCAAGGCCGGCAATCGTGGGTGGATTATTATTGGCCGTTTTAGAAGTTATGAACGAATACGGGGCAATGACTTACTATGGAATTGAAACTTTAACAACGGGTATATTTGTTAGTTGGACTGATTTAGGTGACAAAGATTCTGCTGTACGCCTAGCTGCAGTTGCTATGGTTTTTGTTTTATTACTCATTGCAATAGAGAGGTTGCTTAGAGGTAGAGCGAAATTTCATGCTCACAGGTCTTCTAGTAATAATTTATCTGGACCGACTCGAACAAATGCAGGAGCTGTAATGGCATTTTTATTCTGTTTCATTCTTTTTACGGTTTCTTTTGCTTTACCTGTTATCAATTTATGTATTGATACCTTACATGGTTGGGAAAAAAGCAAATTAACCGATCTTATACAAGGGCCGTTAATAGATAGCTTTATTGTCTCTTCTATTGGTTGTTTGGGGATAGTTATTGCTGCTCTAGTTATATCTTATGCTGCCAGGTTATTTCCTACAATCTTTATGAAATCCATAACCAAATTGTGCATGTTAGGTTATGCAGTTCCTGGTGCTGTCGTAGCTATTTCAATACTTGTTTATTTTTCAGGTATGGGAAGTTTTTTAAGTGAATTTCTTGGTTTTGGATCATTGACTTCTCTTTTCTTTACACTGACCCCAGCAGGATTAATCATAGCCTATTTTGTTAGGTTCATGACTCCTGCGCTTGCTCCGATAGAGGCAGGAATGATAAGAATAAATGCGAGCATGGATGAAGCTTCATCTATGCTTGGACGTTCGAGTTGGGGCTCTTTCTTTAATGTGCATTTGCCATTACTAAGATTTCCTTTATTCGGAGCTATGATAGTTCTCTTTGTGGATATTCTAAAAGAATTGCCGCTCACTCTTGTTCTGAGGCCTCCTAATATTGAAACGCTTGCTACTACATCTTATGGCTTAATCCAAAAAGAAGAAAGAATAGCAGATGGTTCATTTCCTGCCTTAATTCTCGTGCTAACAGGAACATTAGCGGTCTTGGCTTTACATATTTTGATTCGTAAGCGAATAGTAAATAAATAGTTAAATGGCGAGATCTCTTCGAGTACAGGATATTACTAAAATTTTCCCCAGATCGAGCCGACCTGCTTTGGATGAGGTTTCTATAGATTTATCGAATGGAGAAATAATGGCGTTGGTTGGAGAAAGCGGTAGTGGTAAGACAACTTTGCTAAGAATTATTGCAGGCTTAGCCAATCCTGACAGCGGAGTCGTTGAAATTAATGGTGAAGTTGTTTGGAGTATTGGAATCAAGACTAAGTTGCCAGAAGACAGGAATATCGGTTTTGTTTTTCAAGACTATGCTCTTTTCCCTCACTTGAACGTGAAAGATAATATTCTCTATGGATTGCATAAAATGCATCCTAAAAGTGAAAGAATTAAACGGTTAATAGAAATAATTAAATTAACGGGGCTCGAAAACCTTGAAGAGAGGTTTCCTCATGAGCTTTCTGGAGGTCAACAGCAGCGAGTAGCTTTGGCGAGAGCTCTCGCCCCAAAACCAAATTTTATTTTGTTGGATGAACCATTTAGTAATCTTGATCCTGTGCGTAAGGATTCACTTCGTGATGAACTTAGAGCCATTGTCAAAGAGAGTGGTATTTCTGCATTAATTGTTACTCACGATACCCGTGATGCGTTATCTGTTGCGGACACTTTAGCAGTATTAAAGGAAGGAAAGCTCGAACAGGTAGGGAGTCCAGAGAGAATTTATTTCCATTCAACAAGTGAATACACCGCCAGTCTTTTTGGTAAAGTGAATCGTATTCCTTGCCAGTTATTTAAAGGTGAAGGTGCCCCGAGTGAGTCTACAGATATTTTAGTTAGACCTGTTGATTTAGAAATTACAAAAGATCCATCAGGAGATGTTCATATTGTAGGCAAGGTTATATCCACTAATTTTCGGGGTGACTTTAATGAAGTTACTTTAGAATGTAGAGAAGGATTGACTGAATCTGAAAGTGTTACCCATGTTAGTATATATGTAGGCCCAGAGCGGAATCTTAAGCTTGGTGATACTGTAACGGTGAGAAGATTAAGGCGTTAAGTCTTTGAATTTTTTCCATCTAATTTCTAGGTATTAGATAAAATTAGGTCATCCTTTGACAATATAGCGTTAGCCCCTTTTCGGTTTATGAGTTTGAATTAAAAGATAGCTTGGAAATGAAATTCTCACTGGGAAATGGGAAAATTCAAACAAGCGTAAAATTAGAGCCCGTTAGTTTAAAGTAGCGGTTATTCTTCGGGTTTCTGGGGAAGCGGTTATTAGTTAGTGCAAAGTAGCCGCTTCCCCTTTTTGCTTAATTAAGCCTATTATAAAGTTCCTTAATTCTTTCAGTCCTAATCCCGTCAGGCTTTGTATTTATTAGCCATTCTAAGTCCTGTTTTGCTTTTTCAGATTCATCCAATTGAATATAAAGGATTGACCTGCTCAATCTTTCTTGCGGGTCTTTGGGATCTAATGCAATGAGAAGATTAACATAGCTTAGGGCCTCATTAAAATCTTTCGTGTCTATGGCAATGCTCTTTAGATTATAAATCATTCGCTGGATAATTGATCTATTGTCTGCAGCTGGATAATCCTTTGAAGTCTTTGTGTTATCATAGTCTTTAATCATTTTGTCAGCTTCTGTATTACTGATTGGGTCTCCATTATTAAATGGGTCAATGATTTTACGTTCACCATTTTTCATATAAAAAACAACAAAATGCCCAGGAAGACCAAGTCCCTCTATTTTAATACCTAGTCGCGAAGCTAATTCAATGTAGATAATAGAAAGAGTAATAGGAATTCCTTCTCTATCATCGAGTACTTCATTAAGGTAACTGTTAGATTGATTGTAATAATCGGTTCTACTTCCATGGTATCCACTCTCTTTAAATAAATACTTACTTATTAAAGAAACTGTTGATTCTAAATCCGATTTTTTGTCTATTCTTGTTCGAAGTTCCTCTGTCATCCTTTCTATTTCATCTTGATAAGCCTCGATATCAATTTCGCGATTATCATACTTGGCGAATAAGAGAGCACATAGTGAGAGGTTTGATTTATCCCCCTTTTTTAATTCATGCACTAGTTTCTTTGATATATCTTGTCTGTGTAAATTACTATTTACTTCTCTTAATGCTGTAATAGAACTTTCGAGATTTTTAATTTTTTTATCTATCAGTTCTTGGCTGAATTCTATTTGATTTTGGAGACCCGTTAGTGCTGAGGTGTCTTCAGAATTCTTAATTAAGGAGTTAATATTATTATTTAAATCTTTAATGGTTTCTTTGGGAATAGTTTTAGGTGAAAGGTTTTTTCCTAAATCAAAATTTTTGAATTGCGCTTCAGTTTCTCTAAATTTTGAAAGTCCAACTTTCCCTCCTCTGAGTATATTGTCCCAAATTTCAAATAGTTTTTCACCATTCAAAAATGCAGTTAATTTTTCTTTATCTACTCTAACTCTAATGCTATTCCATTCTCCTGATTCATAGTATTTTGATTGAATTTCATTTAATATTGACCATGAAAGTACATCGGGTCCTTCGAACCTCGTTAATCTTATTTTTCCTCCACTTGGATACAACCCGTAATGCTTGTCACCTCCATCGGATTCGAAAATTAAACCAGCTGCACCGCTTTCATCATTTAATTTAACGTCGACTTTTACCTCATAAGGAAGTTGGGGTGTTTTTTTTTCGTAAAGGCACAAAGCGCGTCCTCCAAATCCCAGTCCTTTTTCTGTAACAGATATTCTTCCAGCCCGTTGGCGCCAATTTGCTCCCATTGTAGGTTTCCATATAGCAGGGTTTAGTTTTCCTATCGTGAGCCAATTTTTCATGGCTATTGGATTTGGATTATCTTTTATTTTAATCAAATCTTCAATGGGAATCGCGAATCCAAGATTCTCAGTGATAGCTGATTTCATATTTAAAATACCGCAGACTTCTCCATTTGGAGTCATAAGTGGCCCTCCACTATTGCCCGGCTCAATAGGGATCGCGATTTGGATTAGAGATTGATTGTCAATTTTTCTAATGCCAGAAATGATTCCTCGGACAACACTGAATTCAAGTCCTTGTGGGTTGCCAATGGCAATAACTTCTTCTCCTTGCTCGGGAATCTTATCCGTTTTAATTTCTAGAGGAGTTAGACCTTTTGCATCTATTTTTAAAATTGCTAAGTCGAGATTGCGATCGGAGGCAAAAATTTCTTTGACTTGATATTCTTCACCATTATCAAATCTCACTTTGATAGGTCTAGATTCGCCAATGACATGAGCACAAGTGGCGATTAAACCATTATCGTTAATAATAAATCCAGTTCCCGTTCCAACTATTTGACCATCCCTACCTTCTTGAGTGATTACTACAATCGAAGGGCGAGTTTTTTTTGCCAGTGATGGAATATCCTGATCACTTTTAGCAGTGCAAAGTAATGTAAAAATAATCAGTGAAGTGCTGATGATATAATCTAGCATGTTGCGCATAAGTTGATAATAAACCACCTAATCTTTTAGTGCTAGCAGATTGCACTAATGTTAAACTAGAGTTTTTAAGCCGCTTTGATTTATTAGTAATTGATCGGTCGCAGTTAAAAGGATCTATGGGATGAGGAATTTATAGTTTGAAAAACAGATTAGATAAAAGTATTATCTTAAAGTAGAAAAAGCTACTGGTTGCTTTTCAATTGGATCTTTTTCTATGGGGATCGCTTTTGGAGCGGGTTCGATCTCGTCAGATTCTTTTGTACTATCTTGAAGTAACCCGTCTGAGGAATTATCTGTATTCTTATCTCTTAAATTAATATCAGGTACTTTACGATCTGCTATAGATTCAATGTTCTCATTGTTGCTTTCTATAGGTGTATAAAGTTCAGGATTAATATCTGAAATTGGGGCTGGCTTATATTTATTTAGAAAGATGATTGAAGGAATGCCAATCATTAGAATAGTAATTGCTACAGCAAGTGTGATGGGTGAAGCCGTTTTAGATTTTTCTTCTTCAAAATTTTTAAACTCTATACTAACTGCTGCACCTTCAAGGTATGTAGCTCTGGAGTTATTGTTGTCTAGAGAGCTTCTCAGCTCATTGATCAATATTTTCGAATCAATTTTAAGGAACTTGCAGTAAAGTTTGAGAAAGCTTTCTGCATAAATTGAATTTGGAAAATCTTCGAATCTATTGGTTTCCAGATTCTCAATTGCCTCAGAAGGAATTCGGGTAATAATCGACATGTCCTCGATGCTAAGTTCGAGGCATTCACGAGCTTCGCTCAGCTTTGTGCCGATCGTGTTTTCCATGGTTCCTATTCATTGGAGCCATTTGTTTCACTTAATCGTGGGGGATAAATAACTCCAGGGAAGGAGTTTAAACGATTTAGTTCGCTAAATCGACTAAAATTTCTCTTGGTTTTGCCCCTTCTCCAGGACCAATAATTCCCCTCATTTCTAGTATATCCATCATCCTCGCTGCTCGGGTATACCCTAATCTGAGTCGTCTTTGAAGTAAGGAGGTTGATGCACGTCTTTCAACTTGAATAACTTCTAAGCATTTTTCTATAATTTCCTCATCTTCGTCGGAGATCTCTTCATTTTCATCCGAATTTCCATTAATTTTGTCATCAATTTCTTGAGCAAAAATTGGGCTTGCTTGATTCGAACAAAAATCCACTACAGAAACACATTCTTCGTCAGTCACCAACGCTCCTTGAGCTCTACTTAATTGAGCGCTTCCGGGAGGGAGATAGAGCATATCTCCTTTTCCTACAAGTTTTTCTGCTCCTTTATTATCTAAAATAACTCTACTATCGAGTGATGAAGAAACTTGAAAGGCAATCCTTGATGGAATGTTTGCTTTAATTATTCCTGTTACAACATCTGCTCTAGGAGTTTGTGTTGCTATAATTAGATGAATTCCAGCAGCCCTTGCTTTCTGAGCAATTCTAGCAATTGCCTGCTCAACATCCGCAGGAGCTGTTTGCATTAGATCGGCTAATTCATCAATAATGACGACAATGTATGGAAGCCTCTCCGGTATTTTCTCTTCATCTTCCACTGAAGATTCTAGCGATTCTTCAATTTCTTTATTCCGCTGATTTTCTTCGTTGCTGTTATTTAACGCAGACTCTGAATCATTCAGTATGTCTTCACTGTGCGCTTTAGGTTTTATATCTTCATCTTGAGAATTAGTTACTTCCTTCCACTCACCTTTATTTTCACCTTCTTCGTATTCAACTTCGACTTCAACCTCTTCATACTCATATTCCCATGAATCATCATCCTCGCTCTCATTAGCTTTTAAAGATCTTGTGTTTTCGAAGTCTAGTTCAGATTGCCCGGCTTGATCGAAAAATTCGTTAGATTGTTCTTCCTCCTCATTCAATTGTTGACGGTCATTAAATGCATCAAAATTTCGAATGTTAAGTTTTGCAAAGAGCTGATAGCGCCGCTCCATTTCATTGACAACCCATCTTAGTGCGAGAATAACTTTTTTGGAGTCGGTAACTACAGGAACTATCTGATGAGGAAGGTTGTTGTATACCTGCATTTCGACAACTTTGGGATCAATCATTATAAAACGCATCTCATCAGGAGTGAATCTATATAGCATGCTCGCTATAATTCCATTTATGCATACTGATTTTCCTGCACCAGTTGCGCCTGCAACTAAGAGGTGAGGCATTTTTGCTAAGTCTCCGATGACTGTCTTTCCATAAACATCCTTGCCAAGAGCAATTGGAATTTTATGCTTCGGATCCATGAAATCTGAGTCTTCAAAAAGCTCTCTTAATGGGACAATAACTTTTTCATTATTCGCTATTTCAATACCAACTGTGTCCTTACCAGGTATTGGGGCTAATATATTTATTCTTTCAGCTTTAGTTGCTCTAGCTATATCAGCTTCAAGTGCGGTTATTCTGTTCACTCTAAGCCCTTGACTAGGATAGATTTCGTATCTCGTAATCGTTGGTCCTCTTGTAATATCACCTGCAGAGACCTTAACGTTAAAGTGATCCAATGTTTCAACAATTGTCTTTTGAGTTTGAATTAGTAAATTTTTATCTGTTGGCTTCCGTTCAGTTTGAGCGTCATAATTTAATAGCTCTATGTCAGGTAATTGATATCCAGGGAATTGAATCTCTTTAGGGGCGCTAAAATCACTTCCACCACTATTGCTTTGAGACACTTTATTTGCTGCTAATACCTCTGCAATCGATGGCTTTTTCTGTGACGACTCTTCTGGAGACCTGAAAGAAGCATCAAATATTTTTGGTTCTGATAATTCAATATCCTTTTCTTCTGCTATAATATTTTCTTCTAATGTTGTTTCGATATTTATATTTTGATCTAAATCAGTATTCTCAAGTTGGTTATTTTCATTTGATTGAGCGTTAGTAACTTTTTGTTCCTCAAGTAATGTTTTATCAATTTTTTTCTCTATTCGACGCTGCTCTTTATCAATTTTTTTCTTTTGGATTAATAGTTTTTCTGTATCATCTGCCTTTGAAAAAATTCTATTTTCACGCCATGTGTTAAATGATTTAAATGAGTTAATACCTGCTTTAACAATTTGTGATGGATGAACTCTTGTAATTAACATGCCTCCAGAGCAATAAGCAGTAAGCATTATTAATGAGGAACCAACATTACCTGTCATGCCGGTCAATTTTTCACCAATAAACTCCCCAATGATTCCGCCTGTTCCGGATATATTGAAGTGACCTGATTGAAGAAACCAACTTTGATAGTGTAGCAGACAGGATCCGGATATTAGAAATAATCCAAATCCAATCATTTCAAATTTCGATAAATTTTCTAATTTGAATAATCTTTTGGAGCCTAACCATATTAGTATTACTGGAATTAAGTAACTCGTTATGCCAAAAGTATAAAAGGAGATACCGGCTAAAACTGATCCAGGAGGTCCAATAAAGTTAGTTGCTGGCCTTGTTGGATTTGTGGTATGGCTAAAAGGCACCCAAGTCGGTAGATCATTGAGAGAAAACGAAATTAATGAGAGTAGGTAGATTATACCGAATCCAATAAGCCCAATACTGATTAAATGAGAGTTAGAGATTTCAAATTCCTTTTTTTGTTTACGTCTAGTGTTAGCCATAAAAATATAAAAAATTTATAAATCACCTCGAATTAAAGGGTAATTTTTTAAAATTTAGGCGAAAATTAGTTAATAATCAAAAAATATCTTATATTTTTAATAATTAATATTCTTTATATAATTAAATGGCTTACTCGTTTTTCTCAAATGGCCGGGAACTACTTAAATTAAGACTGCTTCTAGAAGATGATTAAGCTATCAAAAATCTGCAGAAATCTATCGGTTGTTCGTTCCAGCTTGCATAGAAGGGGATTTTGCGGTTGATAGCTGGTTTAACTACTATTTGTTTGCGTTTTGAATCTTGAGATTGTTTTTGAGAACGTTCATGATTAGTTGCTAATTTAATAATGTATTTTTAAATGATGAAAAAACAATTAGGTCAATCTAGAAGAAAATTCATTAAAACCTCTGCAATCGGAGCTTTTTCATTTCAGGTCGTTTCCAATCGTGTTTTTGGAGCTAATGCTCGTGTTGCTTTAGCGGGTATAGGCGCAGGAGGTAAGGGCTCAAGTGACATAGCTGGCGCTCATGCTGCGGGTGCTGATATTGTGGGTCTTTGTGATGTTGATTCTGGGCGATTGAATCAAGCGGTTAAAAAGTACCCCGGCTCAAAAGGTTTTACAGATTATAGAAAATTATTTGATGAGCTAGGCAAAAGTATTGATGCTGTTACGGTTTCTACGCCAGACCATATGCATTTTCATGCGGCGTTGCGCGCTATTCAAATGGGGAAGCATGCTTATGTGCAAAAGCCTTTAAGTCATTCTATATGGGAAGCTAGAAAATTAACTACTGAAGCAAAAAAGAATAAAGTCATAACCCAGATGGGTAACCAGGCTCATGCTGGTGAACCAATTCGTCGAGCTGTTGAATTAATTCGTTCCGGGGTAATTGGTAAGGTGAAGGAAGTTCATGCTTGGACAAATAGGCCGATTTGGCCACAAGGTTTAAAGAAAGCTTTACCTTCTCAGAAAGTCCCAAAGAATATGGATTGGGATCAATGGATCGGTCCTGCGCCAATGAGGCCGTATAATCCTGCTTATGCACCTTTTAAATGGAGGGGTTGGTGGGACTTTGGGACTGGTGCTTTAGGAGACATGGGTTGTCATATTATGGATATGCCTTTTTGGGCGTTGAATTTAAAGTATCCTACTGCAGTTGAGGCTAGACAAAGTGGTAATTCCTTAGAGTCGGGACCAAATAAGTCAGTGGTCACCTATACTTTTCCTGAAGGTAAATATAATTATAAAATGCCTTATGTTTGGTACGATGGTGGTAATATGCCTGAGCAATCTGTGTTTGAAGGAACGATAGTTAATTCACAGAATGCAAAGAAATTTGACCTCATTCTAATAGGTGAAAAAGGAAAGTTTCTATTCAATAGAAATAGTACAAAATGGAAGACTACACCCGAAAGTTTGTTGGATGATGTGAATCCAGACAAATCTATTCCAAGGGTTAAAAATGAGGACCAAGAATGGATTGATGCTATTAGAGGCGAGGGGTCTGACCCTCTTTCAGGTTTTGCTTATTCTGGTCCTTTTACAGAAACTGTTCTTCTAGGTAACCTTGCAATTCGATTAGGAAAGAGAATTGATTGGGATGGGGTTAATATTAAAGCAACTAATGCCCCAGAGGCATCTGAGTTGATACGTAGACCTTATCGTAAAGGATGGGAAGTTTAATTAAAGAAACCTTTGGTTTTATAAGGCTATGAAATCAATGTTTAATTATTTCATGATATGCTTCATCATTTTTTTGATGTCTTCATGCAAGACAAATAAAATGGCATACGAATTCCCAAGTGAAAGTAAAAGAAAAGGACTGCGGGGAATTTCAGATAAGTATTCCGAGAAGTGGAATCGCACAAGGCTCAGGTGGGCAGAGAGAGAAGAGGAAAAGTTTAATCAAATGTTTGAAAGAATGAAAGGTTCTAGATGAACATTTTCTTCTTTTAGGTGATTTCCATTGCTTTGTGGGCAACACCTATAGCTGCAGCGTAGTCTCCTCCAATTGCCCAATCAAATCTAGTTGTGACTCCATGAGGGGGAATTGGGGAATTGACATAAAATGCGGGTGCTCGTT
>Ga0209404_10002429_pt1 | contig 11545 bp, 8 predicted proteins | sample TroAtlMetagenome_2_FD_187447 | JGI IMG/M metagenome (GOLD analysis project Ga0209404, IMG submission 187447) | Marine eukaryotic phytoplankton communities from Atlantic Ocean - Tropical Atlantic ANT8 Metagenome (SPAdes) (version 2) | ecosystem: Environmental > Aquatic > Marine > Oceanic | place...
CGGTATTGGAGCAATGATTGTATTTATTGCACTGATTCTAGTAGCTGCGGTAGCTTCTACTATCATCATCAAGACCGCTGAAGAACTACAGCAGAATGCCGAGCAAACCAGTTCTGACACAAGGAAAGAAATCTCTGGAAAAATAAATGTGATTCAAGCATTAGTGAATACATCTTCTGCTTCAGCATCTACAGATTTGGATGCTGACAGCTTTATTATTACAGCAAAAGTTGCAGCAGGATCCTCTGGACTACTAGTGAATAATGTGAATTGGGTTCTGACATGCGGTGACGCTACCTCATATGGTATGGTTTCTGGAAATCTTGGATTAGAATCACCATGGGGAGATTCAATTGCTGAGACAGTAACTGGTTCAGGAGTAGGAGGAGTCGTAGAGGGCACTTGGGAGTTGAGAAATGCGGAGACATTAGCTGGAGTGGCATATGCTGCAACTGCTGAATTAACTGCTGGTACTGTATTCAAGTTCGATCTCAATGTCGACAAGTCGATTGCTTCCGTTGCACAAGGAGGCGACTGTAACGAATTGGCAGGTGTAGGCGAAACTTTACTCCTAAAAATCATAGTTGATGATGGTGGAACGACTGTTCAAGAACTAAAAATTGATTCTCTAACTGCTGGAGCGACGGTGGTTTAGATGGATGGTGAAAATATGAATATCAGAAATTTAAAAGATGAAGAATCCGGTTCCATCGGTATTGGAGCAATGATTGTATTTATTGCACTGATTCTAGTAGCTGCGGTAGCTTCTACTATCATCATCAAGACCGCTGAAGAACTACAGCAGAATGCCGAGCAAACCAGTTCTGACACACGTCAACAAATATCCGGTAAAATAGCACTCATAGATGTGGTTGTAAAGGCCACTGGCGATGAAATGGATAACATTGACGGAAACGATGATGGAGATCCACATATTTCATTTATGGATGTTATATTCAGAATTTCTTCAGGATCTTCTGGAATTTATCCGCCTGACTTGAGCTACTATATTACTTGTGAAGTATCTTCATCACTTGGTATGGCTGTAGATGCAGGACTATTCGATGCAAAAGATTTGAACACAGAAGATGATGTTACTGATACTACAGAGCTAGAAGCGGGAATCAGTTATTTGGCAACAATAGAATTGGGTTCAACAGATACAACAGATGACGATACATTGGATACAGATGATACAGATCCAGGATGTGCAGCAAAGGCTACACAGGGTGAATCATTGAACATGAGGGTTGTTGTAGACGGTGGAGGAGAGACATTAACAGAATTGAAGATTGACTCACTGACACTTGGAACTTCCATAATGTGAGCATTTGATGGATGTGATTGCCTTACGAGGTATAAGTGATATGAGGTTTTTAAATGGGTCTGCTGGACAAAATACCCGGATTTTCGGGTACTGATTCTGATGCTGATCCAGGCATGACCTCTCGTCTTGATAAAGTAGCAAAACTGTCTATTGAGCATGTAGATATTCCTTCTGAGTTTAGACCAACCGATTTAGAAGCATGGCTTTTTGCTCCTGCAGGTACTAGAGTTGGAGTTCTTGGTGAACCCCAAGGAAATCAACAACAAGAAAAAATTCCTGAATTAATAGACATGGTTTCTGATAGATTTGAAAGATTAGAGACCGCATTAGATTTAATGGAAGCTAATATTAAATTAACACAACAGCAGACAGCCCAGTTAGCAGCTGAATCAGTTACAGCGGCATCAACTACAACAAGTGGAGAGTCTGCCGATGTATTGCATACTATTGGTGCAGATGGAGAAGTAAGTAGTAAAGTAGTAGCAACTGATGCATCTGGACAAGCTGCTTCTAGCCAGCTTGGGATGCCAGGTGGACCTAGTTTACTTGATTTGTACGAGGCACAATCTCTGGCCGTAAATCCATTTTTAAGATCTGGAGAGGCCGAATCTCTACTTCAAGGGCCTATGATTGATCCGACCAAGATTGTTGCATTATTACTAGATCACTTATCAGGCGCTGATACTCTACAATTTCTGAAAGCCGCATCAAAATCTGGTGTTGTAACATCAGCCGAAGAAAAAATTCTCACTTCTATTGCGTCACTTGCGGAGCCAGGAATACAATCAGAAGGGTCGCCGGTTGTAGATAATAGGACATTGCTAACCTTCACCGCTCTTATTGAAGCTTGGAGGGCGCAGGGGAGTTCCTAGGGGGAGGAATTTTTGTGTCTGGGTCTAGTGTAGGAGCAATGGTAGTAGGGACCGTTTTCATCATGGTATTTGGAATGGCTACAGTTTCTCTGATTGATAATGTAAATAAGTCAATAAAGAATTCAGACTTTGAGCTTCCCGACCCTAAAGTAGACTTAATTTCTGTCACCGATACTGTTCAATCTACAGGTCCAGTAAACTCTGCTTCAGTGGTTTCTGGAGGTACGACATATGCTAGTGTTAGCGGTTGCACTACCTCAACTACTGGAGATGGAACTGGACTAGTAGTTTCCGTCACCCAAGACTCTAACGTCGTCGATTCAATTACTGTAGAACAAATAGGTTCAGGATATGAAATAGGAGATGTCTTCACAATATCTGGTTGTGGAACTGGAGATGCAACTGGATCTGTAGATTCTCTACATGAACAAATAGTAATTACAATAAGAAATATGGGCTCAGAAAATGTAATGGTTTCAGATATTTGGATTGTACTATCAGAAACATCTTCAAAATCAATGGGAATACCCTTTTCTTTTGATTCGCACTATTCCGGCGGAAATAATTACCTCTTTCCGGGAGAACAATTCATTTCCGATGCTTTTCCTCTAGATAACGCCAATCATGGATTTTTAGTTACTGACAATCCAAATAGAGCCTTTTTATCAATCTATGATCACAATTCATTCGCGGATGTGACCTCATGAGGTGTTATTATGGCTAGTGGACCGTCAGAAATAGTCCTTCTATGTGCAGGATTGATAGTGGCAGGACTAGTTTCAGGAGTTTTATTAGAATCATGGGATGATATGAGTGATGCGATTGATGATAGAAGTAAAGAAGGACTCGAAGATGCAAGAACTAAAGCATCTTTAGTTAATGATCCTACAAATATTGGTTGGGATGATACAGAGAAAACTGCAACAATTTATTTGCAGAATTCAGGAGAGACCTTCTTGGATCTGAATAATGTGGGGATTTTCATTAATTCTCTGTCTTTATCAGTTCAAGTTGCTGATGGATCTACAACATGGATTCCGGGGACAATAGTACAATTTACCGTAGATGATACTTCCGATACCCTATCTTTTCCCGGTTCACAAAGTGAAAATGAAGTCAAAATTACCATAACTGTAGTATCTACCTCAACGGGTTACTCGGGAGCTAGCACTGTATCGGAGGAAGTTAGACTTGTCACAGAATAATACTGATAATTTTGAATTTGGCGTGATTCAAGACAGCCTTGCGCAAAGTATGGGAACAGCAATCCCCAATAGGGGCATTATGCTTGTATGTGGAGGAATCGGAACAGGAAAGAGCATAATCGGGCAACGAATGTCTTTTGGAATGACGGCCAATGATGTCAGAGTAGCAATGGTAACAAACGAGTTGACTACTAGAGGGTGGTTAGAACAAGTAGCTAGTATTGGATATTTTATGGATAAAGTGATAGATGAAGGAAAATTTCTACTTATGTCTAGTTTCGGAGTAATAGCAGAACAAGTTGAGGAAGATGTAAATCTACTGCACCTAATAGATAATCAAGCTCTAAAAGATGCAGAAGTTGTAATCATTGACCGCGCTTCAAAATTATTCCCCGAAGAAACAACCCCAAATCAATTAATTTCTACACTTAGGAGATATGTTTCAGAGGGAAGAACTTTGATTTTAACAATAGATCCAGAAGAAGTTGAAGACAAACTTCTCAGAGAACTAAGAAATACCGCGGAAGTAGTATTAGATATGGAAACTGCAGTAATTGGTGGACAACAAATCCGGACAGTTTGTGTAACCAGATTTCTTAGAGCAGCTGGACCAGTTACAGAGAGAATCGGATGGAAGGTTATGCCCGAGATGGGCTTCATAGTAGATATTACGGCGGTAGCTTGAGGGGTTTTTATGGTAACAGAACAAGAATCAAGGGACGAAGAGAAAAAGGAACCGGAGTTCAATATTCAGCCTGGAGATTTGGGTGGCCTAATGGCAGAATATCCTCACATTAGAGAATGGGTCGAACATTTTGAATCTGAACACGGATCTAGACCAATATATTATGGTCCACTAGATAGGGATGCTCGTAGCGTATCTCCCAGAAATCTAATTTATGCTACAAAACCCCCTTGTTTCGCACATGTATATTCTCCACCTGAAGGCGCAGATGGTGCTGGTAACACCTACTGGTTTGGTTTAGAGCCGACGATAGACTCCGAAGAAGAAGAAATTAGAGATTTAATTGTTGAACGCTTACTTAGAGATGCACCCCAAAAAGAGCGATTCGACAATGACGAAGAATTCATCAGCATGATACATGAAATGATGGATGAAATGACTACAACTACTACGTCACTATTTTCAAATCCTGTAGTAGATCAAACTAGACAATTATTGGGCTTCGGGGAAGCTCCAATCAAAGTTACCGAAGATCAGTTAGGTAGATTGAAATATGTCGTAGTTAGAGATTTGGTAAATAACGGCCCATTAGAAACTTTACTCGCGGATGAGATGTTGGAAGACATTCATTCAATAGGATTAGAAAAAATAAATATGGATCACAAAGTTTTTCCTATGTTGACATCAAATATCCAATTCAGGGATCAAGAAGTTTTAGGGAAATATCTAAGATCAATGTCTGAAAGAATTGGAAGGCCAGTTTCGGACAGCAAGCCAATTATTGATGGCGCATTGCTTGATGGCTCTAGAATAAATATCATTTACAGTGATGATGTATCTATTCAAGGAGCATCATTTACAATCAGAAAATTCGCAGAGGAAACTATTTCGATAATTCAACTTATAAAATGGAAAACTCTTTCTGCACAGATGGCAGCTTACATTTGGTTAGGTCTAGAAAGTGGGATGTCAATGCTAGTTTCTGGCGAGACCGCATCTGGAAAAACTACCACACTAAACGCAGTACTGCCATTCATTGATCATAATGTTAAGATTTATACTGCTGAAGATACACCTGAAGTGAAAGTTTCTCACACGATTTGGCAGAGATTGATAACCAGGGAATCAAAGAATGAAGACTCAAGAGTCGAAATGTTCGATTTATTGAAAGCGGCTCTAAGATCTAGACCAAGGTACATTATCATTGGCGAAATTAGAGGAGTAGAAGGTGCAATTGCCTTTCAAGCAATGCAAACTGGACACCCAGTAGTCGGAACTTTCCATGCTTCGAATATAGTAAAATTAATTCAAAGATTCACAGGAGATCCAATCAATGTCCCAGCTAGATTCTTCGATAATCTAAATTTCGCAATATTCCAAGAAGTAGTAGAGGCACCAGGTGGAGGTATTGCTAGAAGAATTACTGGCGTTAGTGAGGTAATTGGATATAACAAAACTGCAGACGGAATTCTTACCAGAAATATGTTTGAATGGGATCCAGTTTCTGATGTGATGTATTTTAGAGGAATGTTTCAGTCTGATATGTTGGAAAATAAGATTGCTCCAAGGATGGGATTTAGGAGTAAGAGAGATATTTACGACGAACTCGAAAGAAGAACTACAGCTATCCAGAGGATGTGCGATAGAGATTTAACTCACTATGATGATGTTTTTGATTTACTAGATATTTATTATAAGGAAGGCTGGGAACGATTTGCAAGTTCTCTAGAGACTTGGACGGGAATCAACCAACAATAAGGTGGGGTTGGTATGGAAGATAAGGCAAGTACTTGGGAAATTGCTTTACTTAGGCTAGGAATGCCCTTTGGACGATATCTCTTGTTTATTTCTTTGCCTGCCTTAATCCTAGGATTGGTCGGAGGCGGTCTTGTTTGGGCATCAGTAGTAGATATCATAGGAACATTAGGAGGTCTACTCATAATGTTATCATTTGGATTACTAGCATTTGGAGCCACTATAGCTTATCCAATTGCACAAACATCTGCCATAGCAATAGAAATTGAACAAGATATGCACATGTTTATGACCAGAATGGGAATTTTATCCATGGGCGAATCTGCCGAGAAGGGAATGTTCGATGTATTGAAAGAAATGGGGGATTATGGCGCTCTCGCTTATGAAATTCAAGCAATAGAGACATTGGTAACAAAATGGCACACTAACTTACCAGAAGCAGCAAGAATTGTAGGAAAACAGAGTCCTTCTGCTATTTGGAGCGACTTTCTAGATAGAATGGCTTTCTCCGTTGAAGTCGGTCAACCAATTGGCGAATTCTTCAAAAGTGAGAATGAAACATTCGAACAGAATTATAATACAATTTATGATGCAAGAATAGAGCAGTTAGATACACTTAGAGAGACATTCGTATCTTTGACTACAACCGGTCTTCTATTGCTTGTAGTAGCCGGACTTCAATTAATACTATTCCAAACTGGCGGTTCTGATGATAATATCTTTCAGATAGTGATTAGGGCTAGATGGGTTTTATTGACAGGGGTACTTTTTGCATTACTTCAAATTGGAGCATGGTATCTTTTTACCTTGGTAATTCCTCATGAAGATTTATTCGCAAAACACGGTTTTAACACAACTCAAGCTGTTGATATGCGAAGATCTTGGATTTTTGCTGCGATTTTTGGTGGAATAGAACTTCTAATATTATTGGGAATTTTCCTGTTCATAGGTTCTTCATGGCTACTTAATAATTGGAATGTAATCGGAATATTAGTTTTAGCAGCTCTAGCTACTCCATTAATGGCACCCGCCTTGCTAGTGGCACAAGAAGAATCTAGAGTCAGAAGAAGGGACGAAGCATTTCCGGAATTCATTAGAGCTTTCGGTGGAACTGCACAAGCTAGAGCTCAGGAACCCAGTGCTATGGTCAAAGCTTTAGCTGGTATTGATTTTGGAGCATTGGATGATTCAATTTCAAATTTAGAGAAGAGACTCTCTATGAGAATTGATAGTGATTATTCATGGGATTGGTTTGCAGCAGATAATAATTCTATGTTAGTCTCCAGATTTACAAGAGTATTCATCGAAGGATCTGCTTCTACTGGAGAGGCAGGATTAGTGGGCGATTTAGTCTCTCAAAGTACTACAAATTTATTAGGTCTAAGACAGAGAAGACAAATCTCTGCAGGAGTAATGAGAAGTGTTTCTTATGGGCTTCTAATTGCAATGATCATTGCTCTGAATATTACTACTTCTATCATTGCAGGTCTCGGAGAAACAATAGCTCAGGTTGCTCAAGGATTAGTCGATGCTGGAGGGGAAGTAGGGACTGCTGCGGGCGGAGTTGATGTTGCACTACCTGTTTTGTCAGAAACTGGAGGAGTAGAACAGAATATCATGATTTTCCAAATACTTGGGTCAATATTGATTGTGATTTCTATAGTCGTCCTGGGATTGATTACTGCTAGAATTAAGGGTGGAGGAACTTCCTTGGTTTTGGGACAGATGATCCAGATGATGTGGGTAGCAGGATTAGCTAATGCCGGTGCAGCTTGGGTCCTAGAAACATCAGTGGGATTATTCCAAGCATCTGGAGGCGGCTAACGGACGTTATCATGGAACTCATATCGATAATTGTAATTGTTAGAGTTTCAGCTCTAGTTTTGTGTTTGGCTATTGCAGCTAAATCTGATTATGACAATTTAATGGTCCCAGATTCTCACTGGTTGAAATGGTCAATAATCTTTGTATTCTTACTATTAACTGAAATGATTTTACTACAAACTTCAATTTCTAATTTTTATATGATTGCTGCAATATTAGCTATATGTTCCATTCCCTTTTTCGGTACTCCATCCATAAAAAATATTCTTGGGTGGAAGAAATTTGAGTTTTATCTAGCTTCTTTATACTTAATTGGCTTTGCCGGAATATTAGGCGGAATAATCGAAAATCAGGATACTGATTTCATATCTTTAATTTTGGGCGAAGAATCGCCAGAGACAATTTTTTGGTGGACTTTAATAATATCATTTCTCATAATAATGCTTTATCTTTATGCTTGGAAATTAAAAATTATTCAAGGAGGGGCTGATGTAAAGGCTTTGATATTATTGACATTTATTTTTCCCTCTTGGCAATTTCTTCCCGAACCGCTTTTTAGTCCAGATGAAATTCTTTTCCGCTTACCGCCCTCATTGGTAATGTTTGTATGGGCCGGTTTGGTTTTCTTACTAGCGCCCCCAATACTATTATTTTATAATTATAAGAAAGGAAATATCACTTCTACATCCGATATTAAAATGGCATGGCACTCAGTAAAAATTCCAATAGACCAGATTGGATCAAAACCAGTATGGATACTGACTGAAATTATGGAAGAAGATGATAAAATAAGGGAAATAAATAGAATTTTACCAAAATCAAATTATTCTATGTTCGATGAAATTGAAGAAAAAAAGGCTATTCTAAGTTCTAAAGGAATAGAAAGTGCATGGGTTGCCAGCAAACATCCATTTATTGTCTATCTTTTTCTATCTATATTCCCGCTATTATTAATTGGTGATTTATTCGGAATTATTGCTACCTATTTCTAAATCATATAAAATCCTGAAGAGTCATCACAGTTACTTTATCATTAGTGAATAGCGAATCAACACTAGATTTCATCCATTCAACTCTTTGCATAGTGTAATCATCAATTTCATAATTTTTTATGAGATTATCCATTATTCTGATATACTTTCTGACAGCACCTTCTGATACAGTCAGAATTACATTTCCTCCGCATGCAGAACTGCCCTCTCCAGTACTAAAGCCAGAAGTGATTCTTGAATATTGTATACATTTTCCAGCCAGTGGCATTCTTCTGTATGATTTACCACATTTTACACATCGTACTTTCTGACGAGTAAAAGCCATCAAATTTCCTCTTAAATCTGGAAGAAAATGGGACTCAATTACTTGTTTCGCCACTTTGTTAGCATCAACAGCCCTCAACTTTCTTCCTAGCTCTAATTGACTAAGCATTTTATCTTCCATCGATACTAATGTTTTGTAAGATGAATTTTCTGGACCTAAATCTAACTCTCCCGAATCATGAGTCCAACCATATCCCCTGATATCTCCAATACTACCTAATCTGTCGTCTACAAGATTCACAAGATTTCTAACATCACTTGAATGTGGTTGTTTCAATGTAGCTTCGTAAAAATTACTCGAATAATTCCAATTACAATCTACATTTCTAGCTTCTTTATCTATTTCACTGGGATTTAATCTGGTTGTCAGTACTAGGGGGGCATCCATCTTCCCTCCTCTGCCGATTGGCAGAATTCTATTCGAAAAATTTAGTAATCCATCAAGTAGCAACATGATACTATCTTCATCACCATCACAATTCCTCCTTTTAGCCGCATGAAAAAGCGGATGTCCATAACCCGCAGATGCGGAACTCCAACCAATTATTCTGCAAGCAACCCCTCCAGATGTATGGGGAGCTAATCCAATTGCAATATGTCCAACTATGTCTTCAAATCTTTTTACATTATAGAATGGTTTCAGGCCATAGAATCTTACTAATAAATCATCAATAAACATACAGGTCGATAGTAGGTGATCTTTTGCTTTTAGTGAGGGGATAATATCTTGAGGAAACAGCTCCAATATCTGTGAATCTGAATTTAGAGAATCTCCATATATATCATTAGCATACCCTAAATCTCTAAGTTTCTTCCAAGAAGTTCTAATCTCAATGGGTTTAAAATGAGTCACTGGAACATCACTCATATCATATCTAGCAGTACCGTCCCTGTATACAGAAATATCATGAATTGCTCTTAAAATACCTTTTTCTATTGGTTCAGGAGTCTGTTCTTCAGAAATCAATCCTTTGACAGCTTTTATCTTCTTGGGAATCCTATCCAATTCTAAATTCTTACTTTTCATTTCTAATAATGATCCAATATCTACAGAAGTTCTAACTCCTAATCTACGGGCTTGCCTATTCCGATTCTTCTGAATTTTTGTTTTCCCGCCACATTCTCTTTGGGTCGAAATACCCGTCTTATGATGACAAATTAGATGGGGAGTTTCCTTGCCACATTTTTCACAAATTCTTACGCCCACTTCAACTCTAATCTGCCCCTTTGAAGCCGCATGTGAGAACAATCTTTGAGGTCCACCATTTTCTCCTAGTGGAAAGAGGGAGTGCACTTTGGGTTTCATTTTTCTAATATCCGATTTTTCAGGTCTCCCCATCCTTCCTCCTATCCTACATGGAACGGCATCTTCCCACCTAAATTTAGAAATTCTTTTAATTAACATCAAAGATCTTTCTACTTCATAATCCTCTAGAAGTTGATGGGAACCAACTTCTAAATCTTCACCTTCTTCACTTTTATCTTCAGAATCAAGTGATAATCTTGCATTCATTAAATCTGAGATAAGAGATAAAACTAATTCCAATATCTCAGTCTTCTTTACGATCTTATCTTCTTTTACTTCAAAACCCAAGGTTTCAATTAATCCTTCCCAGTTTCTTTGTATGAAAATATCATTCCCAATGTGTTTATGCTCAATTCCCAAAGTCATTAGTGAGGATTTTAAAATTCCGTGAGAATTAACTGCAGTCCATCTAGGCCAATCATCTAGTGATTCACTTTTTTGAATTTCCAAATCTAATTTGTTAGTTTCTGAAGGCCATCCTTTTGCTTCTTCCCTTATGATTAAATTTCCTTCTATAACCTCTGCTTTATCTAATCGTGAAATAAGAATTGGAATAAATTGTATAGGTAAGTCTGACCACCAATAATTCCATGGAGGGGGTATTGCACAACCAAAGAAATCTGAAATTTTAGTAGCCTGGCTCCAATCTACTTCCAATTCTCTAAGATATCTATTCCAATTTACCCTTCTCCACTCTCTTTCTACTTTTTCTTCTCCACCTCTATTTATTGCCCCATTAAATGGTAAGCCAGGAGGAAAATCTCTTACTTCTATCGATAATATTTCACTTAATTTAACTAATTTTTCAGGATTATCAACTGCTTCTGCTAAATCAGATGCCCACCAATCTTTGGTATAAGAAGCAGGAACTAAATTCTTATTATTTTCTAGAAATTCTCCATATCCAAGAAGTATTTCTCCAGAATCCCAAATAGAAATTACTCTATTTTTACAATCATCCCATTCTTGTTCAGTTCTGACTAGTAAAAATTCTCCATCATCCAATAGAACTCTAGGGCCTTCAATATCAATACAAGGTGTAACAGCACAAGCCTTGCCAGGACGTTCAATTTTCATCTGTGTTCCAACAGAAAGAAAACCCCCCATTGCCGTCATCGAAACAGGATTCAATCCCGCAGCTGCAAGTCCTGTTGCTCTACTTCTTCCATATCTATGTCTAAATCCACCAGGATGGCATGGCTCACCAAAAATAGGCCTACCTGCAATTACATCTCCCATGTATCGATCATTTTTT
>Ga0209404_10002433_pt1 | contig 11528 bp, 9 predicted proteins | sample TroAtlMetagenome_2_FD_187447 | JGI IMG/M metagenome (GOLD analysis project Ga0209404, IMG submission 187447) | Marine eukaryotic phytoplankton communities from Atlantic Ocean - Tropical Atlantic ANT8 Metagenome (SPAdes) (version 2) | ecosystem: Environmental > Aquatic > Marine > Oceanic | place...
TATCAGCTAATTTTTTACCAGTTGAAAAAATTGAAGACTCTGCAGATGATCCTGGATTGAATGCTATTCAATCTGAACAAGTAGGTATTCAGAATGCTGCAAGTGCTGGTCAGGTGATTAGCGTTAAGATGTTAACAGGTGGAGCTGGTTACACTTCTGCACCTACTGTTGCAATCGACGGTGATGGCGCTGGTGCGACGGCGACTGCTACAGTTTCTGGAGGAGTAGTTACTAAGATTGAACTCGATTCTAGTTCAGATTCTGGAATGTCTATGGGCTCAGGATATCACTTTGCTGGTATTAGGCTCACAGGAGGTGGTTCTACGACAACCGCAACTGCTCGAGCTATTTTAGGACCTGATAGTGGAATTGGTGCAAATCCAATTAAAGATTTAAGATCTACATCTCTTATGTTTAATTCTAAGCCGGCTGGAACAGAAGGCGGAGACTTCATTGTCAATCAAGATTTTAGACAAATTGCATTGATTAGAAAACCAACCCTCTTTGCTGATTCTGCATATACTGCAACTTCTGGTAAAGTTGTTAGATACTTGCATTTAACATCAGCAGCCGATGCAGCAAACTTTGTTGTAGATAGAACAATTACGGGTGGAGCTAGCTCAGCAAAAGCAATTATCGATCAAGTGGACAGCGATAAGATCTATGCTCACCAAACAGAAGATACAGGATTTATTTCATTCCAAGAAGCTGAAGCTGTTACTTCTCCAGGGGGAACTGGAACTCTGAAGGCTGCTGCCTTTGATGCAGACTCTGATGCTTTTACAAATGAAGACGTTAATAAGTTTGGCGGTGAAATTTTATACGTAGAAAATAGATCGCCAGTCAGAAGAGATGCATCTCAAACTGAAGATATTAAAATTGTTATTAGCTTATAAGGTATGAAGAATGGCAACAACACTTACTAGTAATACTTTCTCGAATACATATAAAGATGACTTTGCCGATAGTTCTAGCTACCATAGGATTCTTTTTAATAGTGGTAAAGCTTTGCAAGCGCGTGAACTTACGCAGATGCAAACAATCTTACAAGAGCAAGTTAGAAGATTCGGCGATAACGTTTTTAAAGAAGGTTCGGTTGTAAAACCCGGTAGCGTTGCGCTTAATTCTAAGTACGAATATGTAAAGTTAAACACAACTACAAACGCACTTCCTACAACAACTAGTTCTCTCATTGGCACATCATTTACTGGCCAAACATCTGGTGTTATTGCAAAAGTGATTGAAGTTGTAGAAGCTGCTGGTTCTGATCCTGCTACTTTATATGTACAATATACAAATACACTATCATCTTCTGCATCGACTGCTACAGCAATTAGATATGATGCTGGTGAAGATGTAAATAATGGCTCAGTTACTTTAACAGTACAAACTACTAATACAACTGCAAATCCAGCAATGGGAACAGGATCACGTTTCTCAGTTTCAAGTGGTATCTATTATACAAAAGGATTTTTTGTTTTTACTGATAATCAGTCTAAAATTATTTCAAAGTATAGTGACGCGGCTGATGCAGATATTGGCTTTAAAATAGTCGAAGAAGTTGCTACAGTTTCTGATGACACTAGTTTATATGATAATCAAGGAACGACTCCTAACTTAGCATCTCCGGGTGCTGATCGATTAAAAATTAGTTTAACCATTGCATTGCGTACTGATATTGCAGGTGATGAAAATTTTATTCATTTAGCAACACTTAAAAACGGAGCAATTTATTCTGCTAATGATCCTTTAGATGCTTATGAAGTTCCTAATGATATTATTGCACAAAGAATATTCGAAAATTCTGGCAACTATATTGTAGATCCTTTTATAGTTAAGTTTGATCTAGATAGTGATAATACTAAATTGCAATTACAAGTTAGTGAAGGTACTGCGGTCGTCGAAGGTTATAGAGCATCGCGTTATTTTCCGACTACTTTAAGAATAGATCGATCAACCGATACAATAACTTTGGAAAATCAGCAAACCGCTGCAGGCTTTGGTAACTATGTAGTTGTTGATCCTGCTAACACAAAAGGTTTGCCTAACATTAATGTTTTTGCTAAACTTAATTTAAGAGACGCTGTTGCTCATGGTGGATCTACTATCGGTACAGCGCGCGTAAGAGCAGTCAATGAAGGCGCTGGATCTAATTACAATTATCACTTATTCGATATTCAAATGAATTCGGGTAAAGCTTTCAGAAATGTAAGAAGCATTGGTACAAGCACATCTGATTATTTTAATCCTACACTTGAAAATAGTAAAGCCGTTCTTAAAGAGCCTTTGAATAACCTTATGTTATTTGCTATTCCAGAAAATAGACCTAAGTCTATTAGTGATATTACGGTTGACGTTCAAAGAAGATTTTCAGGAATATCTACTAATGGCTCTGGTGTTGGAACAGTTCCTTCATTGTCTGGAGCGGGTGAAACCTTTGTTAATACCGGCGATTGGATCGCAGCAAATGCAGACAGTGCAATCAGTACTTCAATCACATTTGCAGCTAACGGAAGTTTTACTTCCGGACCACCAAGTTCAAGCAATCTCGAAGTATTAGGTTATGTGAGGAAAGCAGCAGCAACAGTCAGACAAAAAACATTAACTGATGCTTCATGCGTAGGTACTATGGAATCTGATGGTGAGGGTTTTAAATATTTATCACTAAGAAAAGCAGATATCTATTCACTCACAGAAGTTGTTAATTCATCTGATAGCAGTGAAAGTTATTCAAATAGATTTGAATTAGATAATGGTCAGCGGGATGCATTCTATGATACTGGAAAACTAGTTTTAAAAGCTGGTAATTCTGCACCGAGTGGAGATATTACAGCAAAGTTCAAATATTTTGATCATGCTACTAACGGCGACTTCTTTGCTGTAAATTCATATACTGGACAAGTCGACTATGAAAATATACCTAATCATGTTTTAGCCAATGGTCTGGCTATTCCTTTGCGAGAAGCACTTGATTTTAGATCTGTTAAAGATTCAGATGGCGAGTATGCTAGTTCAGGTTATGGTGCTCGTGTTCATGAGATTCCACAGCCTAATGATCTAGTGCAATATGATGCTATTCATTATCTTCCAACTGCTGGTAAGCTTGTAATTAATACTGAAGGCGAGTTAGTATTTGAGAGAGGCACAGCTGGATTATCACCACAACTTCCAATGAAGCCCGACCAAAGTTTAGAATTATATAATGTTGCTCTTGGTGGTAATACATTAAATGATTCTGACGTATCGCTTTTAAAAATTGATCATAAAAGATTTACTATGGCAGACATTGGTGAACTTGAAAGAAGAGTTGATCAACTAGAAGAAGTTACTTCGTTAACCATGCTAGAAATGGATACAAGAAATTTTGATGTCTTAGATTCTTCAGGAACTAACAGAACAAAATCCGGATTCTTCGTTGACAACTTCTCAACGCAAATTTTATCTGATGTTTCAAATCCAGGTTATAACGCTTCAATAGATCCACAAAATCAAGAAATGAGACCAGGGCATGATGAAGATAATATTAAGTTGATGTATGATTCTGACGCTTCAACTAATGTTATTAAAAAGGGTGATAACATCTATTTAACTTTTAGCGAGGACACATATATTAATCAGAATCTTGCTAGTCAATCAATCGAAATTAATCCATTCTCTGTTGTTATTCACGAAGGAACAATTCAATTATCTCCTTCTTCTGACGAATGGAGAGACACTAAAAGAGCCGGGGCGAAAGTTGTCGATGGCGGAACTAAGTTAAATACAAAACAAGCATTACAATGGAATAACTGGCAATGGAACTGGGGTGGAACACCTATTCATAAACTTCAAATCGGATCTGCTACAAATAAAATTAAAACTTCAAATTCTTCGCAGAACATTACTAATGTGAATAAAGTTGTAAGTGAAGAAACTGTTAGAAAAACATTATCAGATCGAGTGATTGATGTAGCTGTAATTCCATTTATGAGATCACGTAAAGTTTTCTTTAAAGCGCAAGGATTAAGACCTAACTCAAAAGTATTTGCATTCTTTGATGGTAAATCAGTTGCTGACTTTGTTAGATCAGAGACGTTCCAATACCATTCAGATAACACATCTGATTATGGAAATCTTCAAAAAAATATTACTGCGCATCCAGAAGGTAGTGGAACATTGCAGACAGATGCAAATGGAGAAGTTGCTGGTTCATTCTTTATTCCAAACACTGACGCGCTTAAATTTAAAACCGGTGTTAGAGAATTTAAATTATTAGACATTAGTAGAGATGATGAAGAAGATGCTCTTGCTGTTGCGCGTGGAGCATACGCAGCAACAGGTTATATAGATACATATCAAAAAGAAGTGTTAACAACTCGAGTACTCATGGTTGAAGGAAAGAAAAACGTTACTCAAAAGCAACCTCCATATGAACCTCCTCCACAACCAAAGACTACCAATACAAGTAAGGGTAGCGATTTTAGCAAGCAACCAGTAAATATCTCGAGACCTACGATATTCACTGGTGGTATTCATAATGCTAACGGGAACCATACAGTCAACATTGGTGGTTTTGATTTTGTGAAGAAGTCGTGGACTACGGGACCATTTTAAAGGTATAAGACAATGAACAGTGAAAGAAAAGTAGAGGGTTAGATGGCAACAACATCACTAGGATATAAGCGAAATAAACATCCAATTGCTCAATCATTTTATATAAATGAAACTAATGGTATCTATTGTACAAAGGTAGATTTATATTTTTCTGCAAGAGATACAGCATTTCCTGTGACTTTACAAATTAGACCTATGATTAATGGACAACCTTCGTCTGATCAAGTTCTGCCAGGAACACATGTCGTAAAAGCTGGTTCAGCAGTCAATACCTCTACTGACGCAACAACAGCTACTACATTTGTGTTTGAAGAGCCCGTATTCTTAAAAGGATTGACAGACTTTGCTTTAGTTGTTACTGCAGATTCACCTGACTATCGAATTTACATTGCACAAACAAACGAGTTCTTAATTGGATCAACAGAAAAAAGAGTTAATAGACAACCTGTGCTTGGTAGTATTTTTTATTCGCAAAATGGAGTAACATTTACTGCAGCGCAGAATCAAGATTTAACTTTTAAACTTCATCAGGCTAAATTTAACACTGGCACAACTGGAGTAGTGAAGCTTTCAAATGCTGTACTTCCAAAGAATCTTCTTAATGTTAATCCGATTACAGTGAGTGATGGTAGTACTACTGTGTCAGTTGAACATTATAATCATGGAATGCAAGTTGGACAATCAGTTAATATTACTGGCGTAGATTCTGCCGGTGTCGGTGGTATTACGTATGCTAATCTGATTGGTAATAAAACAATCACAAAAGTTGATGGATTTGGATATCAGTTTGTAGCAGGTGGAGCTGCTGATTCAGATGTTATTGGAGGTGGTCTTAATGTACAGGCTACAAAGAATATTCCATATTCAATTATCTATCCTAATGTTTCTTATCTTAAACCGGGTAATACAGAAATTCGTGCTGGAGTCAAAGGAACTACAAGCAGATCATTAGGTGGAACAGAAACTAGTTTCCAAAAACAATCTAGTTTTAGTGATTTAACTCTTAATGATAATAATGAAGCAAATGAAATGTATATGGTGGCGAATAGTACTAGTGAAACTTCAGAGTTAGGTTCTGGCGTTAAATCATTAGACATTGAATTACAGCTTAATTCAAATGATACCAATGTAACACCTATGATTGACATGCAACGTGTGTCAGCTAGTTTGATTAACTATGTTATCGATAATCAAACTTCTTCTGGAGATGCAATTACATACGTTGCTGAAACAGATCCTGATGAAGGATCAACTGTTTCGAAACATATAACTTCCGTTGTGTCATTGGCAGAAGGGTCTGTTGGAGCTAAAGTCCTCTTCACTGCTAATAGGCCGCCAACTGCAGCAATTGATGTTTATTATAGATTTGCTAATGTAGATGAAATAATTAAAAATAAGTCATATGTTTTAGCGACTGAAGAAACATCAAATCCTAGCGACGAAAATAAGTTAGTATTCCGAGAGTACAGGTATCTTATTGGTGGTCAAGGTGGCGATGAAACAGAATTTCAACAAATGCAATTTAAGTTTGTATTTAGATCAACCAATCAGGCACGTGTTCCTGTAATGAAAGATTTGAGAATTATTGCACTGAGTGTATGATGAAACATATTAAAATTGAAGGCGAAACTAGCTTTGTTAGAGATGTAAACACCGGGGCCATACTGAATATAAATAAAAATGAGATCAACGCTGCGCGCGAAAGAAAACGTCAAAGGAAAATTAAAGAACAAGAGCTACAGGATTTAAAGAATGATGTAAGCGAGATAAAAGAACTTCTTGTTAAACTGATAGAGAAACAATAATGGCAAAAGTTACAATTCTAACCTCCGATACCATTTCACAATGGGTAACTAAGACTAACTCGATATCCGATGAAATTGGTGATAGAGCTAATCTTACAACAAACGTTGACTCAGACGTTGTTGGTGCTATCAATAGTTTAGATTCAGACATTGGAACGCTTGGATCTTTAGCAACCACATCAAAAACAATTGTTGGTGCAATTAACGAAAATCATACTCAATTAGATAATGTAGATTCGGATATTGGTACACTTTCCTCTCTTACTACAACAGACAAGTCGTCAGTAGTTTCCGCCGTAAATGAACTGGATTCTGATTTAGGCACAATATCAGCTGCAGCCATGGGAACTACTGCTGCGACTGTCGGACCAGCCATTGCCGAACTTGAAGCAGAGATTGACACACTTAATACTTTTGCAGAACCAACTCAATCTTTAACAACAACTGCTACTACATTAGCAGATGGTGTAAATGAATTAGACGCAGAACTTGGAACAATTAGCGCCGGCGCTATGGGCACTACAGCATCGACTGTAAGCGGAGCTATAGCAGAATTAGAAGCGGAGATTGATACACTAAACGATTCAATGGGATCGGGAGTGTTAAATACTTCGACAAAAAATGTAGTCGGAGCTATTAATGAGTTACATACAGAAATCAACAATAACGATTCGGATATTGGTACAATAGGTTCTCTCGCTACAAGTGCATCTAACTTAGTAGGCGCAGTTAACGAAATTCATACCGAAACAAATACTAATACAACCGCAATTGGTACACTCGGCTCTTTAATTACTTCCGCTCAAGGAAATCTTGTAGCAGCGATTAATGAGGTACAAACTGAAATCGGTGTAATCGATTCTAACTTAGCATATAATAATGTTGTCGGAAACGTTAATACATTAGCCACAAGTACTCAAGTCAGCACAGTGGCAGCAATCAATGAATTGCATGGTGAAATAAATACTAATACAGCAGCAATCGATTCAAACACTACTAACTTCAACACAAACGTAAGAACAGTAATTTCTGTTGGATCTGAAGGTACTCCAGCTGGCAATGGATCATTAGCTTATAACAATTCAACTGGTATATTTACTTACACTCCACCACTTATAAGTGCTTTAAATGGTAATACTGACAGTTTAAATGAAGGTACAACTAATCTTTATTATACCACTGCTCGAGCGGACAGCGATGCAAAAGCTTCTCTCTTTGCAGTAGATGCAGGTGGAGATGGTTCATTTACTTATGATTCCGCTACAGGCGTAATGACTTATACTGGTCCTAGCGCTGCAGAAGTAAGAGCACACATAAGTGCCGGTGAAGGAATTGATATATCAAGTGGAGCTATTTCAGGAGAAGATGCAACGACAACTAATAAAGGAATTGCATCATTTAGTTCAACTAACTTTGACACTACTTCTGGTGCAGTATCAATTAAGAACGATGGAGTTGCAAGAGCCAACTTAAAAGATGAAGTAAATTTAAAAATATATGATGCTGATGGAAATATAGTGAAAACAATATATGGAGCGGGTTCGTAATGAGTTTACCTTTAAAGTATGATTCTGGTGATTTGAGAGAATATTCAACTGCCGATCGAAATAGATTATCTTATCTTTTAAGGGTTGCATATGCAACTCATTTATCAGCTGGTTCAGGCGCAGAAGGTAGTGTATATGTAGCTAACTCCGGCAATACATCGATTGGATCACTGGTTGATCATAAATCAACACAAGAAATCAATACTAATGCTAGAAACAATAGTGGTGGAACTGATTATCCTAGCTATCCGAGCTTAGGAACATCTTCAGTCGCTACTTTTAATTACAGACAAAATAGAAACTCAGTGACAGCACCGGATGCTGCTGCGCTTAATGCTGATTCATATGTATTTATTCATGACACAAGTCATATAAAAGTTGCTGGTTCAACAGAAATCTTGAATTCAATCGTAGATCATGCAATTACTGAGTTGAGATCAGGTGACGAAGTTGGTTCTTATCGTATAGCAACAAGCACTCCAAATAGTGGAGGCGCGGGTACATATACAGAGATATCAACATGGTTTACAGATACAACATATAGCGCTGGAACTACTACATATAAACTTTGGTTAAAAAGATCTTTATCTAGTGTTCCTGGTACTGCTTCACAACCTTTAAGAAAAACAGCTGGTCATCAGTTAAAAAACCAAGACATACAGGTTACCGGCGATCTTATTCAAGATGTTTTGTTGCCACTCATGATTAATCGTGGATTAAATGGCACTACTAATTTACAATATAATGTTGGTAGTGGTTCTATTGATCGTGGTTCATTTAAAGATACGAAACAAACTAGTGATACAACAAATCAAGGGTTTGCGACTGGCTCCCAGCCAGGAGGTACTTTTAGTAATGTAAGCAATAATCATTATTGGAGAACTAAAATTCCTTCTGGTAGTGCTAGTGACGACGGCGTAACAAATTTATATTTAGTTTAATTGGAGAATATTATGAAATTTCCTACTCTTACACATGGTAAATTTACTGGTCCAGATATGACTCTGATCGAGTATTCATGGATTAATGATGACGGAGCGACAGTTTCACAGTACGTATCGTATGATACTGGATTAGATGAATGTAAAGCTGTTTTGGAACAGATCGATCCTGAAAAACTTGCAGAAAATTATCATGCATGGAATGACGATGAAAGACGTTTTAGATTAGCAGTTCAACAAGTAGTTAGTGATGAATTGTCAGGATCTCGTGAAAAACTCGAAGAAGATCAGACAGAAGAATTAAGTACAGCTATTCTTGGCGCAGTTCTTAATCTTACAAAAGATAATGATGCTGAAGGTTTATTTAAATTAAAGCTTGACGTTTTCGAAACAGACGAGATGACAAAAAGTGATGATAAACAATTGAAGTCTGATATTAGGAAAGCCAACACTGCTTTAAAAGTTCTTGCTCTCTATCATACTGCTTTTGAAAGGGACATCCCTGACTCTCCTGATGAGTAAAATGTACCATACGTATATCAGGATGGAAACCTCCTAGATGATACCAGTCACCCGGATATAATAAATTTAATTGAGTTAAGTATTTAGCATCCGGCTCATTTGCAAATGGACCGATCCATTCTTGTGGCACAAACTTCATTTCTAATTTTTCATTTACACTATCTTCAACAAAGAATTGTTCGCCATTTACGGGTCCTACAGTTGTTTTGTTTTTAATGTAATATTCTTGCCAATATTCAGGATTTGAAATAAACTTTTCAAAAATATACTTGCAATCTTTTGGATAATATTTTTGAAATCCTCCTTGCATTTTATATTTTTGATCTGGAACTTCTCGCCACCATGGTGAAAAAGCAACAAACTCTCCACGCTTAATAGGATATTCAATTAATTCCATATAATTATTAATCAATAAAATATCAATATCAATTACGACAATTGGCTCATCGATATCATATGACATTCCTATGAGTTTATTCCATTGAAGTTTAACACGTGGATCAAAAGGTTCATGGATCCAAGTAATATTGTCTATCTTTTCATTTAGATAGTCCTCATAGTCTTGTCCATACTTATCGCCTATTCTTACTGCCAGTACTCTTTGACCCATTGATAATCCTCTGCTGCTTTTTTTAATTCTAAGTGATGTGGATGATCTACATCTGTATTAAATACACAAATAATTTTATCTGGTCGATGTTTATACATATGAACATCATCAGGCCATGAACAACCTCGATTAAAACTATAATACATTTCTTTCGGTAAGAAATTAAATTTATCTAAATGACGTGTTGTTATAAAGTTATCAGATCCTCCATGAAAACAAAAGTATATGTATTTTGTATTATGTTTTAAATCATTCCATATGTCTATAACCTGATCATCTTTCCACATATAGAATCCACCATTATTTCTTGCACCATATCTTCTCCTCCATTGGGGTAATGCTTCATGGTCCATATTATGCCACCAAGATCTACCCGACAATGCTTTGTCCTGTGATTCGAATAATTCAAAGATTGGTGTCATATCTTTTTGAATTACAATATCAATGTCAAGCGCTATCTTTGTTCCAGTGATTCCCCAACCATTTGGCTTCCAGTAATTCAATTTTGGTCTATCCCATAAACGTGGCAATTCATTCATAAAATCATCGGTGTTCCACATTTCTTCAGGTGTAGATTCTTTTAAGTCTGTCAAGAATGGTAGCACTTGAACTTCTTTTCTGAATCCTGTTTTATCAGTTTGACAGAAAAAGAAAAAAGGTTCACTGCAGTTTCTTTCAATCATAGAGTATAGTCTATTGACATAATCTATTGAATACTTATCACCCCATAATGAACAGAAAAAATTAAGCATAGCCAATTATCATCCATCTTTTATATCCGTCATCAATATCATGGAACGGTTTACTGCCTTCGTATTCTATAGTGGTAAGACCACATTGTTCCTTAAACTTTTCTAAAGAGTGCGCTGCATTTATATGAGATGGTTCTAGGTCAAAGTTATTAGATTGAAAAGCATATAGAATACTCTTATCCTCTAATAAAAGATCACTCATAACCCACATATGTTCACACGAAGTATTGATCACAATATCTGGTTGGACATCATAAGATTTTAAAACATCAATCTCAAAATTAATATCTTTGCAATGTCTTACAATTTTACTATTCCACTTCTTATGAAGCGAATGACAAATCTCAAATACTTCTTCATCATAATCAAATAGATGAACTTCTTTTACATTGTCAATATATCTAAAAATGAGCGGAACTATAACTGATCCATACCAAGAACCCAATACCCATATAACAGGATTTTCTTTTTCATTGACTACAGAAAGAATTTCCATCAACCAGGATTTAGCTTCCCATTGATTCTTGCGAATTGAATAAGCAAAATCTTTATATCTATGTGGATACTTATGAGCGATAAGCTCTAGTGTTTCAGACCATTCCCATACAGGAATATTCATTCTCTCCATTGTGCGTGTACCCATGGTTCATCTACCTCATCTTGTTTTGCTTGTTCATAATCAAATAAAATAATAGGAACATCCGCCCATGTTTTTCTTGTAGTCCAGTATGAATGTGCAATAGGAGAAAGAAATTCAT
>Ga0209404_10002434_pt1 | contig 11525 bp, 6 predicted proteins | sample TroAtlMetagenome_2_FD_187447 | JGI IMG/M metagenome (GOLD analysis project Ga0209404, IMG submission 187447) | Marine eukaryotic phytoplankton communities from Atlantic Ocean - Tropical Atlantic ANT8 Metagenome (SPAdes) (version 2) | ecosystem: Environmental > Aquatic > Marine > Oceanic | place...
AAGGGGTTCTAGGGATTTTCCGTCCAAAAACGACAAAGTGCTCTGGAGGCCACGCCGTCCGCGGCCTCCAGAGGGGTATTACTTTTTTGGCGCTTCACATAGCCAGTCACAATAAATCAATCACTTAGCAGTCTGAATGTCGCATTTGGACGGAAAATCCCTAGAACCCCAACCACTCAGGTCGAAACCGAGTGAGCCGTTGGCGTTCAGTCTGTGACTGGTGATGCTGATTGAGTATTTACTCTAAACAGTGCCGTTCGTATGATGGGGTGGCCGGCAATGGCGGTCACCCCTTCTCTCTGGCGCTGTTGCCGTGCGCTGTGCTGCCGCTCTGCTAGGGTAGGTAGTGGAATAACAAAAAGAGGCTGTCGCAGGCAGCCCGTGCTCGGCATGGATCGAATTCATGAACAGGAATCGCGTGGAATGGATTGCTCCGCAATCCTCCCCCGGGCAGGACGGGGGCAACGATCTACCGGTGTTGCTGACGACCAAAATCACCCCACCGCGTCGTGGCCGAGGCGTTCTTCCTCGCCCACGTCTTGAGCAGCTTGCCGAGCGACTGACCGAGCGTCGCGTCGCCATTGTCGAAGCGCCACCGGGGTACGGGAAAACCACGCTAGCCGGCATCTGGGCCGAGCGTCTCTCCAGTTTGGGTCATGGGGTTGCCTGGTTGTCGCTGGATACCGAAGACAACAGCGCCCACCGTCTGCTGTATTACCTGTGTGGCGCTATCAATCATGTGTTCCCGTCGATTGCCAATCACTGTCTGGCGTGCGCTGCCCCCCTCTCAACCTGCAGTGCGCAGTGTCTGGCAAGCCTGCTGCTCGCCGATCTGGAGCAGCATGCGCAACCGCTGACGATCTTTGTCGATGATTATCACTGCATTGCGGATGATGTGCTGATCGAGGCGCTGCGTTTTCTGGTTCAGCGCGCGCCCGAGCACGTTCATCTGGTGTTTATTGGTCGCAAGGATTTGCCGGAGGCGATAGTCGAGCATTGTTATGCCGATGATCGGCTGGATATCGACGCGGCGCTGCTGCGGTTCGATAGCGATGAAACCCGCGATCTGCTGCGCAAGGGCGGACTGCAGCCCGAGCAGGGCGGTGACCTGTGCAGCATCCAGCAGGCCGCTGATGGCTGGATAGCGGCATTGCGAGCGTACCTGCTGGCGCCGGCACCGGGTAGCGGGCGCTATATACCACGCAGTATCAGCAATCTGTTCGACGAGCTGCTTGGCCAGTTGGATGCTGGCACCTGCCGTGCGTTGTGCTCGATCGGGCTGCTGGAGAAGTTCAGCCTGCCGTTGCTGCGCAGCCTGCTGGGTGACTCTGCGGCAGAGGCGCTCCTGCAGCTTTTGCGGCGACGTCAATTATTCCTCAATGTGCTGGATGAACAGGACAGCTGGTTCAGCCTGCATCCACTATTTCGCGAGCATCTGCGCAGCGCCTGTCTGGCGCGGGATGAAGTCGCTGCGCGGCGGTTTATGCTGAGCGCCGCCCGATGGTTTGCCGAGCGTCAGCTCTGGTTTGATGCAATTCAGCTGGGAATGTTGAGCGCAGACGTGGAGCAGTTGCGAGAATGGATTCAGGAGTGTGCCACCACCCTGATGGAGCAGGGCGACTTCAGTACCCTGGTGTTGATGGAAAAACGCTGGAAGATGCAGTCGGGTGATAGCTCGCTGGCGCTCAAGGTCACCCGTGCCTGGGCGATGGGGCTGGCGCTGGAGTACGCCTCGGCCATGCGCCTTGCCGAGGAGCTGGAGGCAGAGGTTCAACAGCTTGATGCGGGAGAGGAAGCCGCCGCACTGCATTGGGAGGTGCAGGCCATCAAGGCCATGCTCTGGGCGCTTGATGATCGCTACGGCCTGGCAGCGCCGGTCGCCGATGCCTGCATCAGCTCCGGCCTTGGCAGCCCTTGGGCTCGCAACGTATTGCTCAATATCCTCTGTGGTGCGCACATGCGCGCCTGCCGCTGGGACCAGTTATACGCATTGCCCCCGACCCAACTCCTGCAGCAGGGAAATGGTGGCTACTTCCTGCATGAGTGCTACCGCAAATCGCTGTACGCCCTGAGTGAGTTCTATCAAGGACGCATCGTTCAGGGCATGGCGACGCTGGATGGACTGCTGGATCAGGCCGACGAGTTATTCGCCCCGGATTTGCGTCGGCCCAATCCGGTATTGACTGCATTGCCCAAGGGGTTGGGAGCCTTCGGTCATTACCTGCGCGCAGAGTATGCAGAAGCAGACATAAAGCTGCAGGAGGCGTTGCCTTACATCAAGACCGGCAGCTTTATCGAGTGCACCGCATTTGCCTGCATGACGCAGGTTCGGCTGCTGGCTCATCAGTCGCGTTTTGCCCAGGCTCGGCGGGTGCTGGATGAGCTTGAGTCGCTGGCATTGGAGCGTCGCTGGCCCAGGTTGCAGGCGCGTGCGCTGCTGGAGCGGGTCAGACTGCACCTGATTGAGCGCAAGCCGCGTGAGGCCAATGTCTGCAGTGCCATGCTGCAGCAACTTGCGCGGCTCGATTGGCCCGACCAATGGGTTGATCGAGCCTACTTTGCATTATTGTCGCGTCTCTGGCTGGCGCTGGATCTGGAACGTTGTGAACCCGCGCTGTTGGATGAGGCGCTGGCTATGCTGCAGCAAATGCGCACCAGCGAGATCTGGATGTATTACGTTGAACTGGGCATCGTTACTGGCGTGCTGTTGAGCCGCGAGCGCGGTATCGCCAGTGCCGCTGCGCTGCTGGAGTCGGTCGTTGGTATTGTCAGGGACACGGGAATGGTCAGTCTGCTTGGCGACCTGCCCGGGCATGATATTGGCGCTTTGTTCGCGCGTTACTGCCCGCCTGATCTGCAGCTTCAGCTTGCCGACATGCTTGGGCTGGATACGCCGGAGGAGGAAGGCGGCGGAAGCGGTGCGTTGCTGACGCTGACCGTCAAGGAGCGGCAGGTTATTCAGTTGGTGGCCGAAGGCAAGTCGAACAAGCAGATAGCGCGTGATCTCAACGTCACACCCGAGACGATCAAGTCACACATGAAGAACATCTTCGCCAAACTCAAGGTCGACAATCGCGCCCAGGCTGCGGTGATGGTGCAGCAGGCTTAGTGGCGACAGCCGCTAGCCGCAAGCCGCAACAGAAGCAGAAGCAAAAAGCCGGCAGCGGTGGCTGGCAGCAGGAGCAGTGCGGTGGAGTGGAGGCGATCAGCTTGCCGCTTGAAACTTGCGGCTTGCAGCTCCGAGAGGAGCCCCCTGTCGCCCGGAGCAGCGGAAACGACAGGGGGAGAGGGTGGATATCAGCGGATACCCGAGGCGCGCAGTGCGTTGGGAGTGAAGTCGGCAGACGACGCCTTGAAGCTGAAGTCGTAGGGCTTGCGTTCTTCGTTGGTCATGCCCAGCGCCATGTAGCGTCCGTTCTGCAGGTCGTACAGCGTTTCCAGAGCGTATCCGGGGATTTTCAGATCGAAGCGTTGCAGAGCCATCGCTTCCGCTACGCGCCACAATCCCCCGCGGCCATCGTAGTGGTCGATAGCACCAGCTAGCCAGCTATCCTCGTCGATAAAGAAGTGGCGCTTGGCGTAGACGTGACGCTGGCCTTCCTTGAGGGTGGCTTCCACTTCCCAGACGCGGTGCACTTCGTAGCGCACCAGATCCTGGTTGATATGGCCCGCCTGGATGATGTCATCGTACTTCAACTCGCGTGAGGCAAGAGCGAAGTTGTTGTACGGGATCAGCAGTTCACGCTTGCCAACCAGTTTCCAGTCGTAACGGTCGGGCGAGCCGTTATACAGGTCGTAATTATCGGAGACCCGGGTGCCGTCCGCACCGAACGCCGGTCCGTCATAGGCCACCTGGGGTGCGCGACGCACGCGGCGTTGGCCGGCGTTGTAGATCCAGGCGGCGCGCGGCTCCTCGACCTGGTTGATATTCTCGTGCACCAGCAGTACGTCACCGGCCAGGCGTGAGGGCGACAGGATACGCTGGGTGAAGTAGAACATCAGGTTATCGGAGATCTTCGGGCCGTAATCGGTCAGTGCGGTAGCAAAGCTGTACGCATCCTGCAGAATCACCATGGTGTTCGAACCATTGGCCTGCGGGGTTGCCTGCGCGATAACGCGGGTAAAGCTGCCACCGCGATAGCGGGTGATGTGGTTCCAGATAACCTCCACACCGTTTTGCGGAATCGGGAAAGGATAGGCCGTGTCGAAGTTTTCTAGGCCGTTTCCGCCCTCGGCCAGTTGTGTATTGACGGCGTTGCGGGCGACCGCGTCAAACACCTCTTGCGGCACGGTAGCGCTGCGGTTGGTTTGGAAGACCCGCATGCGATAGGTATCAGGGTAGCGTCTGAGCATGGCCTTCTGGCCTTCGGTCAGCATGTCCGCATACTGATCCATATTCGCCGCAGTGATGGTGTATTGCGGCTGCTCGCCGGCGAAGGGGTCGCCAAAAAAACCGTCGGCGTCGACCGGCGCCGCATCGGTTGCCATGCCGCCGGTCCAGGCGGGAATGGTGCCGCTGGCGTTGCCGGCACGTTCGGCGCCCATCGGGGTAAGGGTGGTCTGCAGCTTAGCCGCCTCTTCCGGAGAGACGGCTGCGCTGACCGACAGCGCAAGGGCGCTGAGCATGGCGCCACCGAGAATCTGCAGGGATCGTTTGTGAATCGGTTTCATCGCTTGCTCCGTTTCTTATTAGAAGTTAACGCCGACGCTGACAGCAACGAAGTCGCGGTCAGTGTTGGGGTTGTAGTCGCCACCGAAGAAGTTGGTGTAGTTGATGCTGGCGTTGTACTTGTTGTTGTACACCCCGGTCAGGCCGACGCTGGCGGCCATGGAGCCTTCAACAAAGTTCGGACCGGTGCCGTCAACGTCGTGTGAGAACGCGAAGCTGGGCTTGAGCGCCACGCCCGCGAAGCCCTCGTACTCCATGTTGACCAGGGCGCGGTAACCCCAGGAGCTGCTGGTGTAGAAGCCGTCGTACGTGCAGTCCGATGGGTTGGCAGTGTTAAGCACGCCCTCGCATGCCCCGAACGGCAGTGGCCCGGAGCCATATAGTGAGTCGCGGCCGTAGCGCAGTTCATCCAGGCCTTTCTTGATGCCGCTGACGTGGTTGTAACCGACTTCGCCGATGACGGTCATGCTGCGCGCGCCGAGGATATTGTCAAAAATACGGACAGCCGTAACCTGCGCCTGGGTGACAGGCAAACGCTTGTAGCCCTGAATGATGGTGCCGGGGGGAATGGCTACGCCGAGAACAGCTCCGGGCACGTGGCCACTGGTGTTCAGCGGCGTAACGGCATTATCGAGGGCTGCACCGGTCAGATCGTAGGAGTTGATCTGGACTGGCTGGTTTGGTCGGTAGCTGAGCTCGCCGGACAGCGCAGTACCGCCAACGTTGGTCTGGAAGCTGACACCGTAGATCCGGATGTCCTCCGGGTAGGCGAGGAAATAATTACCCAACAGGGCCACGTCAACTTGCCCGGTCTGGGAATTGGGCTCTGCACCAATGACCGTCTGGCCGCCAGCTGCGATAGTGTTATAGGTTGGCAGGCGGCTGTGAATGTTCATGAAGTACAGGCCGAACTCGGTCTGATTCAGCTGCTCGGCGTAGTAGCGGAACGATACGCCAAATTGTCCGTCGTCCCTGGCGTCTACGTCGCCGGCGCGCGGTACATAGACAAAGGTTGGATCGCCGTTGGCACCGTTTTGGCTTCCCCCAACGCCGACCTGGTAGCAACCGTCAGCCAGGGTATCGCTCGGCGCGAAGAAGGTACCGCAGTTGTCGATGACCGTCTGATCCCACTCCAACTGGTAGAAGGCTTCCATCCCGAGATTTTCAGTCAGGCTCTGGGATAGGTAGAGCATGTTGACCGGAATAAGGCCTTCCTTGATCTCCGCGCCGGGTCGACGGAAGGCGGCCGCGTCGATCGGGTTGATGCTGTTGATGCCATTCTGAATGAAGGTACTTTCACCCCAGCTCACCACCTGCCTGCCGATGCGGACCGAGCCCGGCATGTCGCCAATGGCATAGTTGTGGTAGAGGAACGCATCGAGCAGCTGCACTCCGGAGGCCTGGGCCGCGGTCTTGCGATTGTCATCGTCGATGTCGTACAGATCCTGGTGCCCGTCCTTAAGCTCGAAGTCGTACCAGTATTTTCCGCGCAGGAAGACGCCGGTATTACCGTATTGCAATGACAGGTCGTGGATGCCTTTGAAAATGGTCGAGAAGGCATCGCCCTTGTCGAAGTTCAGGCGATTGTCGTCGGTGTTGGCGGCGTTGGCGTTGCCACCGTTGTTGGCCCAGATCAGGTCCTTGTCCGGGCTGGCGGTTGCCCAGCTGGAGCCGATGGAAATGCTGGAGTCGAATTGGCCTTCGATTTCACCGATGTCGAATCGCACCGCATGCGCAGGCAGTGCGGAAGCCATTGCGATGGCGACAACCATGGGTTTGAGGCTGCAGGTCAGAAACGTTCTTGTTGTTATGTTCTTCATGTTGTCCTCGCGCCGGGCGCTTGTTGTTATTGAGGATCCCAGGCTCGCAGCAGTGACGGGACGCCGTTCTGCCGCAGGATCTCATTGTAGTCCGATAGGTTTCGTGTTTATACCCCCCCTAATGGGGGGTGATGGGGCGTGGGGCGAGGTGCGTTCGGCCTGCAACGGGTAGGTCAGCTTGCGTCGCTGGCGACCTGGTTCATAATGCCTGCGGGGCGTCCGTCCCGGTTACCAGGAGAGAGGCTGATGACTATTTCCCCGCTGCTGATAGGTGGCAATCAGGCTGGCGGCGTGGCGATTGAGCCGCGCATGGCCAATCGTCACGGGTTGATTGCGGGCGCGACCGGCACCGGTAAGACCATTACGCTGCAGGTGTTGGCGCAGGCCTTTTCGCAACTGGGTGTCCCGGTGTTGGTGCCCGATATCAAGGGTGACTTCTCGGGCATCGCGAAACCGGGTGTGGTATCGGAAAAGCTGCAGCAGCGCGCCCTGCGTGTAGGTATTGACGCTCTGGAGCCCAAGGGTGCGCCGGTGGTGTTTTGGGATGTGTATGGCGAGAAGGGGCATCCGCTGCGTCTGACCATTTCCGAGCTTGGCCCGCAACTGCTGTCGCGGTTGTTGGGGCTGAATGAAACCCAGAGCGGCATCATCGATATTCTGTTCCGGGTCGCTGATGATCAGGGCTGGCTGCTGCTCGACATGAAAGACCTGCGGGCGATGCTCAATCATGTCCACGAGCTCCGTGCCGAACTGGGGCCGCGTTACGGCAATATCTCACCGGCCAGCGTCGGCGCTATCCAGCGCTCGTTGCTGCGTCTGGAACAGCAGGGCGGGGAGCCGTTGTTTGGCGAGCCTGCCGTCTCGCTGGATGACTTTCTCCAGGTCGACGAGCACGGTCAGGGCGTGGTCAATATCCTGCATGCCGAGCGCCTGTATAGGGAGAGCCCGCTCGGCTATGCCTGTGTCCTTCTGTGGCTGCTGTCCGAGCTGTTTGAGCAGCTGCCGGAGGTTGGTGATGCCGACAAGCCCCGGTTTGTGCTGTTCTTTGATGAGGCGCACCTGCTGTTCAATGACACCCCTAAGGCGCTGCTGGATCGGATTGAACAGGTCGTGCGGCTGATCCGCTCCAAGGGTGTGGGCGTGTACTTCGTTACTCAAAGCCCGCTCGACCTGCCGGATGCCGTGCTGGCGCAGCTAGGCAACCGGGTGCAGCACGCGCTGCGCGCGTTTACTCCGCGGGACCAGAAAGCAGTCCGTGCTGCGGCCCAGACTTTCCGCACCAACCCGGATCTGGATACCGAAGCCGTGATCACTGCTCTGGGCGTGGGTGAGGCGCTGGTCTCGGTGCTGGATGAAAAAGGCTCGCCGTCCATCGTGCAGCAGATCTGGGTGCGACCGCCGGACAGTCAGATGGGGCCGATTAGGGGTTCTAGGGATTTTCCGTCCAAAAACGACAAAGTGCTCTGGAGGCCGCGCCGTCCGTGGCCTCCAGAGGGGTATTACTTTTCGCTGACGGGTAAATATCCCTCGATTGAGCGCATAAGCTCCTCCAGATCTGGCAATTTTTCGCTCAATTCGAAGTGGTAAGTCCCCTTGAGGTTAATGTTGTGCCAGGCCACAGGGGATGCCTGTTTGACGATATCTATTCTCTTGGTATCTCCTTGGTATTCGAAGCTGGTCAACAGCTGGCTGAGTATCCTGGAGTTGAAGTAAACGATGGCATTGGTGACCAGGCGAGCGCACTCATTCCATAGCTGGATTTCTTCGTCTGAACTGCCCCGGAACTGATCCCCATTGACGCTGCTCACGGCCCGACGCAGTTGGTGATAGGCCTCTCCCCGGTTCAGCGCGCGCTGAACATAGTTTCTTAAACTGGCATCATCGATGTAGCACAGTAGATAATTCGCTTTCACCAGGCGATTGTATTCCGTCAGGGCTTCCAGCAGCGGGTGATTGCGCTTGTACTCCGAGAGCTTTCTCACCAAGGTGGCTTGCGTTGTTTTCCGCTGCTTAAGTGATACTGCAATCCGTTGGATGGTATCCCAGTGCTGCGCAATACGATGGGTATTGATTGGCTTTTTTAAGCACAGCTGAATTCGGTGTTCTTTGTCTTCCTTGACATCAAACATGTCATTGATCACTTTGCCAACCTGGGCATAGCGTGGGGCAAACTGGTATCCGAACAGATCCAGTAACGCGAAGTTCACATGGTTCACCCCATGGGTATCGGTTGAGAGCACATCCGGAATGATGTCTGACGTATTGCTCATCAACAAATCAAAGATGTAGTGCGATTCATGTTCGTTGGCGCCGATCACTCTGGCGTTGATAGCAGCGTGATTGGCGATCAAGGTCATGGCAGAAACACCTTTTTGAGTGCCAAAGTACTTCGACGAATAACGGGTTTTGAAGGTCTCGCGCCGGGCTTCGAACTTTTGACCATCGGCACTGGCGTGGATCACATCTTCCTGGATGTTGTAGTACCGGAAGATGGGTAGCTTGGCTGTCGCGTTATTGATGTTGTCGTTAGCAGCATTCAATGTTTCCAGGCGAAGATAGTTCGCCTGGATAGTGCTGAGCTGATCATAGGTACGATCAGAGATCTGTGCCATGCCGTAAATGCCTTGATTGGTTGCATTGCCGACCAGAATTGCCAACAGGTCATATTCATGGGAACGGCTTCTGGATTGGGAACCCAGCACATGAGCGAAGCAGTCAATGAAACCGGTGTCACGATCAACCATGCGCAGTACATCCGCAATCCCCGTTGTGGGAATTTGCTGGAAGAAGGGATTGTTGACCAGATGATGTTTGCTGGCCGAAGGCAGGCGCCAGAAGCGTTTACCCTGCGGATTACGCAAGATGATATTCCGGTTGTCTTCCTGTTCAAGATATTCGCCGACTTCGTACAAACGGGTATCCAATTCCATGGCCATCTGTTTGATCAGCTTTTCAGGCTCCTCCGCTAATTTTGTAAAATGGCTCTGTTGAAGCAGCGTATATTTGTTTTTTCGCCAATGTTCCCCGTCGATCAGGTCGGCGTCGAGTGCCCGGTATTTAGTGATATCAGGCAGCGTCAGCTGGCCATTCAGGCGATCAGGAATCTGTTGATAGAGGAACCACTCATAACGATCGATCAGGATATTCCCTTCACCATCCAGCAGGAATTCACGTGATTTTTTGGAAAGGAGTCTGGTGTCGGCAGTTTGCAACTGAGCGTCCTGGCCGTTGAGTTCGTTTTGTGTTTTCGCCAAGGCGGCCGCTAAGTGCTGGGTGCCGTCGCAGCCTTCGAAGCGCAGACATAGGAACAACTCTCGCAGCAAACCTTTCCGCAGACTTTCTTTCTCGTCGCAGTACTGCCACATGGCTTCATCGACCGATCGTCGCTGCTCGTTCAGGAAGAGACATACAGATTCCAGATCCCTTTTGGTCAGCAGGCTCAGTGCTTGCTGTCTTACTGTTGCAAACGGTAGTTGCAGATCAATGCTGTCATCAATGAACAGGTGCAGTACTTCAGCTGCCTTGCTGACATTTTTAGCTGCTTTTTGCCAATCCTTAAACACCGCTTCCTGCGCATAATCCTTTGCCTTCTGTTTGGTCTGTCTGACATGATGCACAAAGCCATCGGCAATACGTTCCAGCGCTTGCTGCCATCGCGTTTGAAGATAGCACAATAAATACAGCCATTGGCTGCCTACGGTTTGACGTTTCAGTTTGGCACCGTAGTAGTCGACTTTCTCTGCCAGGTGTTGCAGATTTTTCTGCGACAGTGATAGCGTGCTCAACAGCAGATCCACTTCCGGCATCCAATGCTGGATATGGCGATAGACAATCAGTTCTTTCTCCAACTCGGTTCCGGTGAAGTTACGAGCCGATTGTCGCAACTGTCGGAACGGCAGTGGACCTGTGCCGTTCACGAGCTCCGCCAGTGCTTGCTTAAGACCGCGTGACATTGCACGCTCAAGGTGCGCGGCCATGTGTTCCTGTTCGTCTCCCACCACCTGACTGATGATCTTTTGCAGCGTGCTGTAGGCAGGGATTGCGATCTTCTGCCCCGAACAATATTCAATGGCCGCATCGAAGAGGTGCCTAGGCGCTGTCCAGGCTCTGGCTTGCTGGGATAAGTAATCTCTCAACGCCGCTCCATGGTCTTTGACATTCCAGCGCTGGTAGTTGCAGAGCTGGAAAACACGTTGGTAAATCCGTTCGTTCTCTTTTGGCGTGAGATTAAAGGGTCTACAGCCTGGGCCTGGTAGAACGGTTTGATAAACGTATTTGAGGTCCTGCTTGATCTGATGAAAGCCGGGATTCAGCACCACCGGCTTGGCTTTGAAATAGCCCAGCAGTACCACCAGCATGTAACGCTGGCCCCGATGACGGAGGCTTTTAGCGATCGCCAGTTCCTTATCGTTCAGCGAGAAAAAGAAGCGTTGGTCGGCGGAGGTGAAAGCGGGGGGTCCATATAAGGGGTTCTAGGGATTTTCCGTCCAAAAACGACAAAGTGCTCTGGAGGCCACGCCGTCCGCGGCCTCCAGAGGGGTATTACTTTTTTGGCGCTTCACATAGCCAGTCACAATAAATCAATCACTTAGCAGTCTGAATGTCGCATTTGGACGGAAAATCCCTAGAACCCCTCATAGATTGGATCGCCCTGGGCGGCAGAACCGAACCGCGCAAGAGCTGCCACCGCACTGGCATGTCCGCTCATGACCGAGGCTGCCAGGTGCACCAGACTATCCCAATGCTTTTCGATCAAAGCGACGTCGACATTGGCTTCGCACACCGCAGCGATTTCTGCGGGCACTTTGGTGCCGCGTGGCACAAAGAGGTGGCGCTGTTTGAGTTCCTTCAACCGCGGGCAAAGATCAAAACCAAGCAAACGGGCATGTGACATGGCAAAGTCGGTGTAGCCAGCCGTTGCGCGTGACTACCTTGCCGCTCGCGGCGAAGTTCTCGCCCGCGATCTCGACGCCCACGGTGGTCTGCATGTACTCGTGCAGCGGGTAGAACTGCGCCAGGTAGGCGCGCACGATCAG
>Ga0209404_10002439_pt1 | contig 11506 bp, 7 predicted proteins | sample TroAtlMetagenome_2_FD_187447 | JGI IMG/M metagenome (GOLD analysis project Ga0209404, IMG submission 187447) | Marine eukaryotic phytoplankton communities from Atlantic Ocean - Tropical Atlantic ANT8 Metagenome (SPAdes) (version 2) | ecosystem: Environmental > Aquatic > Marine > Oceanic | place...
TTCCTCCCGCAGCTCTATGACGTGCTCCATAAAAAGCAGATCTAAAGTTTTCTGGTCCGCCTATTCCTTGATCCCCTCGCATATAGGCAAGCTCTCCACGTGCTGACTTACTTTTACCCATATCAACAGTATTTCTTCTCTTGCCTACAGATACGCTCGAAGGTCCTGCAGCCGCACCTCCGCTTCCTCCTCCTCCTTGGAAAGAAGTACCAGCAATCATAGCTAACTGAGCGGCACCCATAGCTGCAATAATTGGAGTCATTACCATAGCATAACTCTTCCACCAGTCAATTGGGTTTGCCCAGACAGATGCAATAGCAGCCGCAGTAGAAATCATAACCTGTGCCATTTGCATTTTCTTGTTCATCTCGAAGTTCTTTCGAGCCATCTGTTCTTTTTTAGCTTCTAGAGCCTTTATCTTAGCTACACTTTCTTTTGATTTTCCATCCCGTTTTTTCTCTGCTTTGATTTCTGCATCAATGCCTCTCATTCTGTTTTTATGGGCGGCGTTCATAATATTTGAAACGCTTGATAGAACTGCACTAGCAGCTTGGAACCCTGCAGCTAGTCTGCTTGCAGTAGAGTCGCCCGCATCGCCCATAGCTTCAAATGCATTCAGCATATTACCCATGCCCGTTGCAACGGAAGCCATTAATGCACCTTCAGGACCTAAAGCAGCAAAATCTGCGGCCATATCTTTGAATATTGATCCAGCACTATTTTCTTTCATTACTTTTAATTGGTTGTCTAACTCTTCTAGCTTAGCTTTTAATGCTTCAATTTGGGCCTTGGCTTCGGGGCCCTTATTCGTAATAGTTTCCATTATAGCTAATTCTTTTTTGGTGTCTCCATATTGTTGACGATTAAGATCTATATCCATTTGTTGAGTTGCAAAGCCAGCTGCTGTATTACCAAAACCCCCAGCAGCGTCCTTCATAGCTTTAGACTGTCTTTTTTGCTTTCTTTGTTCTGCGATTTTCTTTTCTATTTCTAGAATACTTAGTGCTTGTTGAGCTGCTAATTTATCTTCAGTATTTGCGGCGTGAGCTAGCTGTATCTTTGCAATCGCCACCTGATTAGCTTTTTCTCTTATAGCTAAGTCTTCTTCTAGTGCTGTTTTAAAATCAGAACTATACCCCACCATCATCGCTTGCGAAGTGGCTATCATATCCGTCTCTAGTTGAATTTTCTTCAACATCTCCAACAACTCAGTAGAGTCTTCATCTACACCAAATAACTCTTTAAATGTTTTATCTAATTCCGCAACTTTTCCTTTTTTATCTGTTAGCTCTTCTATCCCTTTTCCTGCATCTTTTCCTGCAGTTTTCAACTGTTCTAAAGCCACTATTGCTGCTCGCAGATCACCGCCAGCAAGACCCTCTTTTACTGCTGTTTTTGTGGTTGCAAGGCCTTCTTCAAAGAACTTTAATTGAGTATTTGTATCAGTTATAGTGCCAGCTAAAGCATTTAATTTTGTAGGGTCACCTGCAAGAGCTTCAGCTAAAGCTTTTTGTATTTTTGGAGATAGAGCTCCTAAACCTTCCAGTCTTTTTTCTAGTTCTTTCGCGGCAGATTTTTGATCCGCTGCGTTCATGTCTGAAATCTCTTCCCACTCTTTGGTTTCGGCGTTCCACTTTTTCTGTGAGTTTCCTATTCTTTTAAACAAACTAGGGATGTCTAAGCTTACTAACCCATTAAAGGCTACTGTACTTTTCTGAGCACCGGTTTCTGCCTTATCCATTCCCGTTTTAATACCTGTTAAAGATTCTTGTGCTTTTTTTGCCACCTCTGTGAAAGATGCCAGTGCGGAGGCACTAGCCTTGAGTCGGTTAGTAGCTGCTTCAGATGCTTCTGCCGTTTTATAAATATCCATTTCTGCTAAGGTATCGGCAAATCTTGTCCCTTCTCGGTCAACATTTTTATAAGCACCTGCCATGTTACTTACTTCGGCTGTTACGTGTTTATAGTCTTCTGGGGGAGGGGGAGGAGTCAGCTCGAACGTCTCTAAATTAGATTTAGTTACAGTATTAAAAGTCTCTATTAGTGCATTAGCAGCTTCTTTTGCTTTATTAATAGCATTAACAAAACCTTCTGCAAACGCTTTCTTAATATCAGTTATTACATTAGTTACTGCTGCTTTAATCTTATTCCAAGTATTTTTGATTGAGTCTCCCATCCCCAAAAAGAACTTGACTATAGTATCAATGAAGGGAGCCATAAAATTAACTATTCTATCAGCCATCCTGGCAAAGCCCATCATTATGGTAGCAGGAGCTTCCATTAGTCCCCCAACCATATCCCAGACTAATTTAATTATTCCTATAATTCCTGCCATTTTCATGGCACCGTTTACAGCTTTACCTGCCCAGGTTGCAACCTTAGCTATACCTGTGAACGCAATTCTACCTGCTGCACCAATAGTTTTATAAGCTAGTTTTCCTCTTTTTGCTTGTAACCTAAACCACTTAAAACTTCTTTTAAAGAAACCTGCCTGCACGGCTTGCATTCTATTAAGGGCGTTTTCGGTACTACTAACAATGTCTGCATTAACTTTTGCAAACATACCTTTGGTAACTTTACCACTTCTTTTCATTTCTTTCTGATATGCGTCTATACCTTTTCGAAGCATAGCTTCATCAGAGCCTTTCATTTCGCCTTTAGCAGCACGTTTAAGTATCGGTGAGGTTGCCCCCTGGTCTAGAGCTTTCTGGGCAAACTTCTGCATATCTTTCCCACCACCAGCTTTAGTGGAAGCTACATCTGCAGAAGCTCTTTCTATTTCTCCCCTATAGTCTTTTATATCATCTACTGCGTCCTTCCATCCTTGCTTCGTATCCTCATGAAAGTTTGTTAATTTTTCTTCTAACGAATCCATTGGTACGATGGTTTTTAAAATTGATAAACCTATTAATCCAAACGCCGCAACTGCAGCAGTAACACTACCCGCTAGTATATTTGCTATTCCTTGAAACATAGGTAAAAAGAAGTTGGTGCCCGCTTTTATAATATCATCAAACACTTTCTGCAGACGAATGAACGGGTTAACGGCAGTATCCATACCTCCGAAATTCTTTTCTAGTTGTCTTTGGGTTTCGATTAATACCGCTTGGCTTCGTTGGTAGGAGTTTAGTTCGTCTCGATTTTTACCTATAGATTCGGCGTATTTTTGAGTTGCTTCTTCAAGACGTAGAGTAATACCTAATTCATCTAATAGTTCGGGTTCTGCTTTCGAAGCACCTCTTATGAGTCGATCAAAAGAATCTTCAAAGTTCCTGCCCAAGGCTACGGAAGCTTTTCTTGCTCCCTCTGCCAGTGCTTCTAATTGAGAAGGAGAGAAGCCTTTTGCCATACCAATAGCAGCAGCTTGAGCAGATTCTTTAAAGCCCAACATTCCGCCACTAGCGTCTCGCAGTCTTTGAGTAATACTGCCTAAAGCTACTCCTGTATTTTCGGCATAGGATATCTGTGAAGCTTCTAGATTGGATAGATCTGCCGCTCTTTTAAAGAATTCAAAAGCAGCACTAAGAGCAAAAACATTGGAAGCAAGAATAGCATAAGCAGGGACAAGACCTCCAGTCATTCCCTGTTGCATTTTAGAAAAGTTTTTCTGAGCATTAGCGGATTGCTTAGACAATCCTTTCATATTTCGGTCAGCATTTCTCGCTGACTTACTCATTCGATTGCCAGCTTTACCTAGCTCATCTAACTCATCTGCTGCTGCTCCAGCCTCTTTACCGACAATAGATAAGGAGCCGTCGTCATCAACTTTAATTTTGAGTTTGATTTCATTAGCCACTACTTCTTTCTCTTCATCTTATCATATTCCCGCTTGAGTTGTTCTGCGGATTTTTTGATAGCTCGGGCATCTAGCCACTCTATTACTTCTAAGAAAAAATCGTCATCTTCTTCAATTCCATAAACTTTTTGGTAAAGTTTTAAATTTGTAAAGTCTTTGCCTATATACCCTATATCTGGATAAATTCGGTCTCCTAGTCTGTTAAACACATTCAGTGCGTTTATTACTATGTCTGGGAAATCTTCAACAGCAAGAGGCATTTTTTCAACCTCTACTTCAAGCCCCATTTGTTCTTGCATTTCAAAGTAACGTTCTTGGGTTAGTCCGCCATCACTTTGCTTGAACAGCTCCTCCAGCTTTTCCAGGCACAGCTTTTTTTGGTTGGTTGCGAAAGTTCTCAAGGTCGAAGACTACCTCGTTGAGCCATGTATCAAATTCAGAGGATTGACTTACTAATACCTCTGCATTATCTACAGAGAACTCTACTTCTTTCGTGAGGTCTTCATCGCCCGTTTCCACTAATAGTAGAGTTTGTAGGTGATCTAAAGTTAACCCTTTCCAGTTTAATACGGTTGATTTTGAAAATTCTGTTACGAATTTTTCATCGTCTAAAACCTCTTCTACCATTCTGGTTTTTCTACTAAATTTGGAGGTAGTACACCTCTTTCTCAATACATTTAATTCTTTTCTAGAAAGATTTGCTACTTCTACTTCAAATCCCTCTAAGCCTGCGAACTCTATCCAAGTACTCTTGGTGTCCACTACTAATTTTTTTAAATCCATGTTATTTTAGCACTCCTATGCTGTTGTGTAAGTTAATACGCTTGTAAGCGTGGTAGGTCTTTGTGTCATTCTATAGCTGTATTCTTCTAAGAATACATCTCCGTCTTGAAATCTATTTGTAAAGGAACAGGCAGTACTGTTAAAATCAAGGCCATAAAAAGTCCCTGCAGTACCTACTTTAAGTCTCATTGCTGTACCTGTATTCCAGGTTAGTAAATCAGTACTATCGTCTAGATACTTAGTTATAGAACCTGCCACAACTCTTGTTCCTACTGTAAATTTCGAAGGAAACATAGAGGTTGCAGCATTTGTAGCTTCTACCGCTCCTTGTATAGTATTATATTTATCCCAGTTAGCATCGTTTTGTACTTCTAGTGTTAAAGCTGTAACTGAGTCTGATATATCAGTACCCCCAAGAGTTAAAGTTACTATTTTAGGTACTATGTATGTAGTTGTAGTAGTACCGTCCGTTTGTAAAGTGCCGGGTACTACTCCACTAATTTTTGATAGCTTAGATGCTTCACCAGAAATACTTAGTCTCAGGGGTTTAGATTTATTAATCTCGAACGTCCCATCTTGAATAACGCACTTTTCTAGCTTAAAAACATCTTGCCCAGATGTGATGTATAGATCAAAGGTTGCATAATCTAGTAGTCTATCGAATACAACCTTATGTCTTTCTTCTTTTAGCAGAGGAGTATTAAAACTGAAATCTGCTGGGTTTGCTTGATTTATCGAAGACGCTTCAAATCCTGATTGATTATGAAGGGTCTTAACCGGAAAACTGTTTTCCTTAAAAGACTGACCAAAAGATATATCATTAATATCTATTCTATACTTTAAAGTGCCGTATACCAGATATACCGCGACTTCTTTCTTAAAAGCATAATTTGCCATATCTTCTCGATAAAAAAAGGGGCTCAAAAAAGAACCCCTTTACCTTTTTTGTAACCTATATTATATTTCAAAACACCTTCAGTGTCAAGAAATATTTTTTACAGGTTATACACCAATATATTTAAGAGTTACTTCGTCTCCTTCACTCATTCCAGTTCCTAATCCGTGGAAGTTGGTCTCTAGTGAGATTACATCTTCTACAGAGTGGCTTGGAATTTCAAGGTGTGCTGTCGGTATAGATATTTCAAAACGAGGTTTTGTAGTATCTGTTCCGCCAACTTTTAAAGTAATTGCAAATTTGTTAATAACAGTATTAACGTCAGAAACTAAATCGGCAAACAAGTCCCGGCTTCGGTTAGTGGCTGCATCAGAGCTTGCTAAGTAGCAAGTTGCGCTTCCAGTAACAGTACGTGTTCCAGTAACGTGCTCAATCGGCTGGTTAACCTTACCAAGTTCTTCAGGAGTTAAGTAGTTAATATTATTACTAATAGTAACATTTCCTCCCGTAATGGCAACTGAGTACGAAGTTTGATACTGAGTACCTGTAGTACCTGCCTTAGTAAAAGTAGTTGCTGCTCGGAAATCACTTTCAGGTGCGAGAGTTAACTGAGTCAGTCGGTTACGAATAAAGTTACCAGTATTAGTACTACCTTCATCAATTGCTGCCCACCAGTTGTTTCCTGCAGTTGGGTTAATATAGAATCGGTCACTATCGTTAGTGTCAATCCATATTGCTCCAGCTCCATGAGAGCCTGATACAGGAGAAGTATTATCAGCATGAAACTTACCTGCAGCAATAGTGTTGCTATCATCAGTATCTTCTTCTACTTCTGTAATCTGACCTGCCATTCCGGACCAGTTAACGGTTGCAATACCATCAATGTCAAAATCAATAGCCGCTTCGTTAATTACAGCATCTTGTAGTTTATAGATCAAACGACCTGCAGTTCTATCACTAAATACATAGTATAGATTAAAGGTACCTATAGCTGCACGACTAGAGTCATAAAAGTTAATATCTAACTCAGTACCTGCTGCATCAAAGTCTGCATCAGTACCTGTTTGAGCACTTGTTGCTTGAACTGTAAGAGTTACATTATCAGCAGTAGTGCTACCGCCAAGAGATGCTCCTGTAATTGTAATTACATCACCATTGACCCATCCAGTTCCTCTTTCTGAAATAGTTGCAGTTACATCTCGATCACTACCATCGTGAGTAAGAGTAAAAGTTACAACCGCGTTAGCTCCATTCGTACTGTTAGTACTAGCACCTGTTGTACTACCTCCTAAAGTATTATTACTTACTGTATAAGTATACGTCTTGACTTCAGTTGCGGAACCACCGCCATTACCTTCAGTTGTTCCACCAAGTACCATAGAAGAAATTGCTCCTCCTGCGGCTGGCGACTTCCAACGGCCAGTAGTTGCTACATATTCATTTTTTCCTGCCATTGCTACCCAGAGGGCTTCTTCAACAGCGTGATGAGAATTAGCTACCTTATCTGCAATACCTACAGGTCCTGTTCCTGCAGCTCCTGCAGCTCCAACATTACCGCCATTTAAAGCGGAACCACTATTTCCTGCGGATTTGAAAGGTCTAATATAAGTACTGAAAGACCACTCAGCAGCAGATAGAGAGTCTGTAAACATTTTACGACCTCTACGTGATCTACCCGTTGAGTCCTCCATTTCATTTAGAGTTACTTCGGATGCATTCGTAGCCTGAGAGAAACTGAATCCATCAAGCACAGGAATAGACCAAAGGTACCCGTCCTTTTCCATGTAGAGTCGCGAGTCTCTACTAAAGTGTAAATATTCTGCCATAGTATTTTCTCCCTATGATCTTGAAAAGACTGGTCGTGAATTTTTATTCGTGCCAGAAGTTTCTAATAACGAACCTCTATAAGTATTTCGCCTACCCCTAAAGGTTCGAGCACACCTTCATCAGTATCAATACTAATGACTGTGATTTGTTGAGTAAAGTAAACATTATTCATTTTGTCACTATACTGTAATCTTGAGTTATCCTCAATGACTGTTTCGACATCTTCCATCAGCTCATTAAGGGCTTCTTGTGCTTCTTCTTCTTGAACGTAACAACGAATTGTTACTGCTAGAAATCGATCTCTGACTCCTGCTGTTTGATAGAGCCTGGTTTCACTTCCTGCATTTAGATGTAGAGCGGGAAACTCATCTACCTCATCCCAAAACTTTAATCTAGGATGTACATTCTCACCTACGTCTGTTAAAAATGCCCCTTGTCCATTTATGGTCTTTAGCTTAGTAACAAGAGCATCAATTATACGCTTACGTCTAGATGCATATGTTCTTGCTGTCATTTATACTCTCCTAGTATAGAGTCGCCCTATTGCCATTGTTGCTGCTATCTCTCTAATTGACGCATCAATTAAAGTTCTTGGATCTCTATCTGAATCAGAAAATCTTGTGCCACTAGTAGTTTCATAAACTTGGTAAGGGTCTTTGCTATATGTATATCCTATACTAGGAAACCCTTTAGGCGTCTTTATAACTTCTGTAACTTTTACACTTTGTGCAAATCTACCCGTTCGAGACTCAAGACGGGGAGCTCCCATATTGTCTAGTACCTGTCCCGGCAACTTTGAATTAATCATACCTAACATATTATTTAGAGAAACTTTACTACTTTTTACGTTGGGCTTTTTTGGCTTTGTTAAAGCTATTGTTGTTAAAGTGGCTGTTTTTAGTTTCTTCTTTTTGCCACCTTTTAAACCCGCTGCTTTTTGTTTAGAGGGCTTAGGTTTTATTTTTACTTTCCCAGGTCTACCCATTACCGCAGGATCTAATATATCCATTACTTGAGCCCCTATGTGTTGTGCTATACTAGGAGACCCTCGTAAATTAGTAATATCTATCCCTTTAAAAAGGGCTTCAAAGGATTTCATATCCCCTCTTACTACTTTTTGAAAAGACTTTGCTAGACGTTGGCCTAGCTTTTTTGACTTCAACTGGTTTACTTCTGTAATTTCCATAGTAAAGTTTACTTCACCTTTAATACCAGTCATAGCATTTACTACTGCTTCAGCTTCAGCCTTTACATTCATGTCTGAACTTAGGACAGCTTTTTCTAAGCCTATCAGCTCTTCTAGGGACATATTAGGCTCATCTGTTAAACTATCAATTTTTTTAGCAACTACTATCATTGCTTTTATCGCACTTCTACGAGGATCATCAGGGGGTAGCTTTACAAGAAATAAAGACATTTGCGTTATCAAAATACTTATGTCTCTATGCCCCATCTGATGAATTTTTGGTAAATCAGCAAATAGCTTTCCCATTAAAGGGTAGTCTGTTCTTCCTAACTCGCCATACTTAAAACGCTCTTTAGCTGCGCCTTTACCTTCTACTGTATTTATTATTTTTGAAGCTTGTTCATCGGTATAAAGATTGGCTTCCGCATCTTCATTTTTTCCAAACTTAAATTTTCCCCCGTCGTTATTTTTTTGCCATTTTTCGTAAGCTGCTTTAAATTCTTTGTACCTTTTATGCCAAATACCATCTAAGTGTAATACATTTTTTGCTAAACCTAGATTATCAATACCATCTCTTATATAACTAGCACGTATACTTTCCCCTTTTCCGCCCTTTCCAATCAGTTGATCTGTCAAAAAATCAAGGCCGCCTTGGTGCCCCGCTTTTGCTAGGCCTGCTCGTATTTCTACTCTGCGAGGGTCTTTAGCCATTAAAAGTTCTTATACAAGTCTAAGACTCGCTTTATGTGATCCGGAAAAGCCACATTGTCTCTCTGAGAAGAACTAGCAGCATTTTGAATACTTGCTCCCTGTATTGTTCTTCGCTCTTTGTGTTCGTCTTTTAAGTAGTATGTAATTAAATCAATTACTGCCAGCTTTAAATCGTCTGGTACAGCACTATATCCTGCTGTATATACTACTTTAACCGAGTCTACTCCTTGAGCCCAGTTTCGGTAGCTGCCAGAACTCGTACGAAAAACACTATCTGTCTTTTTGTCTAAAGCGTATTCATACGCTCCGGTTGTCAGTGTAACATATGCCGAACTGTAAGATTGTCTTTCTTGAACGCTTACAATAGCATTAACAGGACTCTCAGTAAGTTGTACAATATAAGTACCCCAATCAATACTAAAAGTTTCTGTTTTGTTACTTGAATAAAAATCTACAAAACTATTACCACAATAAGTTTTTATTAATTGGCTTACAGAAGGAATTAAAGCATTAATTCTCAAGTCCTCTTTTGGAGTACTTAAGCCTTCTGCTTCTTTATAACTAGCTAATGTTATTAAATCTGCCATAAGTCAATTAATAAAAACTTAGGGGAGGAGAACCTCCCCCAGTTTCCATGATTACTAAAAGTAATCAAAATGCTATTAAGCGTTAGCTGCGAGGGTTAAGGTGTGAGCACCTGAAGTGCCTTCAAGAGCCTTAAATCCTAATGCCTGGCTAGCGACCAGAACATTACGCTGCTTACCAACTTCGTAGTCAGTTTCAATGCTAACTCCCTTGAGCCTTCCAACAACAAAGCGGCTAGTATTAACGATACAAGCAACTGTGCCTTGGTTAGCAGGAGCAAGCTCTGCTGAAACGATAAGAGGAGAACCAAATATAGTACCCATCTGACCGTTAATGTTGGTAGCCATATCAGAACCAGCCTTGTCTACAGTCACAAACTTTCCGTCTTGTGCGAGTAGATCATAGTAGGCATCGATAGTAACAATATAAACAACATCAGCAGGATTAACTGCATATTTGCCCATTGCTGCACGACCAACTTCAAGCATTGTGTCTGCGAATGCAGGAGCACCATCAAGCTGTGCAGTACAAGCTGCTGTTGACGCTGTAAGACCAGTGCCTTTATCAGCTCCAGTTCCGCCTGCGATACCAAGAGTAGGTCCAGCAGTACCGTAAAGAATAGCCGTATCAGTTGCTACAGCGTGAGAACGTGCAAGAGCTTGGGTAATCATTGGCAGGAATGAAACTAAAGAAGTCTCATCTATATTGTTATCAATATAGGTGCCTGCTGCCAAGCGCTCGGTTTGTAAGACATTAGTAGTAATGTCATAGTCACCATTAGTTCCGCCATTATCAAGCCGCTGGTTAGCAGTATCAACATCAAATGCCGTACCAAAAGTTGCAGCTGCAGCATCTGCCGCGAAAGGCAGTACAGTGGCACCACTGGTAACAGCGATTTCACGGAACAAGGGAAGAATTTTAGTTTCAAGTGCAACCTCTTGCTCGAACTGCTGGCTTACAGTAACATCAACGTTACCTGCGGAAGTTCTTGTACCAAAATCTACACCTGCTTTCTCAAAGACTTCTTTACCATAATCGGTATCCCAGCCTTTCTTGGTAATTGCACCAAGGACTTTAGCATGGAGAGCGTCTTTAGCAAAGTCTTGCTTGTTCTGAGAGTTAAACTCAAACTTACGGCTACGCATAGCTTCGAGTTCGTCGCTCTTCTCTTTAACGTCGGCTTCATACTTCTTAACAAGCTCATTAATTTCATCAGCTTTTGCAGCTTCGAATTCTTTTTGCATGTCTTGTACAAGACGATCTGCTCCTGACTCTACGCCAGTTTTGATAGCAGTCTTAACGTCTTCTTCTTGTTGAGCTTTGGCTTCTGCTTCCGCAGTTGCTTTTTCCTCAACTTCTTTTTGTACAGCCTCATCGGCTGCTTTTTGCTCGGCTTGCTTCATTGCAATTTTAGCAGCAGTTTCCTCAGCTACTTTTTTAGCAAAAGCTTCCAAGTCAACGGGTTGTTGTGTCTCTTCAGACATCGTTATCTCCTTTTGGACTTGCGCCCCGTCACTATTAGTGAAAGTTTTTTTGAAATCTTCGTACTCATCCATAGAGTCGAAGGACTTCGCCAGTGAAAAAGTAGCTGTTTGGTTACAGGGTACAGATACTACCGATACCTCAAACAATTCAGCGTCCTTTATTCTCAATCCGTCGGTTTCCTCTAGGTAATCAGCGTCCTTGACTCGGAAACCAACAGAAAAGGCTCCAAGAACACCGT
>Ga0209404_10002441_pt1 | contig 11503 bp, 7 predicted proteins | sample TroAtlMetagenome_2_FD_187447 | JGI IMG/M metagenome (GOLD analysis project Ga0209404, IMG submission 187447) | Marine eukaryotic phytoplankton communities from Atlantic Ocean - Tropical Atlantic ANT8 Metagenome (SPAdes) (version 2) | ecosystem: Environmental > Aquatic > Marine > Oceanic | place...
TCCCAATTCATCCTTATGTGAAGATGGAAATTCGTGCAGCCTCCTGGACCAATGTGTAGAGGGTGTTTGTACGGCTGGATTCATCCAGAACTGTGATGATGGGAATTCCTGTACTGCGGACTTCTGTGATCCAGGGGCAGGATGTGAGTACGAGGTCATTTCTTCAGGCCTGTCCTGCGATGACGGGAATCTCTGTACCCTCGTGGATCAATGTAATGAAGGGTCCTGCCTGGGGCTTACGTGGAAATTGTGTTCGGATTCCAACCCGTGCACAGATGATTATTGCGATGGAGTGGAGGGGTGTCTCCATACACCGAATGTCCATCCCTGTGATGACGGTCTGGACTGTACGGAGTCTTCCAATTGCGGGGATGGAACCTGCCAGGAAGGCAATAGCGTGGTGTGTGATGACGGAGAGCCTTGCACCCTCGATTCGTGCATTGAGGGCCTTGGGTGTGTGACCTCCAGTTTAACGGGAACCTCATGTGATGATGGAAAAGCCTGCAATGGAAATGAGTTTTGCGTGGCGGGAGAATGCATCATTCAACCCTGCATCTGTTCATCGGATACAGAGTGTTCGGGAGAAAGTCTTTGCCAGGGGGATGGGGCCTGCCAGGGAGGCATCTGTATTTTTGATGGGCCTGTCGTCTGCGAGTCTCCAGGACCATGTCAGCTCAGTAGTTGCCATGAGGCCACAGGAGAATGTGTTCTGGAGGATCTTGTTGATGGAGTTCCTTGTGATGATGGTGAAGCCTGTACGAGTGAAGATCTGTGTGCAGGTGGGTCGTGTGTGGGAACTCCCGTGGTGTGTGATGATGGGAATGCCTGCACAGAAGACGTCTGTAATGAGGATGGAACCTGTTCTTTCTCTCCCCTTTCAGCCGTACCCTGCCCATTGGGAACCTGTTTGAACGGGGGCAGCTGTCACGTGGGGGTATGTATTGAAAGCCCTCAGGAATGTCTCTGGGACTGTGGTGTGGAGAAAGAACTCCAATGTGGCCAAATGGTTCGGGGAAGCACCCTTTCAGGCAGCTCGCGACTGGGTGATGCCCCGTGCCTGGATGGACAACTGATGGGTTCGGAAGCCCTTTTCACCTGGACCTCGGACATCTCTCAGGACGTCACGTTTATTTTTGAAGGAGAGACGGGAACAGAGGTCCTGCTTGTTTCCTCGGAGTCTGAAGGCAGTTGTTCAGATGACTCCTGTATTTTGCTCACCGAGGGGGCAGAAACCCTATCGGTATCAGAGGGAGAGACTCTTCAGTTGCGCGTAGACAGTGTCTTTTTGTCGGGCGGGGTCTTTTCTTTGGGAGTTCGCTGCGGTTCTTCAGCCCCTTTATTGGGTTGCGAGGAATGGCAAAACGCGGGGTGCGAGGCGTGTTCTTGTGAGGCATGCGTCTGTGATGAGAATCCCACCTGCTGTACGGAAGAGTGGACCGAAGTGTGTACTTTTCTCTGTGAGGTTTCTTGTGGGGGGTGTGGAGTGAGTGATGAATGTTCCCCTGCCCTGATTCCTGGAATTCCTGACACTGGACCCTGCGCAGACTGCGTGTGCCAGGAGGATCCTCTCTGCTGTAGCGTCGCATGGGATGGACTATGCGTGACCCTGGGCCAAGGGGAATGCAGTGAATCCTGTGGATGTGTTTCCCCCGAGGGATCCTGCTGCCAACTCCATGGAGGCCCGGGGTGCAATGACCCCTCTTGTGCGGAATGTGTCTGTACGCAACAGCCTTCCTGTTGCAATACCTTATGGGATGAGGAGTGTCTCGACCTGACCGGGCAGGCGTGTCTGGCTCAGTGCCCCTGCGCAGATGGAACAAAGACGTGTTGTGCGCCTCATTCACAAGCAGGGTGCGAAGATACGGACTGTGAGTCCTGTGTTTGTGAAGCAGAACCCCATTGTTGTGAAGTGTCCTGGGATGGGGCATGTGTGACTCAATCCCAAGCTGGTGATTGTGCCGGGTTGTGCCCCTGTGGAAATTTTTGAGGTTCTGGAGGGAGGGGAATGGAGGCCAGAGAAGGGCCCTTGTTTCCGATCTTAACGGGTGGCGATGAAGGTTCCCGTTCGCCTTTTGTCACCTTGAAAAGAATGCCAGGTTCCCGCAGCGCGATTCCCGTTGGCATCGATGGTTGCAATGGTTCTGTAAAAGGTCTTTCCGACTTCCCCATACAGTCTAAGTCGGTTCTCTTTAACGGTTCCTTTCAGGTTCCACTTGCTTCCGTTCTTGAAAACGACTTTCCCTGTGGCTTGCTTCCCAACAATTCGGAAGCTGATGGTTCCTCCAGCTGAGCCAAAGAGGGTCCCTGTCATAAAGGCCTTATACTTCTTCTTGGCCAGGATTTGTTTTTCAGTCTGGATATGCTCTGGATTGATTTCCGGGCAGTCATTCTTTCCTGCCGTGAAAGCGGCTCTAAAGTCAGGATCTGATTTGAAAGATGCTCTCTTGGCATTGAACTGCTCTGCTGTCATTCCAAATGCCTTCAGAATTTCCTTCTGCAGTGTTCCCATCTGCGCGGCCTTTACCTTGGCATCTCTCAGGCATTTGTTTTGAACCATGATACCGATCACCGCAGCCCGGTCGATCACGTTCTGCTTCATTTCTTCCAGTGCAGCTTCTGCTTCCGCCTTCCCGGCTTCTGCTTCCGCAGCAGCTTCTTCTGCTTCCACCTTCCCGGCTTCTGCTTCCGCAGCAGCTTCTTCCGCTTCCACCTTCCCGGCTTCTGCTTCCGCAGCAGCTTCTTCCGCTTCCGCAGCAGCTTCTTCCGCTTCCGCTGCTTCCGCTTCCGCTTCCGCCTTTCCGGCTTCCGCTTCCGCCTTTCCGGCTTCTGCTTTTGCTGCTATAGCTTCTGCTTCTGCTACAGCAGCTTCTACTTCTGCCTTTCCAGCTTCTACCTCAGCTTCTGCTTTTACCTTCTCTTCTTCTGCTATTTTCGCTTTCGCTTTCGCCTCTTCTACAACTGCGGCTGCCCCGGCTTTTGTTGCCTCAGCTTCCGCTTTTGCCTTTTCTGCTTCTTCCTTGGCAGCCTCTGCCTCAGCTTCCGCCTCTGCCTTTTCTGCTTCCAGTTGGGCTTTCTCTACTTCTGCAGCGGCTTTTACTTCTTCAGACTTGTCACAGCCCTGAGTCGAAATAATGAGGGCAGCCAAGACACAAATAAATGATGCGAACCGATTCTTCATGATGACCTCCGAGTCTTTTCCCGCAGGAAGACCCTTTGTTTCGGGAGTGTACCGTTTTCAGGGGGAGTAATCGTCTTTGGATCCCCTGGTGGATACCGAAAATAGCTTGGCCGTATGATATGAAGCAGTCCAAAAGTCTGTCAACTTCGGGTGGCATGTACGGGTTCCCATTGGCCCCGGACCGAACCTGTGTTACCCTCTTTGGGTAACGTTTTATACCTTCAATACACTCTCTTTGAGTGGCTTGTAGGTGAAAGAGACTCCCCCGGGTCAACCCCCAACCCTTGAGACGTTGGGTGTGGTTTCCTGGGGAAGAAGAGCAGAAGGAGTTTAGATGGAATCGCTACCAACTTTAGATGTCTCCCTTCCTCGAGAAGGGATTGACGACTACGCCATACACATTGTTGAAACCCTGCAGCGTGGCGGATTTGTCACGTATTTAGTGGGGGGCTGCGTGAGAGACCTCCTGGTGGGGCGGAGTCCAAAAGATTTTGATATCGCCACCATGGCCACACCCAGAGACATTTCCCGTATGTTTCGCAATTGCCGAATCATTGGACGCCGATTTCGATTGGCTCACATCCAAAATGCCGGGGAAATATACGAGGTTTCTACCTTCAGGGGCCGAGGTGCTGAAGCCATCTCGAGTCCTCGAGAGCGGGGAGATGAATTCATTGAGAGGACCAACACCTTTGGTACGCCCCAACAGGATGCCCTCTCTCGCGATTTTACCATGAATGGCCTGTTTTACGACCCGGTAGAAGAGAAGGTCATTGATTACGTCAAGGGGGCGGAGGACCTCGATGCTCATTTGGTGAAGACCATTGGGGATCCCGATGCGCGAATGGAAGAAGACCCGGTGAGAATTCTTCGGGCCATTAAGTTTAGCGCTCGCCTGGGGTTTGAAGTGGAGGAGAATCTCCAATCTGCCATGCGGAAACACGTTCCCAAAATATTGGATTGCCCGACACCACGTGTGACAGAGGAGTTGTTCCGATTAGGAGAGAGCCGTTGTGCTGAGGCGTCTTTTGGGTTGCTCTGGGAATATGGGGTGATGGATGCCTTGATGCCTACACTGGCGGATCATCTGGATGACGTGGGGCCGGAAGGGCAGAATCGATTTTTTCGATCTTTGACCTGGTTGGATCGCATGGGGAAAGCCCACGGTTCTTTGCCCCGTGACTTCGTATTGAGTGTTCTCTACCTGTGGCCTGCATGGGATCGGGTCACTGGGGATGACCAGGGAGGAGATTGGGGGAAAAGAACCGAGGACTGGTTTCATGAATCAGGTGTCAGGCTTCAAATCCCCGTGCGGCTGCGGATGCGCTTTTATCTACTTATGGCCATGGTTCAGCGAATGGTAACTCCGAAGACAGCGAGGCGATTTCGACGAACAAAACCCCTGATTCGCCAACCAGCATTTCCACAAGCACTGGCTCTTCTTCGTCTCATTTATGCCACAACCGGGCAATTTCTGGATCGCTATGAATGGTGGAGGGGTCAGGCTGAAGTCATGGGGGTCTCAGCAGCTCCATTTGCTGTGCCCAGGGAGAAGAAGGACGATAAAAGAGGGGATGAGAGACCTCCGCGCAGACGGCGAAGGCAATCGAGAAGGCGTCGTTGAACTCGAACTGGATAGTGGTGGTGTGTTTCGCGAGATTGGGAGGCAACAGGCAATGGGCATGAAATCAATGAAAATAGCGTGGATTCTAGGGGCACTTGCGGGTGTCTTTTTTATGGGATGTGGAGAGTCCACAGAAAGCGCGGAAACCGCTCTTGATGGGACCCTCGGTACCGGAGACGCCTCACTTGGGGGAGACGTCCTGACGGGGACAGGCGAAGTGGATACCCAGGAACCTCAAGATGTTTCAACGGGCAACCCGGATGAGAATGACGCCAATGGAGATGCCGATGTCTCTGTGGAACCCGAGTCAGATGTCCCTTCGGAGGATGGGTCCGACGGAGAGGGGGAGATTGAGGAAGTTCTCCCACAGGAGGTGTATGAATACACCCGCCTGGTGCTGAAGCAGCCAGCGCGAATCTGGTCTATTCGGGCCATGCTTGAGGTCGGTAGTGAGAGTCCAGTGCAAGTCCCTCTGATGATCTGGGATGACTTCGGTGGAAACTTTATGTCCTTTGATTATTGGAATCCTATGGCCATTGCTACGGCAGAACTCAGCGCAGCGGACAGTGGAACCTGGGTAACTTTCGAACTGGAGACTCCCCTGGACGTGGATCCTGGTCGTCTCATTTATGTGGGGGCCATCGTCGACCCTGGAGAGGTTGGAGAGGCCGTGGGACCTTTCGCCTCCGAAGGTGTTGAGAAGGGAGAGACGGAGTGGCTGAAGGTTCATGATGGTACCAGTGCCGGGTTTAACACCTACACGCAACTGTGGGACATTCCTCCCTCCATGACCCGACTTCATGTGGATGAAGCGTCCACCTCACTTGAAGGGGACACGCCACCGCCCTCTTTGGTCTATTCACCCAATGACCCCCTGGATGAGCTTGGATTTCCTCCCATTTCCGCCAGCTATGACTTTATGATCGAATTGGAAGTGGAATGGACACAGACTGTGGATGCTCATGACTTTGTTCCGGTCACGGAAGAGGAATCGGGACTCCCTGGTTTCAGTCGCGGGGCCATGGAAGATGTGGATGGGGACGGAGCTGTGGATGTTTTGCTTGGCGGCTATGGACTTTTCATTAACCAGGGAGATGGTTCATTTCTCAATGATACGGCGTCGTGGTTTGGGGAGGTGGTTCCAGGCAACGGTATGTTCGGGGATTACGACAATGATGGAGATGCAGATTTCTTTGAAAATGGATTGGAAGACCGGCTGTTTCGTAATGATGGCGGCGTGTTTGTCAATGTGACAGAGGAAAGTGGCATCAGTGATCAGATGGAATTTCTATGTGATGGAGTGGGGGGAATTCAATCCCTTCCAACTGAGGCTGTGTCCTGGATTGATGCCAATGGGGATGGATGGTTGGACCTCTATCAGGGCAATTTCATTTGTTGGGGGGATGGGCTGGGCGCTCAGGACATTCTCTGGATCAATCAGGGAGATGGGACGTTTGTGGATGGAACCGAGGCCGCGGGAATGCGTGAGCCTCAGCAAAAAGACCCCAATAACGCCAAGTATTACTATTTGGCATCCAGGGGAATGGCTCCGTCGGATTATGATTCAGATGGGGACATGGACCTGTTTGTGGGAAATTACCGTCTCCATCGCAACTTGATGTGGGATCAGGGGGAAGCGGGCAGTTTCACCAATACGGGGGAAGCCAATCTTCTTGAAGGGTATGGAATCAAGCAGGGTTTTCAGACCTGGTATGGGCACACCATTGGGGCTGTGTGGGGAGATGTGGACCAAGATGGAGACCTGGATACCTTTCACGCCAATCTCGCCCATCCGCGCTTCTTTGACTTCAGCGACCTGGCCAGTCTCTATGTGAATGATGGGGGGGAGACCCCCGGTTTCACCGACATGGGAAAAGAAATTGGGATTCGGTATCAGGAAACCCCTTCCAATCCCAATTTCCTGGATTATGACGGGGATGGAGATCTGGATCTGTTTTACACCTGTATTTATGAGGGGCGACCCAGTCAGTTTTATCGGAATGATGGCCACCCTGCATGGAAAGAGGTCAGTTATCAGACCGGAGTGGCTGTGATGAACGGTTGGGGCAGTATCACAGGGGATCTGGATATGGACGGAGATGTGGATCTGTTGGCCAGCACGGGTCATTACCGCAATGAGAACCTCTCAGGAAATGGCTCCATTTGGGTTCGACCGAAGGGCTCGGGAGCCGGGGCGACCAATGCCAGTGGATTTGGAGCGCGAGTGAGGGCCACGATCAAGGGGGCTCTCGTCATGAGAGAATTGGCAGGTTCCCATGGAACGTCCGTCCAGAGTTCTCCTTTCTTGCAGATTGGACTGGGGACCGAGGCATCAGCTGATTTGGAAGTGGTTTTTCCACTGAGCGATACCGTTGTCCAGGTGCCCGACGTGGCAGCAGGCAGTCGCCTCGTAGTCCATGAAGATGGAACGATTGAAACTTATTAGACTCCCTGGATTACAGGGTTTGGTCTCCATTTCCTAGGATAGGCAGCAGGGTTCAGGACTGGGTGTGAAGAAACACCTGAAGGGTCTCATACGCTGTAACGAGAGGATCGATTGGAGCCGTTTCATTTCGTTGATGAGCCTGGGCTCCATCCCCCGGTCCATAATTAATGGCGTCAATTCCCCAGGTTTGGAGCCGGGCCACATCGGTCCATGCTTGCTTGGGTTCTACGGGGGCTCCGGTCTGTTTCAAAAGCCGTTGAAATACGGGATTGTCCAAACACGGCTCTCCTGAAGGGCAAAGATCGGTGAAGGAAACAGTGGCCTGGTCTCCCACCAATTCAATGATGTCCTTCTGGGCTTGCTCCAGGCTCTTGCTGGGTGAAAATCTGTAATTCAGGTTCAACTTGAACTCATCGGGAACCACATTTCTGGCCGTGGGACCTGTGGCTGTGGTGATACTGATCACTTCCCGGAAGAGCAGCTCTCCATAGTAGATATCCACGGGCTTTCGACTCAGAAGTTCAGTCAGAAGAGGGCCAGCTTTGTGCATGGCGTTCTCTCCCTGCCAGGGCCGTGCCGTATGGGCTCTTTTTCCGTCGAATGAGAGGGTGGCATGAAGGGTACCGGTACATCCCATTTGAATGGTTCCATTGGTGGGTTCCATACAGATGGCGAAGTCCAGTTTTCTGAGCAGGTCTCCACGGGCTTCTTCAAGAGGAATGAGTCCGCTTTTGAGATAAGGACCTTCCTCGGCGTCGTAAAAGACGAAGACAGGGCGTACCCCAAGATCTTCTTCACGCAGCCGAGTGGCCAGAAGCATCTTCACGGCGAGGGCTCCCTTCATATCCGAGGCACCGGTTCCATAGACGAACTGGTCATCCCGCCGGGCTGGGCGATCTTCTCTTCCTGGCACAGTGTCCAGATGACCGAAAAGACCCAGGGTCGGATGGCCATTTTCAGGGGGAACAACAAGGACACTATTGCCCACATGGTCGACCCATTCTTCCGGAACCCGCTTTCGAAACCATTGAGCCACATACTCAGCGATGGCGCTTTCGTTTCCCGTCACTGATTCTACTCGAATGAGGTCAAGGGTGAGGTCAGCCAGTTCGTCTCTAAGGGGTGATGAGGTCATACCTGAACTCCAAAGTCTCGCAGTACGGATTCCAGAGAGGTTTTCTTGTCTGTGGATTCCTTGCGCTTTCCAATAATCAAAGCGCAGTTCAGATGGTACTCACCTGATGGAAACTTTTTGGGTCGGGTACCGGGAACCACGACAGAGCGCGCGGGAACACGGCCTCGATATTCCACAGGTTCCGGACCTGTTACGTCCACAATAGGGGTCGAGGAAGTGATGGTCACATTGGCCCCCAATACGGCCTCTTCCTCGATGATGGCTCCTTCAACAACGATACAACGAGAGCCGATAAATGCCCCATCTTCCACAATAACGGGGGTGGCTGACGGGGGTTCCAGTACCCCCCCAATTCCTACGCCTCCAGAGAGGTGAACATTTTTCCCAATTTGAGCGCAGCTTCCTACAGTTGCCCAGGTATCCACCATGGTACCCGAACCCACCCGGGCTCCAATATTGACGTATGAAGGCATTAAAATAGCCCCCGGTTCAATGAATGAGCCATACCGGGCAGTTGCGGGTGGAACCACTCGAACACCGGTCTCGGCAAAGTCACTCTTGAGGGGGACTTTGTCGTGATAGGTGAATGGCCCAACTTCGATGGCCTCCATTTTGGCCTGCCGGAAGAACAGCAAGATGGCTTGTTTTACCCAAGGATGAGCAACCCATTTTCCATTCAGCTTTTCAGCGACTCTGAGGACCCCTTTGTCCAGGAGCTCAAGGGCTTCTTTAACCGCCGCCTGACCTTCCGGAGATTGGTGGAATTCTTTATTTAGAAATGCTTTTTCAATGTGTTCTTGTAGCGCTTGCATGATGTGCTTGTCTCTCTCGTTAATTGCGGAGTGAGTGAATGGGCGCAGGGATGCGCCCTCCCATTTGGATAAAGCCCGAAGAGCTGAATCGGTTGACGTCCTGGACAATGAGTTTTCCCAACAATCCGCCATAGTCATAGGTATCCCCGGGTCCTGCTCCAGGAAGGGGAATGATACGGACTCCAGTGGTCTTGTTGTTGATGACTCCGATGGCCATGATATCGGCGATGATACCGCTCAAAGTATCGGCTGGCGTATTGCCCGGAACCGCCACCATATCCAACCCAACAGAGCAGACACTGGTCATGGCTTCCAATTTATCCAGGCTTATGGCCCCCACTTCAACAGCTTCAATCATTCCCTGGTCTTCACTGACAGGGATGAAGGCCCCTGAAAGACCCCCGACGTGGGAAGAAGCCATGGCTCCCCCCTTCTTTACAGCATCCACCATCATGGCCAATGCCGCTGTTGTTCCGTGGGTTCCCGCTCGCTCCAGCCCCATTTCTTCCAGAATATTGGCAACACTGTCTCCAATAGCGGGGGTGGGTGCTAAAGAAAGATCCAGAATTCCGAATCGCGTGGTTCCGGGCAGGGCCTTGACCACTTCTCTTCCGATGAGTTCTCCCGCACGGGTGATTTTGAACGCCATTTTCTTGATGACTTCAGCCATGGCAGTGAGGTCTTTGGGGCCTGGGTGGGTCTGGCGCCATCGCTCCAGAGCAGCACGAACCACACCCGGTCCACTGACCCCAACATTGATCACACAGGCGGGCTCTCCCACACCATGGAATGCACCGGCTACGAAGGGGTTGTCCTCGGGAACGTTTGAAAAGGTTACCATTCGCGCACAACCCGAGGCTCCCGTATCGGCTGTAACGGAGGCCGTTTCCTTCAGTACGGATCCCATCATTTTGATGGCATCCATATTGATGCCACTTTTGGTGGATGCCACATTAACGCTGGCGCACAACCGCTTTGTATTGCGCATCACTTCCGGGAGACTGGCCATGTGGCGCACATCTCCGGGAGTGGCTCCCTTGTGTACCAAAGAGGAAAATCCTGCCAGGTAGTCCACCCCAAGTGCTGCCGCGGTCTCGTCCAGACACATGGCGGTCTTTACGTAGGTCTCTTCCGGGCATCCTTCCAGGATCAATGAAATGGGGGTAATCGAAATACGCTTGTTGGTAATGGGGACCCCATATCGCTCTTCAATTTCATTGCAGACGGAGATGAGGTTCGATGCATTACGCATTAACGTACTTCGGATAAAGTCACAGAGGGCTTCCGGTTCCTTGGAGGGAGCTCCGAGGAGTGAAATCCCCATGGTGACGGTTCGAATATCCAAGTGTTCACTCGACACCATACGAATGGTCTCAAGTACTTCTTCTGGTTTCCAGATCATACGACCCTATGCATGGTTCGGAGGATGTTTTCGTGCATGACATTGGCTGCGACGCCCACCTGTTTCGCCGCCGCCTGAACGGCTTCTCTAAATACAGAGAACCCTGTCCCGGATTCTTCAAGATCCGAGATGTCGACCACCAAAATCATCGTGAAATATTCCCCAACAACCGTTTGGCTAATGTCCACGATATTGGCCCCCATCTCACCGATGACCTCGGAGACTTTGGCGACAATCCCGGCATGATTCTCACCTGCCACTGTGATGACAGCTTGGGCTGTGGAGCCTTCTGTTCGGTGTTTCTCTGTAAGGACGGCAGTGACTGCGCTGTTCACTGAATCTTGACTCTCTGGAGGAGCGTCTGTCAGTTGTGCGCGCACTTCATGGGCGATTGCAGCTTCCAAAGCGGCTTCATTATGCCCCAGTTCAGCTTCCACAATTTCCCGGATGGCAGCACTTAACTGGTCTTCAGAGGTTCCGCGATTGGGTTGTGCAGAAGAGGAAGCGTCGGATGGGTATTCCAGCCTGATCCCGTTCTGCATGGCAAAGTCCCGTGCAAATGGGGTCAGGATCATGTCCTTCGTGACCCGAAATACACCCTCTTTTGCGTTGGCTTCCAACTCTTTATCCGTGACAATCCGTTTCAAGGCTTTTGTCTCCACTAGCGATTTCGTTCGTCGAAACTGTACATGTCAGGGGCCCTTTTGGCTATAGCCGATGAGAGAGAAATGCATCTGGTGAAGCCCAAAGTATTCTTTCTCTCCGTATGACCTTAGAAGAACTTCAGAAAAACAGCGTCTGACACAGGGATGGCTTCTTCGCTCAGGCGAAGCCAGTCTCCCGATTGAATGAGGAGACCGTCCCTCACCAAACCGGCAAATTGCTCTTCATAAATATCATCGAGAG
>Ga0209404_10002442_pt1 | contig 11500 bp, 9 predicted proteins | sample TroAtlMetagenome_2_FD_187447 | JGI IMG/M metagenome (GOLD analysis project Ga0209404, IMG submission 187447) | Marine eukaryotic phytoplankton communities from Atlantic Ocean - Tropical Atlantic ANT8 Metagenome (SPAdes) (version 2) | ecosystem: Environmental > Aquatic > Marine > Oceanic | place...
GAAATTCAATACCTACTGCAGATTTTGAAATATTTGACGATGCTCAAAAAGCAAAAGATTTTGTAAAATCATATGAAAAACCTGTTGTAATAAAGGCAGATGGTCTTGCAGCAGGAAAAGGTGTAATTGTTTGTAAAAATAAAGATGAAGCCAATGACGCTATTGATACAATTTTAACAAAAAAATCATTTGGTGATGCAGGGTCAAAAATTATAATTGAAGAAAGAATTGATGGTGTTGAGGCATCGTACATTGCGTTATGTGATGGAAAAATAGGAATTCCTATGGCTACAAGTCAAGATCATAAACGAGTTTTTGATAATGATGAAGGTCCAAACACTGGAGGCATGGGTGCATATTCTCCTACGCCTGTAATTGATGAAAAACTTGCATCAGAAATTCAAGAAAAAATTATTGATAAAACAATTAATGCAATGCATAATGAGGGACTGGATTTTAGAGGATTTCTATATGCTGGAATAATGATTAAAGATGGAACTCCATACGTTCTTGAATACAATGTACGTATGGGTGATCCTGAATGTCAACCAATACTTATGCGTCTTAATTCTGATTTGTATGATTATCTTCATGCTTCTTCTGAAGGGAAATTAAATGAGTTACCTGAACTCTCTTGGAAAAATCAGCATGCTGTGTGTGTTGTACTTGCATCCAAAGGATATCCTTCGTCATACCCTACCGGAGATGTAATATCTGGATTTGAAAATATTTCATCTAATGCATTTATTTTTCATGCAGGAACTAAAAAACAAGATGATAAAATAATCTCTAATGGTGGTCGTGTTCTTGGCATAACTGCATTAGGTTCTAGTCTTCAAGATGCAATAAATAATGCATATGATGTATGTAACCGCATTAGTTGGATTAACAAATATCATAGAAATGATATAGGAAAAAAGGGCTTAACTAATCTATGATGTTTTAATAACATCTTTTTCTGTAATTATCCAATCCATCTTTACATCTTCATCTGAAATTGGAATTGTTTTGACAATTTGTTTTGAATATGAAAGTCCCATTTTGATAACATTTTTCTTTTCAAGATATTTATCATAAAATCCTGCTCCATATCCTATTCTGTTTCCATTATTATCCAATCCTACACATGGAACTAACAATACATCGTGTTTTTCTTCAATTGGTGCATTATCTTTTGGTTCTGGTATGTCAAATTCGCCTTTTTCTAATTTTGATAAATCTTCAATTTTTCTAAATGACATGTTATTTTCTGAAATTCTAGGCAATGAAACGACTTTTCCCTCATTTAATAGGTGAGTCATTAATTCAACGGTTTGTACTTCACTTCCTATTGAATAATAACATCCAATTGATTTTGCTTCAGAAATCACCTTTGTTTTGATTAATTTTGATAAAATTCTCTTACTGTGAATCTGCATTAAATCAAATGATGTAGAATCTCTTTTTTCTAAAAGATGCTTACGTAAAGCAACTTTCTCAGTATTTGACGTCAATTCCCTTAGATATTGCTGCTGCAGTTACAGTATTTTTCAAAAGCATTGCAACAGTCATTGGTCCTACTCCTCCTGGTACAGGTGATGCATATGAAGCCTTTTCAATAATTTCTGTAAAATCTGCATCTCCGACTAATTTTCCATCAAGTCTTGTAGTTGCAACGTCAATTACTACTGCATTTTCTTTCACCATGTCTGGTGTAAGCTTAAAAATTTCTCTATTTCCAACTCCTGTTATAATTATATCTGAATCTAAACAAATTTTCTTTAGATCTTTAGTTTTTGAATGACATGTAGTTACTGTTGCATTATTTTGTAATAGTAAATGATACAATGGTTTACCTACTAAATTACTTCTGTTAATTATGACAACATTTTTTCCTTCTAATTCAATATTGTAATGTCTACACATTTCAATAATACCTGAAGGTGTACATGCAACTAACATTGCTTTTCCAATTGATAGTAATCCTACATTTGGTGGTGTTAAACCATCAACATCTTTTTCAGGTAAAATTTGTGTTGTGGTATTGAACTCATTTAGATGTGGGGGAAGGGGTAATTGTACCAAAATTCCATGAACTGTTTCATCTTCATTTAACTTTTCAATTAATTGGTTTAGCTCTTCTTGTGTGATATCTGCTGACGGTGTGTGATCTTTTGTTATAATTCCAACTTCCTCACATGCTTTGTGTTTATTTTTAACATATGTTGCAGAAGCTGGGTTATCTCCAACTAAGATTGTTGCAAGACATGGATTGATTCCTTTTGATTTTAAATCATTAGTTATTTTTGAAACTTTATTCTTGATATTCTTTGCAACTTCTAAACCATCTATTTTTGTTCCAGTCATTGATGGTTAATTCTCAAGGCTAATAATAAATCCTTGAAAATCACCGAAAAGAAATTATTTGGTTAACAAAAGTCAATGATATGTTCGTCGCAATTGTAGAAATTGTTCTCAAAGATGAGAAAAAAGATGATTTTAAGACATGGATAACAGATTCAAACAAAACATTATCGAAATTTGACGGTTTTGTTTCTAGAAGATTATTGGAATCACGAGATGGTGGAAATCGAATAATGGTTGAATTCAAAGATATGGAGTCATTCCAAAAAATGCATTCTAGTCCTGAACACTCACAATTTGCTAATCAATTGCCTGAATTTATGGCTCAACCGCCACAACGCAATTTCTTCCAAGTTATTGCTGAATAAAATGAAATTTGAATATGATACAAATGATTATGTTCGTAAAATAAACAGTGGAAATTCATACTTCAATACGTTTCTTAACAAAGATACGCTTGCAGCAGGTGTTTTAATTTTAAAACCTGGAGAAGAAGATACACAAGAACCACATGATTCCGATGAAATGTATTACATTCTTGAAGGTGATGGTTTTCTTAAAATAAAAAATAAAGACTATGTTCTAAAAAAAGGAAAAGCATTTTTTGTTCCTAAGGATGTTGAACACTTCTTCTTTGGAAATAAAAAAACATTAAAAGTTATTTACTTTTTTGGTGGACCTGATGCTTAATTTAAAATTTTAACCTTTCTTCCTTTAATCACAAGCTTTTTCTTTGCAAAAAGTTCGACTGCTTTTGGATAAATTTCATGTTCTTTTACAATAATTTTTCTTGATAATGTTTTTTCTGTATCTTTACTATTTACTTTAACAATTTCTTGTAAAATTATTGGTCCTGTATCTACTCCTTCATCTACAAAATGTACTGTACATCCTGAAAATTTTGCTCCAAATTCTACTGCTTGTTTTTGTGCATCTAATCCTGGAAATGCTGGAAGAAGTGCAGGATGTATATTCAGAATTTTATTTTTATATTGTTTTATGAATGATGGACTAATAATTCTCATAAATCCTGCTAAACAAACCAATCCGTTAGTTGGTGTAACTTTGTATTTTTTTAATACGGAGATGACATCTTTATCAAATTGTTGTCTTTTTCCTTTGTATTTTGAACTATCAATGACTTCTGTTTGAATTCCTAATTTCTTTGCAATTTGTAATCCTTTTGCATTTGGTTTGTTTGAAATTACTACTGCAGGATTAATTGGAATTTTCTTCTTTTTTATTGCCTTGAGAATTGATTCCATGTTACTACCTCGTCCTGAAATCAAAATCCCTAAATTTTTCAATATCTGATTTTATTCATAGAATAAATTAAACGCTATGTTAACATTCGATCAAACTTGCAATTTATAATCAAAACTGTATGATGTGATATATTGAGAAATATTCGGTTAACAAAAAATGGAATTGAATGTACAGATTCTACTTCTACTGTATACCTGGATCCCAAGAAAATTCAAAATGAAGGTGTACATTTTGTCTCTCACGCCCATATTGATCATCTCCCAAATGGCGGTGATGGTACTATTCTCTCTTCTACTGAAACCAATAAGATTGCTGAATTACGTGGTTTTTCACTCAAAAATTCTACTGATTCTCTTGATAATTTTTCTCTTATAGATAGTGGTCACATTTTTGGCTCAAAGGGACTTCTCTTTGATGAAATCTTTTACACTGGCGATATATCTACACGAGATCGTGGTTTTCTAAAAGCTGCAAAAATCCCTAAATGTAAAACACTAATCACTGAATGTACATTTGGATTACCAGAATTTGTTCTTCCTCCTGTAACTGAAATTGTAAAACAAGTTAACGAAATTATTGCAAATATGTATTCGAAAGGAAAACCTGTTCTACTTCTTGGTTATGAATTGGGAAAAGCTCAAACTTTGTCGCAACTATTCGGTGATTGGGATCCAATATACTATCATGACTCTGTAAAAAAAATGAATGACTTACATCGTTCTATGGGTGTCTCTCTAAAAGACTCTATTGGCCATACTGAAGCTGAATCAAAAGGTTTGTTAGACAAAAAACCATGGGTAATGGTTGCTCCTATGATGAGTGCAAAAAACAATTTCATTAAACACATGAAAACAAAATATGATGTGATTACAATTGGATTTAGTGGTTGGGCAAATTCAAAAAAATTTGGTTTTTCAAGAGGAACTGATTATTCAATTCCGTTAAGTGATCATTGTGATTACAATGAATTAATTGAACTTGTAAAGCAATCTGAAGCTGAAAGAGTTTACACAATTCATGGTTTTGTAGATGAATTTGCTATGGATTTAAACAAACTTGGTTTTTCTGCACAACCGCTACGTGAAATATCTCTTGATAATTTTTGTTAATTAAATTTTCGTAAACTTCGATTATATGCCACACCAAATCTGTGTGTTTCGTCTCTAACATGTTGTAAGATCTTTATCGAATCTTTATTCTTTGCAATAACTATTGATTTTGTTTTCTTTGGAACAAAAATCTCTTCATTTTCTTTTGCAAGTGATACACATGGGGTTTCAATTCCTACATCTTTTAGTGCTGAAATTGCTGCATTAAGCTGTCCTTTTCCTCCATCAATTACTATTAAATCTGGAAATTCACTTTTTTCTTTTCTTAAGCGCCAATATCTTCTCCCTACAATCTCATTAATCATGGCAAAATCATCTCTTCCTGTTACTGTTTTTATCTTGAATTTTCGATATCCTGATTTGTCTGGTTTTCCATCAACAAATCTTGCCATAGAGCCTACTGCATATTCATCTCCATGATTTGATATGTCAAAGCATTCTATGATGCGTGGAATTGTGGGTAGTTTGAGAATATCTCTTAATTCTACTAATCCTGGAATTGCATTTTTATCTTGAATTAAATCTAGATTTCGAAGAATTAATTCTATCATTTCTTTTCTTTTTCCTTTTACTCCGACTATGATCTTAACTGCAAATCCTGCTCTATCTGTTAATGCATCTACAAGTGATTGCTTTTCTCCAATTTCTTCACTTGTTACAATGGTTTTTGGAATTTGATGTGTTGTATAATATTGATATAAGAAATTTGTAAAATTATTATCTCCTATAAGATCAAAAGAAAACTTTTCACTATCTCTAATTACGCCATGTGTTTGTCTAAATGTCATTACTAGTGCATCTTGTTTTCCATATCTTATTCCAAAATATTCTTCATCTGATTTTTTTACATCTTCCATTTTTTTCCCTGTATCTATGCTACCTAATCTTTGTAGTGTATCTCTAATCTCCATCGCTCTTTCAAATTGTTGTGAATTTGATGCATCTTCCATCTGCTTTTGTAATTTTTTAGCAAATTCTTTCATTTGCTGTTTACTTTTCAATATTGATTCTAAATCATCAATATTTTTACTATATTCTTCTTGCGCAGATTTGAATTCACATGGTCCATCACAATTTCCAATATGATACTCTAAACATACTTTTTTTGGTAATGTATTACAAATTCTTACTTTGAATGATTTTCGTAACGAACCTATTGTTAATAATTTTGAACTCCCTTTTGTAAACGGTCCAAATATTTTTCCTTTTCCTAGAAAATCTCCGTTACGTGTTCTTCTTGCAACTAATAATCTGGGAAATTCTTCATTTGTAACTCTGAGATATGTATATCTCTGTTGATCTTTTAATTCAATATTGTATGTTGGTCTGTATCTTTTAATCATATTTGATTCAAGTAAAAATGCCTCACTCTCATTATCTGTTAAAACAAATTCAATGTCTGCAATTTTTGATACTAATTTTTGAGTTTTATAATTTTGATTTTTTAAAAAATATGATTTAACTCTGTTTTTCAAATTTTTTGCTTTTCCAATATAGATTATTTCTTCTTTAGCGTCTTTCATCAAATAAATTCCTGGCTCTTTTGGTATGGCGATTTTTGATATATCGAAAGTCATTTTTTTATCACTTTTTTGAGATATTTTCCTGTGTAACTCTTTGAAAAATTTGATACCTCTTTTGGTGTCCCTGCTATGACTAGATTTCCTCCTGCATCTCCTCCTTCTGGACCTAAATCAATTATCCAATCTGAATTCTTTATGACATCCATGTTGTGCTCAATAACAATTACTGTATTTCCCACGTTTACCAGTCTGTTTAATACGTCTAGTAATTTTTGAACATCTGCAAAATGTAATCCTGTTGTTGGTTCATCTAATATGTAGAGTGTTTTTCCTGTTCCTCTTTTTGATAATTCTGATGCAAGCTTCACTCGTTGTGCTTCTCCCCCAGATAATGTAGTTGAAGATTGACCAAGTTTTATGTATCCTAATCCAACATCAAGAACAGTTTCTAATTTCTTTTTTATTGCAGGTATGTTCTCAAAAAATTTCAGTGCTTCTTCTACAGTCATTTGCAAAATATCTGCAATATTTTTTCCCTTGTACATAACACCTAATGTTTCTGAATTGTATCTTTTTCCATTACATTCGTCACATTTTACATAAACATCTGACAAAAATTGCATTTCAATTCTTTTCACTCCATCTCCTTCACACGCAAAGCATCTCCCGACTGCAACATTAAATGAAAATTGTCCTGGTGTATAGCCTCTCTCTTTTGATAATTCTGTATTTGCAAATAATTCTCTGATTGGTGTAAATGCGCCAATGTATGTTGCAGGATTTGATCTAGGTGTTCTTCCTATAGGTGATTGATCAATTGAAATTATTTTATCAATATTTTCTACTCCTGCTACATCCTTATGTTTTCCTGGAAGTCCAGTGGTTTTGTAAAAGTAAGATGATAGTGCTTTGAGCAATATGTCGTTGATTAATGTTGATTTTCCTGAACCTGATACTCCTGTAACTGAAATTAAATATCCTAACGGGAATTCAACATTAATATTTTTTAGATTATTTTCTTGTGCACCTTTAACTACAATTTTCCCTTTTTGTTCTCTTGTTTTATCTTCAATTTTGATCAGATTATGATCTTTTAGATAATCTCCTGTTACTGATTTATGATTATTGAGAATTTGTTTTAGCGTACCTTCGAAAACTACACTTCCTCCATGTACTCCTGCACCTGGTCCTAAATCTAAAATCCAATCTGAATTTCTAATGATTTCTTCATCGTGTTCTACTACTATGACTGTATTTCCTAAATCTCGTAATTTTGATAATGTTTTGATTAATCTTGCATTGTCTCTTTGATGTAATCCTATGGTTGGTTCGTCTAACACATACAAAACTCCTGTCAAATTAGAGCCAATTTGTGTTGCAAGTCTAATTCTTTGTGACTCTCCTCCTGAAAGTGTTGCACTAGAACGATTCAAAGAAAGATAGTTCAGTCCGACATTTCTCAAAAATTCAAGTCTTTCTTTAATCTCTTTTAAAATATCTCTTGCAATGAATTGTTCAGTATCATTTAATTTTAATTTATTAAAAAATTCATAAGATGAATCTATTGATAAATCGCAAACTTCCATTATATTTTTTGAATTAATTTTAACGGCTAACGCTCCTGGTTTTAATTTTCTTCCTTGGCAGGTTAAACATGGCGTATCTCTCATGAATTGTTTTAACCATTCTCTTTTAGATTCTGAATCAGTTTCCAAAAATTTTCGTTGAAGATTATTTAGCACTCCTTCAAATTCATCTGTGTATTCCCAAACTGTATCACTAGTTTTTGATTCATATGAAAATTTCATCACATCTTCACTACCATACAAAATTACATTGATCTGCTTTGATTTCATTTGATTAATTGGAGTCATTAGATTGAACTTGTATTTTCTACCAACTACTCTCAATTCTTGTCTTCTAAAAGATGAAAATCTTCCACTCCATGGAACAATTGCACCGTCCAAGATTGATTTTGTCCTGTCCGGAATTACTAAATCTGGGTCAAATTCCATCTTAACACCTAATCCATTACATTGATCACACATGCCAAATGGAGAATTAAATGAAAACGTACGTGGTTCTAGTTCTCCTACTGTAATTCCACAATGTGGACATGCATTGTTTTGTGAAAAAATCTTTTCATTTTTTTCTGATGCCACTAGTACTGAACCTTTTGCAGCCTTTAATGCTGTCTGAATAGCCTCAAAAATTCTACTTTTGTCTGATTTAGATGCAACAATTCTATCTACGACAATCTCGATATTATGCCATTTTTGCCTATCTAGTTTTGGAAATTCATCCTCAAGTAAAATTATCTCTTTGTTTACTCTTGCTCTTGAGTATCCATCCTTTTTCATTTGTTCAAATAATTTTTCATACGTTCCTTTTTTTCTCTGTATTAGTGGTGCTAAAACAAGAATTTTTTTCTGGGAAAATTCTTTTATGATTGAATCTGTAATTGATTCAATTGACTGAGTTGAAATTTTTCTTCCACAATTTGTACAGTGTGGAATTCCAATTCTTGCAAATAGTAATCTCATGTAATCATAAATTTCAGTTGTAGTTCCAACTGTTGAGCGTGGGTTTTTACTAGTTGTTTTTTGTTGAATTGAAATTGCAGGTGATAATCCATCTATTGAATCAACATCTGGTTTATCCATCATTTCTAAAAATTGCCGTGCATAAGCTGAAAGTGATTCAACATAGCGTCTTTGGCCTTCTGCATAAATTGTATCAAATGCAAGTGTTGATTTTCCTGAACCTGATAGGCCACTAATTACAACAATTTTGTTTTTTGGTATATTCACATTGATATTTTTTAGATTATGGTGACGTGCACCTCTAACTTTTAATTCATTCTGATTCATCTTTTTGTAACTCCTTTTCAATTCTTTTTATTTTGTCTCTACATTTTATTGCATTTTCAAAATCTAAATCCTCTGCAAATGTTTTCATTTTCATCTCAATTTCAATTTTTTGTTTGCCTAAATCTGTCTTTGATTTATTTTTAATCTCATCTAATTCTGTTTCTTGTTCTGGAATTGATTTTATGATTGTTTTAGGAATAATTTTATTTTTTTCATTGTATTCTATTTGTTTTTGACGTCTTCTGTCTGTTTCTGAAATTGCTGACTTCATTGATTTTGTTATGTTATCTGCATACATGATCACTTTGCCTTCTGAATTTCTAGCGGCACGTCCAAATGTTTGGATTAAACTTGTGTTGTTTCTCAAAAAACCTTCTTTATCTGCATCTAAAATTGCAACAAGTGAAACTTCTGGAATGTCTAGTCCTTCTCTAAGAAGATTTATGCCTACTAGTACATCAAATTCACCTAATCTTAATTGTCTGATTAACTCTGTTCTTTGTAACCCCTCGATTTCTGAATGCAAATATCTTACTCTGATTTCTTTTTTGGATAGATATTCTGCTAAATCTTCTGCCATTCTTTTTGTCAATGTTGTGACTAATGTTCGCTCATTTCTTTTGGCTCTAGCAGTAACTTCTTTTATTAAATCATCCATTTGTCCTTCGGATTTTCTAATTTCTACTACTGGATCTATTAATCCTGTAGGTCTGACTAATTGCTCTACAATTTTTTTAGATCTATTTTTTTCATAATCTCCTGGAGTTGCAGAAACAAAAATTACATCTTTGAGTTTTTTCTCAAACTCTTCAAATTTTAATGGTCTATTATCAAATGCACTAGGTAATCTAAATCCGTAATCTATCAATGATTTTTTTCTAGAATAATCTCCTTTGTACATTCCATGTAACTGAGGAAGTGTAACATGTGATTCATCAATGACAAGTAAGAACTCTTTTCCATAGAAATCTAAGAGACAAAATGCAGGTTCTCCTTCACTTCTTCCATCAAAATGTCGAGAATAATTTTCAATTCCTGAACAATATCCTAACTCTTCAATCATTTCTAAATCGTATTTTGTTCTCATTTCCAGTCTTTGTCTTTCTAATTCTGGCAGTCGACTTAACCTGTCTTTTAATTCAGTTTTGATAGATTTTACTGCATGATCTCGAATATCTTTTGCAATTAGATAGTGTTTTGCAGGAAAAATTTTGAAGGATTCAATTTGTTTTTTTATATCTAATCCAACATTGTCTAAAATTGTTATTCTTTCAATCTCATCTCCAAACAATGAAATTCTTATAATGTCTTGAGAGTATGCTGGTATCACATCAATTGTATCTCCTTTAACTCTGAAATTACCTGGTACTAGTTCTACATCATTTCTTTCGTATCTTGCATTGATTAGTTTTTTAATAATTTCATTTCGTGATATTTCTTCATTTTTCTTTAATGTGATTGCCATATCTTCCCATTCTTTTGGTGAACCTAGTGAATAGATGCATGACACTGTTGATACAATGATGGTTGGTTCTCCTGATAGAAGCATTGCAGTTGCTTCTAGTCTCATTTTTTCAATTTTTTCATTAATCTGAGTATCTTTTTCTATGTATGTGTCTGTTTGCGGCATGTAACTTTCTGGTTGATAATAGTCATAATAGCTAACAAAATATCCAACGTTATTTTTTGGAAAAAATTGTTTTAATTCTGAATAAAGTTGTGCTGCTAATGTTTTATTATGAGAGATAATTAGTGCATTTTTTCCTGTATTTGCAATAACATTTGCAACTGTGAATGTTTTTCCACTTCCAGTTACTCCTAGTAGTGTTTGATTCATTTCAGTTTTTGAGCCTTTTACAAGATTATCGATAGCTTGTGGCTGATCACCTGTTGGTAAGAATTCTGAGTTTATTTCAAATCTTTGCAATAACTACCATTATTTTGAAGAAAAGATATAGCTAACTATTGAATTTTAACAAACCGCTTCTCTAATTGTTTGACCTGGGAAATTTTTATCAAACCATTCTTTGTAATTTGGTTCATTATCATATCTATCTAGATAATGTTGCAAATCTTTTTCAGGATCTGGGAATCCTGGAATTTTTGTCTCTTTGTCTCCTACTTGTGGTACCAAAACCTCTGTAATTGTTTGACCTGGGAAATTTCTATCAAACCATTCTTTGTAATTTGGTTCATTATCATATCTATCTAAATAATATTGCAAGTCTTTTCCTGGTGAAGGGAAATTAGGAACTTTTGTAGTTGATACAAGTAATATGTCATCTTGGCATGTTAGTCGTTCTTCAATTTCTGGTTCAGATGAAAATAAGTCTGAACTGCTTCCCATGTATGCTGCCCCTCCTCCAATTATGATTACGGCAATAATTCC
>Ga0209404_10002443_pt1 | contig 11495 bp, 10 predicted proteins | sample TroAtlMetagenome_2_FD_187447 | JGI IMG/M metagenome (GOLD analysis project Ga0209404, IMG submission 187447) | Marine eukaryotic phytoplankton communities from Atlantic Ocean - Tropical Atlantic ANT8 Metagenome (SPAdes) (version 2) | ecosystem: Environmental > Aquatic > Marine > Oceanic...
ACATATAATATAAGGCACTACAATTCGCAGCCTTATTTAAATGATGTTCGGAGAACCACATGACAACCACCACTGCAAAAGACTATCAAGCTCAACTCGATGAGAAAGTGGATCGGTTAGGTACTCTCCTTGCGCCGTTTAACGCCCCTACCCTGTCGGTGTATCCGTCTAAACCTGAAAACTACCGCATGCGAGCTGAATTTCGCGTATGGCATGACGGTGACGATCTTTATCACATCATGTTCGATCAGGGTTCTAAAGAGAAATACCGCGTAGATACATTTCCACCAGCAAGTGAAACCATCAACAATGCAATGCAGCAGTTAATAGAATATTTAAAGCCAAATGAACTGCTGCGCAAAAAACTTTTCCAAATTGATTATTTAACTGGGCTATCCGGCGAACTGGTTATTAGCCTTCTTTATCACAAGCCACTTGATGATGAATGGGAAGCGCAAGCTGAACTACTTCGCACCTTTTTAGCTACGCAATTTACCGCGGTAAGTATTATTGGGCGGGCTAGAAAGCAAAAACGCATTGTGGGTAACGATTTTATTATAGAACGTCTACCTATTAATGGCCGTGAATTTGAATTCAAACATATCGAAAATAGCTTTACTCAACCTAATGCAGAAGTGAATTGCAGCATGATTGAGTGGTCACTTGAATGCTCTGCTCCCCTAACCGGCGATTTACTCGAAATGTATTGTGGTGCAGGGAACTTCTCAATGCCATTGGCAGTTCATTTTGACAACGTGATAGGAACCGAAATAGCAAAGCCCTCGGTACAAGCAGCGCAATATAATATTGCGGCAAACCACTTAGATAACGTGAAAATTGTGAGACTATCGGCTGAAGAGTTTACTGAAGCAATGAACGGGGAAAGAAGCTTCTCTCGTTTAGAAGGTATCAACTTAACTGAATACAATTTTACTACTGTATTGGTCGACCCTCCTCGGGCAGGGTTAGACGTAGATTCATTAAAGATGATTCAAGGGTACGATAATATTATCTATATTTCTTGTAACCCTGAAACCTTAGCTGAAAACTTAGGCCTGCTTTGTGAAACTCACGAAGTAGCAAATGCGGCGCTGTTCGATCAATTCCCTTTCACCCACCATATAGAAGCAGGTGTGTTACTCACCAAAAAGTAATGCTCTGTATATTGTGAATGTCGCATATTGTCAATAAATCGGCAGCACACTTAGGCTTTAAAGCTTAAGATGCGTCGGAAGATATCTCTGATGAAAGCTTCGACATTGCGCCCAATTGCACGAAACGTAATTGGGCTTTAACCCTTTCGCCAATTTCCATCTTCAACTTAGTATCAGCTTCTAGTGCTTCTGCCCCTGCACTAAATACCAACCTAACCATAGCATCCGCTTGGAGCTGCGCAATGTTGTACTCTACGCTTTGCTGCTCGATGATGTAATCGGTTAGCTCTTCAATAAAATGCTGAATTTCGCGAAAGACCGCCATTCGGTATGCAGCTGATGTGCCTGTATGTTCCCGCAACAATAATCGAAATACATTTTTGTTTGCAGAAATGAACTCCATGAAGGTTTCAACTGACGTGTGGATTACCCCGCCACCTGAAGCAATTCGACGGCGAGCTTGGCGCATTAATTGACGAAGGGCTAACCCAGCTTCATCCACCAGTGTTAATCCTAATTCATCCATGTCTTTAAAGTGTCGGTAGAAAGACGTTGGTGCAATGCCAGCTTCTCGTGCTACTTCACGTAAGCTAATAGCAGACAAACTGCGGTTTTCATCCAGTAATAGGAATGCCGCATGAATGATATTTTGGCGGGTTTTAAGCTTTTGTTCCTGACGAGTCACAATAATACCAGTTTGTTAGTCTTTACTAGTCTATCGCATGAGTGCCTATAGGGAGAAGCTTAAATTCATTCTGCCCTAGGCCGAAAAACTATTAGCGCTTACTCAATACTATCTCCGTAGCGTTTTTTAGTAACTGTTGTTACTGTACAGCCTTATTTTAACAAGTTGTTAACCATATAGCCATTATCCCCCTAGCTCCAATTACTGTCGGAATATAAGGCTATGGCACTAAGCGTCTACATGGAGTTAACGACCTATATGAACAAAAATAGCTGACCTAATAATGAAAAAAAGTATTCAGCCTTACGTGCTACAGTTAATTTCGAGTAACACGCTACGAAGTATTAAACGTGCCTATTATACTTGTGCACGCCTTTTTACTCGTGATGTACCTAAATTAGAGGTTTTCATTAAAGTAGATGACCCTTACTCACTTTTACTTGTTCAAGCTTTACCTAAACTAGAAGAAAAGTATCGCGTCACGATAACAGCTCGCGTCATTATCAATTCAGATCCAGTGATGTTCCCCGAATTAGCTATGTGGAACCAACACTCAGTTAACGATGCGATGCATTTAGCAAACGTCTACCGCCTTCAGTTTCCGTGCTCGGCTACTGGGGTTACTCACCAAGCTCGCTCAGTTTTTACTGCGTCCTGTGCCGTTCAGCAAAAAATAGATGAAGGCACTTCATGGACAGGTATTACTGAATTACTACTTGCCTATTGGAAAGGTGATCAGATTGATGCCTTCTTGAGCGTTGATGAGGCGGCATTAGAGAAACGTTTTAAAGCACACCAACATCAACTTTTCTTGAAAGGTCACTACCTGCCCGCCACGACTTATTACGATGGCGAATGGTATTGGGGTGTAGATAGGCTCGATCACCTAGAACGTCGACTTATCGATGAAGGCTATGCAAATCAACCCAACACTCAAATTGAATTTAATAAAACCTACGCACCGCTTTTTCAGCCTTTCAATTTTACTGACGTGAAGGAAAAGTACAGCGAGCCCTTAACGCTGTTTTGGTCTGCCCGTAGCCCCTATTCTTATATTGCGTTGCTACAGGCGGTAAAACTAACTATACACTACGGCATTCCCCTTGAAGTAAAGCCAGTACTGCCGATGATGATGCGTGGGTTGTATGTCCCCCCTAAAAAAGCCATTTATATTTTTCTAGACACAAAACGCGAAGCGCAAAAACTGGGGATTGATTATGGGTTTCTCGCCGACCCGTTAGGTGAAGGTGTAGAGCGATGCTATGCACTATTAGCTTATGCTCGGGAAAACAACAAGTATCTAGACTATTTGTTATCGTTCGCCAAGGCGGTAAATGCCCATGGTGTTAGAGCAGATACTGATAGTGGAATGAAGAAAATAGTAGAAGGCGCAGGTTTGTCTTGGCAGGAAGCGAAGTTGCATCTAAACAATACTGACTACAAAGAAGAGGTTACTGCAAACCAAGCGGATATATACCAAAAAGGCAGTTGGGGTGTGCCCGTTTTCAGATATAAAGATATTCAGGTATGGGGCCAAGATAGATTATTTGTTATGGAAGATGCCATTCGACAAAACCTTAACTCTCATAACAGTGCTTCTAGTAATTAAGCACTACATAACACTTATACAGCAGTAGGTAATTTAAATGGCTTATGCATGAGTAAGAAAAGTATCACGCGCAGCATGTGCGATGTATTTGGTGAGCGCACCCTACCTAGCGAACAAGATTTAGAAGACTTTTGGCAATTAATAAATGGTCGAGGAGGAAGGCGGGTTTTCCATAAGCTAATTCGCTATATGAACGAGCGAATTACACACAGAGAAAGATAAGTTGATGCTCTTAAACATAGCCCCTGCCCGATTCAAATTGTCAATGGGAGTGCGGATGCTATCTCCGGTGAACATATGGCTCAACGATATGAAGAAATTATCACGAGGCAGCATATTGTAAGACTGTCTAATATTGGACACTACCCTCAGCTCGAAGCGCCTATAGATGTAAGTAACTCAATAATTTCCTTTATAAACAACATTAAAACGCCCTTAGCATAAAGTGTAGTAGGCAATTTTTTGAAGCTTACTATAATTAAAGTTTACACACGTAAGCAGAACTTCTGTCCATTCTGCTTGCCTGATGAGCAAGAAAACGATAAATTGGCGCACAGTTGTAAGCTGAGTTGTAGAAAATGAATAAACCACCTCTTATCCTGACGAATGTCTTAGTGTTCTTAATTACCGGCGCCATCGCCTTTATCGGCGTACCTGTATGGGTTATCAATCATGGAATTGATTGGGCGGAAATAGGCACTGCGATTTTCTTATTTTATTTCACTGGTATGTCAATTACTGCCGGTTACCATCGTCTGTGGTCACATAAAACCTATGATGCGAATATTGTCGTGCGCGTAATACTTGCTATCGGCGGCGCAATGGCACTGCAAAATAGTATCTTGCACTGGAGTTCAGATCACAGAATTCACCACCGTCATGTAGATGACAACGAAAAAGACCCTTATTCAGCAAAACGCGGTTTGTGGTTTGCACACATTGGTTGGATGCTCCGCGAGTATCAAGAAAAGCGATATGACGACTATAGAAACTGTAAAGACTTGCAGAAAGATAAAGTTGTTATGTGGCAACACAACTACTACCTGCCAATCGTTCTTGCTGCTAACTTTGGCGTTACTGGCTTTTTGGGCTGGTTAAATGGCGACATCCTAGGCATGATTTTAGTCGCTGGCGTATTACGTTTGGTGCTTGTTCATCACGTCACTTTCTTTATTAATTCCTTGGCACATTTCTGGGGAAACCAGCCGTACACTGATTCAAACACGGCCAGAGACAACGGCGTGCTTGCGTTTTTCACCTTTGGCGAGGGTTATCACAATTACCATCATATTTTTGAATATGACTATCGCAACGGTATTCGTTGGTATCAGTTTGATCCAACAAAATGGTTAATCCGCGGGCTTTCTTACATGGGTCTAACGTATAACCTACGTCGTGTGCCTGAAGAGCGTATTGAAAAAGCAAGAGCAGCAATGCAATTGCAACGCGCTAGCGAACAAGTATCTGTATTACCTAATGCAGAAGAGCTTATGCAAACTATTGAGCAAGAGTACGAGCTACTTATGCAACGTATGTCTGATTACTATGCGGCGAAAAAGCGTTTGATGAAAGTAAAACAAAAATCACTCAAACGCACCATAGAAGGCTTAGAGCTTACCTACAAGTACAAAGAGCTTAAGCATGCATTAGCCGTTCAAAAAGAAAAATGGCTTCAATTGCAGAGTCTTTCGCTTCAAGTCGCGTAGATTTATTGGCTCTACGCCACTTTATTTAAAAACCCACATGCGCTTTGCACATGTGGGTTTTGTTTATTTGGCGATTAGCACTAGAGTTAGTGTTACAAACCCAGTAACGTAGAATATTAGTAGTAGTTATTTTACGACAAACGCGGCCACTGAAAAATAGGATGTAGTTATGGCGACAAAGCAAAAAGACAAACCAGTAACCCCTTCTTACCAATATGATGCAATTGTTATTGGCACAGGACCTGGGGGTGAAGGCGTAGCCATGCAATTAGCTAAAGCTGGCAAGAAAGTCGCTGTAGTAGAAAGATACGAAGCGGTGGGAGGTGGATGTACGCATTGGGGTACTATTCCGTCGAAAGCTTTAAGGCACTCCGTTAGCCGCTTAATTGAATATAATAACTCCCCCCTTTTTGCTGACAATCATTTAAGCCGAAGCCTCACTTTTGCAGAAATTATGCATCACGCCAGTGGTGTGGTAAAAAGTCAAACTCGTCTTAGATCGTCATTTTATGACAGAAACCGCGTTAACTTGTATCACGGTGAAGCTAGCTTCCTTGATGCTAATACCTTACAGATTGTCCGTGATGATGGTTCGAAAGATATTTTAACAGCGGCACAAATTGCTATTGCCACTGGCTCGCGCCCTTACACGCCACCCGATATCGATTTTGATCATCCCAGAATTTATAACTCAGACACTATTTTGTCTCTTGATCACGATCCCAAATCCATCATTATTTACGGTGCAGGTGTTATCGGGTCAGAATACGCCAGTATCTTTCGCGGCATGGGCGTAAAAGTAGACCTCGTGAATATGCGAGACAGACTCCTTTCTTTCCTTGATACCGAAATTTCAGATGCGCTAAGTTACCACCTATGGAACAACGGCGTACTTATTAGGCATAACGAAACCTATAAGTCGGTGGAAGGTAAAGAAGACAGCGTAGTATTAAACCTAGAGTCAGGTAAACGAATGAAAGCTGATTGCTTATTGTTTGCCAACGGCCGTACCGGTAATACTGACATGCTAGGTTTAGAGGCCATTGGTCTAAAAGCAGATAATCGCGGGCAACTCAGTGTAAATGAAAAATACCAAACTCAAGTAGATAACATCTTCGCCGTAGGCGACGTTATCGGATACCCAAGCTTGGCCTCTGCTGCCTACAATCAGGGCAGATTTGCCGCTGAAGCTATGTTAGGGGCCACGACACACACCGCATTGGTGGCAGATATTCCCACTGGCATTTATACCATTCCAGAGATTAGTTCGGTGGGTAAAACCGAACAAGAGCTTACCGCCGCAAAAATACCTTACGAAGTGGGTAGAGCCCAGTTTAAGCATTTGGCTCGCGCTCAGATTGCGTCAACACAGGTTGGTAGTTTAAAAATTCTATTTCATAGAGAAACTAAGAAAGTCTTAGGTATTCATTGTTTTGGAGAGCGTGCATCTGAAATTGTGCACATTGGACAAGCGATTATGCAGCAAAAGGGCGAAGGAAATACCATCGACTACTTTGTGAATACGACCTTTAATTACCCAACCATGGCCGAAGCTTATCGCGTAGCAGCAATTAATGGGCTAAATAGAATATTTTAAGGAAATTTGGGCACAAAAAAACCGGCACCTAGTGCCGGTTTTTTTAGTGCGATTAATCTCGGTTTGCAGCCAGAGTATTTAGCGCTGAAAGCGCATCTCGATGTGCTACGATATCGATCTGCATCTTTTCTTGGTCGAATGTCATTGTTGCAGTTGCGTAGTCTCCAAGACTTTCGCTGGCAACATTTACCAATTCAGTTTGTGCATCACGGAAATGAATGTTGTTGTTGATGTTTTCAGCTATACATTCATTATTCAATTCGAACGATTTTGCGTCCATACAATCGAAAAGCTGGTTTTCGCCAGAGCCCGCATGCGCAATACCAAAGACGGACATTAAGGTTAATCCTAGTACTACTTTACGCATGGTTTATCTCCTGTTCTGCAGTTCATTACTGCGATGATCAAATAATAATGTATATACGTTTTAATGTCAAATCGGATCATGGGAATATGACAGCAATATTACAAAGTGAAATAATATGACTAATTCGGCGATTATTTTTGATAATTTAGTAAAAGAGGCGAAACAGTGTTCGTTGTGTATTGAACACCTTCCCTATGGCGTAAACCCAATTTTCTCAATTGGGCCACAGGCAAAAGTTGTGCTAATTGGTCAAGCGCCCGGCCTGATCGCACATCAAAACACGAAAGCCTTCAGTGATAAAAGTGGTGAAAGGCTGAGGCAGTGGCTAAAAATTGATACTACAACGTTTTACGATGAAAGCAAATTAGCCATTATGCCTATGGGATTTTGCTTTCCTGGCTACAAAAATGGGGCTGATGCACCACCTAGAAAAGAATGTGCCCCCACTTGGCACAATAGGATGTTAGACGCCATACGACCAGAATTAATCCTGCTTGTCGGTAGATATGCCCAGCAATATTACTTACCCGAGTACCGAACGTTAACAGACGCTATAAAGAACAATCGTGATGAGAGGTTTGCTGTGCTGCCCCACCCGTCTGGTAGAAACAACCGCTGGCTTGCACAGCACCCTTGGTTTGAAACTGAGTATCTACCTCACGTGGTAGAGCGTTTAACGCCACGACTAAAGTGAATCGTTAGTTCGCGTCTTTTTGCGATACAAGGTAATCCATCAATTCACTAAATGGCATGGGTTTAGCGTAGAAGAAACCCTGCGCTTCGTTACAACCCAATTCAATCATATACTCAGCTTGCTCTTTGGTTTCAATCCCTTCAGCAATAGTGAGCAGCCCTAATTTGTTTCCTAAAGTCACAATAGTCTCGGCAAGCACTGCACTTTTACCCGGTTCAATGTCTCGGATAAACGAGCGATCTACTTTTAAACGATCTAATGGGAGTTGCTGCAAGTAACTCATAGAAGAAAACCCCGTTCCGAAGTCGTCTATTGCTATGGCTACACCATGCTCTTTTAACGTTCTAAGGGCATCTATCACAATTTGCGGTTCATCCATCACCACACTTTCTGTTATTTCTAACTCGAGTAGACTTGGATCGCATTCAGATGCGCTAATAGTGCCAAGCACTTTACTAACAAATGACCTATCTCTAAATTGAGGCATTGATATATTTACCGCAACCCGTAAGTCGCCGAAATTCGCCTCTTTTAAATCTTTCAATCGGCGGCATGCTTCTTCAAGTACCCACTCACCAATATCTACAATAAGACCTGAATACTCAGCCATAGGCACAAACACAGCCGGCGAAATATAGCCATTATTGCCATCAGGCCAACGTAGCAAACCTTCCATACCTACCACTTTTTCACTGACTAAGTCTACTTGTGGTTGAAACCATAACTCCAGCTTACGTGCCATAAAGTCGCTACGCAGGCGACGGATCATTTCAAGGCGCCACGTCGTTTTATCTTCAATATCTTTCGCAAAATATTCGAAGTTATCGCTGATGTTCTTTTTCGCGCGGTTTAACGCAATATTAATGCGTTTCAAAATTTCTAAGCCAATATTTCGTTTGTCATCGAGCTGACATAGCCCAATTGTCACGTTCACCGGTAAGGTGTGGTCGCTAACTTTAAACGACGATTGAAACAATGAATTGATATTGTCTGGGTTAACCACATTTGAAGGGCCGATAAGCCCAAACACATCCGCGCCAATGCGCCCAATTTTCACCGAGTCATCGAAGCAAGCTTGAAACCTATCACTGATAGCACGCAATAACTCGTTTCCAGCCTCTTGGCCTAAACCATCGTTAATGTCTGAAAAGTGGTTTACATCAATAAGCGCGACTGAACAGTTTTCACAGGCAAAAATATGCGGTTTATCGAGCATATTGATAAATTCATTACGATTAGGAAGTCGTGTGAGCCAATCCCTGAAAGCAGCATTTCTTAATTGATGGAACAAGTTTACGTTTTCGTAGCCTACTGAAATACTGGATAAAAACACTTCTAACAAGCTTTTATCTAGGTTAGTAATTTCACTTACCATGTTCACATAAACGGCCGCTTCAAACCCAGAACGGTTTATATACAACACAGATGAATCAGATTCGAAAATATGACGTTTTAAGCGAAGACAACGACCTACTTGCTCTGAAATTTCACTGTTATTAATATTATCGATGGATTCATTAATAAAAGAAGCATATTCCCCAGCTGCCCCTAAGATATACACACCGTTGTCGTCTTTATCTAAAACCGAACCAGCCCTAGCGCAAACAAGCCCTTCAGCATCTAATCCAATCAACGAACTAATTTGAGTGACAACCCCTTCGCAAAACCCTTTTACAGAATGCTCTTCAAAAAGATTGGCCGACGAGGTAATGATTTTTTCTAAACCAATGCGGTTTTGATTGATTGTCATTATTTGCTGATAGGAGCGCAGAGAAGAGATAACCGTGGTCATCAGTTTAGCGCGGGTAAGCTCAGTCTTTGTTTTGTAATCGTTAATATCATAAAGCTTAATCACTTCTTCTTCTGGCGCATAACCAGGTTGCCCTGTTCTTAAGACAATACGAGGCTCGGTTAGCCCCATAGATTCGCGAATGTAACGCACAACATCGAAACCGGCGTCGTCAGTTTCCATCACTACATCCAGAAGAATAATCGCAATAGACTTACCGTAATCGTGCAAGAGTGTTTTGGCTTCTTTAGCCGAATAGGCATGTAAGAAATTAAGCTTTCTATCATTTACAATAAGGTCGGAGAGCGCGAGACGCGTAACGGTATGAATTTCCTCGTCGTCATCAACGATGAGAATGTTCCATTCCTTATAAATCGTAGTGTCGATATCAGAACTTCCATCGTCATCTAAGAAGATAAGTTCATCATTATCGTAATCCGTTGCCGACATAACTGCTTAAACCCTCGTCACTGATTCACACATACTTTTTCCCATATGATGTTTATCAGAATTGCTAATTCGATACTGCAATGCAATAGTGGTAACCTATTGTTTATGCTTTTAATGGCAATCTACATATTAAAATGAAGATAACCCCTGATCCTTATACTAGTTCACTTCCTAAGACCAAGCGCCCTACTGAACCATCGCCGGCTAGCCGTAACGACAATCCAAACCAAAGTGCGACTCAAAACGTGCAACAAGATACACCGACGCACTTTGTACGACAAAAGATACTCTCTTGGTTCTCTCGTGTCGGCATTTCTCCTTCAATGGCGAAAGATCCGAAAAGCCAACGAAACACGTTAGAACGAAGAAAGCAGATAATTGAATTACAAAAAGCTGTAAACCTCCAAGCTGTCTTAAATATAGCACTAAATGTAACTATAACCGAATCAGAAAGTGATGGACTTGATCCAGATTGGTTTTTTGCTTTTAGCAATATGGCAGAAGAGATCCACAGTCCAGGAATGCAGGAGCTTTGGGGCAAGATTTTTGCCGTTGAGGTAAGTAAACCCGGCAGCTTTTCTCTTCGCAGCTTACAAATGCTAAAATTGCTTACTCACAGAGATGCGAAAGTCTTTGCGAAGGCGGTTAGTATAGCCAGTAGACGGCAACATGATACCATCCCTCGTATATTAGTCGGTTTCCATAGGAAAAAAGGCATACTATCGTTTTTCAAACGTGCAGTACCGGAACAGTTAAATTTAGCCTCTGTGGGTCTTTCCTATCCTGATTTACTTGCCCTTCAAGATATGAAGCTACTTTATGCCAGTGAGATTGAAAGCGGTGAGTATGCAGAAGGTCAACAAACAAGTTGGCGCTGTGGTGCCGAGCAATTCACACTAGAAAGTAAGCAGCCAGGTGTCGCCTTGGTGTATTTTAAGTTTACCGCAGTAGGTAGTGAGCTTTATAAGCTCGTACCAAGAAAACAAAACCCAGCTTACCTATCGGCACTTAAGGGCGTATTAAGCGAAGTCTTTAATATTCATTAACCCGCAGTTTGAGCCCCACCTATTTTAGCACCGCCTTTTTTAGACCGGCTACTCAGACATGGTTCGCCAGCCCCACTGTTTCGGTGAGCTAGGCGAACGGGGTGACAGATTAAATTCCGTCACCAAACTCGTGCAACCCACATTCACGCTTAAGTCCGAAGAAACGAGTATCTTGTTCACTCATGCCTTCTTGCAATGATTGCGTAGTATGCCAATCGCCAATAGATACATAGCCTTCATCCCACAAAGGATGGTACGACAAACCATGCTCTTTCAAATAGTAGTGCAGATCTTTGTTGCTCCAATCAATAATAGGATAGAGCTTAAACTGATTGCCTACCTTTTGAAGCACAGGTAATTTGCCGCGGGTATCAGATTGGCTGCGGCGTAAACCGGCA
>Ga0209404_10002444_pt1 | contig 11493 bp, 32 predicted proteins | sample TroAtlMetagenome_2_FD_187447 | JGI IMG/M metagenome (GOLD analysis project Ga0209404, IMG submission 187447) | Marine eukaryotic phytoplankton communities from Atlantic Ocean - Tropical Atlantic ANT8 Metagenome (SPAdes) (version 2) | ecosystem: Environmental > Aquatic > Marine > Oceanic...
TGTTGGTTGTTGGTTGTAATAATAGTTTAACATCATTTAAGACTTCTGTCAAGACTTCTGCTTTGTCTTCGTTGTCATAATTTATAGCGAATTTGTGATTGAGCAAAGCAACGATTGCGGCGACGTTAAATGCATCTTTTAATGTATCTTCGTTCATGCTAACTCCAGCCCCGCTGGTGCGGCTGTGGTGTCCTTGATAATATGAAATTCATCTTCTACATAAGCATAGATGGCTCGTTCATAGCCCTCAACCTGAAAGAGGACTTCTGCTAATGTGATTTCAAGTTCAACCTCGGTGCGACCATAGGCTGCTGACTTGTGTTTGTGTGTCTTCGTTTTGGTAATGACGCCTGAAACTGTCTCGTTGTTCCTGTTGCCCCTGACGATTGCGCCTTCTTTAATCATATTTCTATACTCCTATTCACATAGAGATCAAAAGCAGCCGGATCTCCCTTCATCTCAATGTCCTCGTATTCTTCACCGATTCGGATAAAGCCGTATGAGTCATATGCAAGACCGGGAATGTCTACGTTGTCGCACATTACCATAATGTTTTCTACGACTTGCACGTCGGGATAACCATCATACCACTTGGCGGATTCAAAACGCCAACGACCGTGGTCGTCACTGGAGAGGTCTTCGGCGTAGTCAATCAAATCCTTGAACACTTCGTCCCACTCTGCGATAGTCCCAACCACATCTTTAATGATTGGATCGCAGGCAAATGCAACCTCACTACGATAACCCATTATCCCCTCCCTGTTCCAGGTTCGTGAACCGGAATTGTAAGATCGTGGAATTCACCAGACAGCCGTTCGGCTTTTGCAAGTCCTACGAATGGCCGCAGGCACCAGAATACCACCTCACTAAACGGGTGTCCAATTAAATTGTGGACTACCCAGTTACGATAAACAAATTTCATTTCCACTTCATCTCCCTCATCTTGCGTAACAGCTTTTCACGTAGTTTTTCGTTGTTCTTGGTCATTTCCAGCCTTTCTTGATTGTTTCTACTCTTATAGTATAGCAGCTAAACTACTGAAAGTCAAGGACTTTTGTTAATTATTTTTAATTCTTCTTGTCTCACATGAATCTTCTCATCTCGGAAGAAAACCACATAACCATAGTCAACGGAAGAATGATACTTTTCAAGTATCACGCCAGCACCATATGACTCTTGAAAATCAGGTTCTTTGAATATCACTAAATCACCGACTTTCATTGGTTGCCTCAATAACTTTTATGTCTCTTACATCAGTCATCATTGGTATCGTTGATTCACTCCAAATCACAGGTACTCGGTCTGGCTCGCCGAATCTGTTTTCTACTCGCTTGCCCGTCACAATCCCGACAAACTTAACATCCTGAGGGTAGGCTGCGCCCCTTGTTGGGACCCACGCCACCACGTCACCGGGTTTCATCTACCACCTTCAAGTCATAGTCCCACACGTTATTTCCAATGGTGCCGTTTTGCCACAAGACCTTAAATATTTTGTTTAGAGCGGTTGAGTGTGGCGCCGAGGCAACAACTATTCCTGCCCACCCCTGACCTGTTGGGCGATTGTCTTTCACTAGATCACCGACTTTCACTGACTAATTCACAATCGTTTTCAACATATTCTGCTGGAAAATACATGAAGGTGCCACTGTTGCAGAGGACTTTATATTTATTGACATCTCCGTGAGGGTCTTTGTAAACGATGATACCCCAGTCTACTGTAGGGTACTCGATATCCGCTATCAGATCACCGACTTTCACTGATCACTCCTATGGCGGGATGGCCAATGTCAAACCAGCCGTTGCCGTCATTACTGAACCAGTGTATAAACGCACCCTTAGCATCTCCAGGTTGTTGTAGATTCTCATCTAACTCAACAACAAGGCCGTAGTCTACTGTAATATCGTCTGCATACTCAGTATACCACTGAACCATATCACCGACTTTCACTGACTAGCTCCAAAAACATCTCTGTTAGCCATTCTGATCCTTTGTCAAATCGCACCTTATACATTCCTTCGCCGTGGTCTATCTTGACAACAATCCCGAGTTCACCCTTGTAGTCTGGGTCTGTATCTGCAACTAAGTCTCCGACCTTAAAAATGGGCACTGATCACCTCACAATAGCTCGTGACAAACCAGTCGATATTGCCGCGTGAATCAAGTACCTTGAGTGTGCCGCCGGGTTCGTTCACCAGCAACACCTTTCCAATAACAGGCGCGCCATCATCATATCTTGAAAATCCGTATTTTACAATGTCACCGACCTGCATTAGTTACCTTCCCAATGGAAGACAAGCTGCCAACACCACATTGCCTACCCAAACCCCTCTTGTTCCAAAAAACCTGAACCTTATTGTGATCCACTACTCTGACTACCAAGCCTAGGCCGAAAATGTCATGTTGGCTATGGGCGCGGAATCTCACCAAATCACCGACTTTCACTGAGAACCTCCACGAACGCGGATTCGCTGAATCGGGCGTAGCCATGACCGGGGACGAAGATGCGATATGTGACATATGAACTATGCTCTGGCTCTATAACATCAATGATTCCAACCTGATCGCCCCACCAGTAACTTTGGCTTGAAGGCATCTTTACCAAGTCTCCAACTTTGATAGTTTTAGACTGCATACTTTAGTTCCCTCCTTGAGTGTGAGTTCACTAAGAACATGCCGCTTCTCTCGCCCGTTGAGGTCTTCAACCAGTGAACCCTGTAGGGGTATAGAACAGCAGAGCCTAGAAGTGCTTTCGTGATCACTCCAATCTGGTAGGGGTCACTCATTGTAATCTTCTTGTTGTAGTCGCGGGCGATACCGTAGACCGATAGTCTCACCAGATCTCCAGGGGCCATGTAAATAATCCTTGATTGTTATATTATAATGATATCAGGTATTTAGCGGCTTGTCAACTGTTTTTTTCCATGGTCCTTGAATTACTTTTGAGCCCAAAATAGATCGCTCGACCTCGCGAAGATGCTTTGTCCAGTCTTCAGTTAAAGCCCATTTGGTGGTTGCTGATTCTTCATCAAAAGTTGCTGTTACTTTGCCCTCGATACAGAGCGCGAAAAGAGTGCAAAGGTTTGCTGCCTGCCGGGGATCATCGAGCATGCCTGAATCATAAGATTCAATTATTGATTGAAGGATGTGCCTACCTTGGGCAAGAACCCTCCTCCTTGCGGTCTTTTCATCTACAAAATTATCAAACATCTATAATCTCCACAGCATAAAAAGGGATCCACTCTACAACATCCCCTTCACTCCATTTTACTTTTATCATAGTCGAACCAACCTCCAATATAAAACCAACACAGTCTGGCAGTGATTTGTATCTAACAAGTTTTCCTATTCCTAGCGCCATAGAGTCACAAATTGTCCGAATTCGCGGTCGAAGGTGTGTAATAGGCCCTCATAATTTGTCAATTTCATTTCATCGGTGATACATTTAATCTTATGTTCACTGTATCCGAGTTGGCGGGCCCATAGGCGCGCATAACCCAGAAGAATAAAGGCGTTCCCCTCTGGGCCGGCTAGGTCGATTTCCATTTTCTGAGGTGGCTTCTCTGTTCTGCACCTGATCACTGTAAACTGCCTTTCCGAATTAATAGTAGCCTGTGAGTAAATATAATACTACACTGCAAACAATAAAAAATAATCCGACTCCGAATAAGAGTCCTAAAATTCCCAAAATTACTCCATTTCTTTTTAAGCCAAGATCCCAACGAGATTTTGGTCTTTCTTTGGCATAGGTCGCCATCTACGAGCAGGCCACCAATACTTGTTTCCGTCTTTGTCTAAAACAAGTATATCTTCAAGGGTGGGTGATACGTCAACAACAATACCCCAAGTCAAAAGTTCTTCATAAACTTCGGTATTTGTGATATAACAGGCAACGAAATCACCAGGATGATACTTTAATTTCATATAATAAATATGTTACAAAAAATCAAAAAGTTAGATTCTTGGGTCAGGCTGTCCTCACCGCCTTGACGTTCGCCAGCCTATGTCTAATTTTGTTTCCCATACAACCCCAAGTGACCTCTGCCACGGTTAGGTCAAGATGGACGCCGTTATAGACAATGGCGCCATATCCTTTATAAGTATCCAAGAATCCGCCGGTTGCTTTGATCCACTGTATAACTTTCGATGCCCGTAGACACTCAGGGAATCAAAGATTGACCAACCGACACCATCCGAGCCGCCTACTATGGTCCGCTCTCTCGGGATGGATTTAATCCACTGCAACTACCCTTTCGTTAGTTGCAAAATAACTTCTACTTGCGTGTTCCTTAGTGGTCATCCACATACGCTGACACTTACTTGACTTTGGTTTGGGCGCACACATATCGGTTAACACGATGTGACCGTCGAAACCTTTCTTGTTGACATACTCAGTTGGAGCGTCAAAGCAAGTTCCGCCCTGGAGGACGCGCTCAGGGAGCTTGGTTTGCCCTTTCTTCCAAGTGAAGACCTTATCCTCATCAACACGAGTGTCGAACGGAACCACAACAAATTCTGCCACCTGGGCTAACTTATTAAGTTCTGCAAAGAACATAGCGAGCATTTTGTCATCTACGGACCCTGACTGGTCAACAGACACAGCAACTCGGGCAACTCGGTTTGATTTGCGGCCTGGGTGGATATAAGCATAACGGCGGTTGATGCGCTTGATGGAGCTTGATCGGTTTGCGCGTTGGGATGATTTAACAAAGTATCGAAGAACTTTGCGCCAGTCGACCTTAGTCTCAAGCATCTTCATAACTTTCTTGCGAGTGTCTTGAGATACAGACCCCCATCGGTTGGTGGCGCTGGCCTCCTCTGCTGCTTTGCGGACAACTTCCTTCAATCGCTCCTTGGCCATCTCTTTGACTTCCTGCGAGCACTCCTGCCAACCAGAGTGGTCGTCGAGAGTGTCAGGGATGCCAGACCCATCACCTTGATTATCGTTTGGTTCTGCGCTGGTGTTGCCTTTTCCGTGGGATTCGGTGCTACTTGGGCCCTGGGTGTTACCCTCATCTTTGTTGAAAGTTGGCATGTTCGACATGTACCACTCTGCAGACTCTCCGCGGGGTAGATTCTCAAATGGGGTACCTTGCTCGCCAGGAATTAGGCCACCTTCTGGTAAATTGTGCAAGTGTGAATTGATTGCGAGGTCAGTTGCAATATTCCACAGCTTGAGATTAACACCCTTTGGCATACGACCTGTGACATGTTCAAATAAGACGTGATAAAATTCATGCTTTAGGACATCGGCGCGCTGGAGGTCTGTCAATGCTGCAAAGAACTTTGGGTTGTATAACATCTCGAACTGGGCGGTATCAGGATTGACCATAACCCCAGCGGTGGGAATAGCGTAAGATGCTCGCTTATCGATACGTCTGGAGATGGCCGCGAAGAACGGTTCCTCCATCAGTAGTCGGGCGGTGTTAAGATTAAGATCAAATTCTTGAGCAGACATGACAGCCTCCAATAATTAAGTACACATATATATTACTATAAATAGTACGTTTTGTCAACAATTATTTCTTATCTTCCTCCGACCCATTGATGAGTCGAACGAAGTGTTTAGAAACAGACTCGCCATCTACCTCAGACTTGTGTAGTTTGACTGTGTTATTTACATTACCCTTGCCCATCACAGTCCACAGTTTCATGGCAACTTCAGAAGGTAACATCACAAAGTATCGAGCCAAGTTATCGACCAACTCTTGATCAAGCTCGTTGTGGAATGTTTCTTCTGCTTCGAACTTGTCGATGATTGCAGTGTGGTCATTGATACCAAAGTCTGCAACCTTTGCAAAGTTTCCGTGCACCAAGATGTCATCTGTCGTCACCTGTCGGTCGTAGTTAAGAACGAAGTCATTAAATGCCACAGCGGCCTCGAAGCCAACGAAAGCAGAAGTCAGATTGTAAAGCACAGGGCTGGACTCTTTAAGCAAGTCTGCCTGCGTCAAACACTGGTCAAGGCGCTCCCAAGAACGACGGGATGGATAAACCTTGTTCGGCTCAAAATCGTCAGTATGATCAAGGTGATTCCGGTTCTGGTTGATAAAGTTCCAGATCTCATCTGATACCTGAGACTCCTTAGCCCATGTCAACCAATCCTCAACCGATGGCTCGATATCAAACACAGTCCAGCGGTCAAGTTCGGCAGGGTCCATCTCTCCAACTTGGTATTGTGCGCCATGCTCGCCGCCGTTGACAGCAGCAAAGACGAGTGTGTCAGAATGGAGGGTGTGCCCGTTCAACTTACGAGAATCAGTAAGCTCGAAGATCCCTTGTCGAACTTCAAGAGTTGCTCGATCAACCTCGTCGAGAAACAAAACAACAGGACGATCACAAGCGGCTTTGAACCAATCAGGTGGGTTAAAGGTCGTGGAGTTGTCGTCGATGGATGGCAAGCCAACCAAATCACCCTCGGTCATTTGAGAAGCGCGACGTTCGACGACTTCCATGTTCTGCTGTGCAGCATACTGATACACAACTGTGGACTTACCAATGCCGTGCCGACCGCGAAGCAACACAGGCTTGCGGACATTAGTTACGTGGTGAACGATCTGGGAAAATGTAGCAAAGTCAACGGCCATTAGAAATCTCCTTGTTTGTTGGCGTTATTTCTTTTCTCTATCTTTAACTAGTATGTCATAGTTGGTTAAATTTGTCAAGATAAAAATGACATAAATTTAACTACGTCTTGCCATAGCTTTCATGGCAAGATTGCGGTTGCGGTCATCTGGGGAGGATGCTGAAATCTTGACAATGAGTTCAAGCGGTGTATTCTTATTCTCTATGATGTGCCGCTCTGTGGAAGATGGGCCTGCGTAATAATACCCAGAATAAACGTCTTTTTGGTCGACGCTGCGCAGGCGCTGGACATCCTTGAGATAAATGTCTTCAATGATTCCTGCTGGTGTTCCTGTTTCATCAGAGCGGACATGGTGGCCGTGAGAGTGCCATCGGGTGTGTTGCAGGAAAACGCGAGGGATTCGCCATGGCGATCGGTTTCGCATCTGTGTTGCATAGCCATCGTAAAGCTCGTGGTACTTGTCCTGGTCTTCTAGAAAGTGGCCGTATGTGATAAGCTCACATTTGTTTGCGTAGCCTTTGTAGTCCCAAAGAATATCTCTTGCGGCATTTTTAAGATTAGTGTTCTCGATGAGATAATTATGGGCGCGGCGGTAGTGAAACTTAGCAATAGCAACTTGATCTTCCTCATCAAGAAACCTGTTCTTAGCAAGACCGATCAATTCGGGGTTAGTCATATTATGGATATTTTTCTTTAGGTGGCTCATTTCCACTCCTTCATTGTTGTATTATAATATTATCAGAGTTTGATAGAAAAGTCAAGAAGATTTTGATAATAATTTCAACCATTTAGTACGAATCCATCTTTGTTCGTTTTCTGGTTCTGAGTTTAAGATTAGGACTTTGCAGTGGTACTCATCTGGATGGAAAGCTCTGTCCGTGTTATATGCGGGGTTGATTGCCTTTCTCTCAACCACGACGCCTGTCATTTTTTCTTCGCCTCTTCCAAGGTAACATTCCACAAGGTCGCCAATGTCGATACTTTGTCTAGTCATATCTCATAATACCACAAACCTTCCAGCAATGTCAAGAAAAACTTTCAATTTTTCTCCTTCGCTTTGTGCCGTCGGCATAGCTTATGAAGCATGTACCTTCCTGGATAGACCTGTACACGTTTGCTTTCTTTGCTCGATTATCTCTAGTTACAAAGTGGTCTCCTGGATTGTTCATGGATCTTGCACAAATAGCGTAATAAATATACTTTGGTGTCATCTTATAGATTACAGCCATTATGGACGAGTCCTCGCGGGTGCCAGTGTCGTTAATAGCTCGTGGATGATAAAGCATGTCTCCAATTCTCAGATTATAGACTTCGCTCATAATAATTCCTCGTACTTTGAAAGCATGTTTTCTGGCAGATTAACAATCCTTGTCTCGCCCGAGACCCTACTTGTTGACATGAGTCTATACCAAGTCTCTGAGGTAGGCCGGGATCCATGATCTTCTGACAACACAAGATAGGGCGTTAGGTGTGCATAAGACGGCATCCTTCTGATATGCTCAGGGTTGTCTTGCGGGTGCGTATAAACAAGATCTCCTGGTTGTAATTTAGTCTGCTGTTCCACTGTCGTCATACCCTGGGTACCACCCGTATATATCGAGCGATGCTTGTTCATAATTATATTTTGATGAAGGTTTGTTATTGATTTTGTTTTTTTTTAACTTTGGTAGTTCTACCTTGTTTGTTTTATCGTGCTTCGTAGCCAAACCTTCAGCTTGCGCTGGCAAATATGAAGGGTCGGCGCCTGGGTATACTCTGAGCCTCTCATTGTTTTCTAGATATAGCGTCGGGTCGCAGTTCTTAATAATGTCGTGATTAAGAACCTCCATAGCTGTTAAAGCGCGCATTCTTGTTTTTAGGAAGCCGCCTTCAACCTGGACGACGGGTACTCGGAATTTGCCAAAAGAGGTAGGCTTCACCACTACTCTTTCTCCATTGTGCAAAAACGAAATCGCATAAATAACTTTCTTTTTCATTTCTTTTTCCTCCGTGATTTCTTCAAGTCGGATTCGTGAGCATATATTGGTCTTGCTTCATCTGTAATTAGTACCCTATAGACCCTGGCTCCTTTTGCTGCTCTAGTAATAGGCTTTGCATTGATTTCGATCACCATGCAAAATTTGTTTGCCAGTTGAGAACAAACAGACCTACGGGGCATGTGGCCATCTTTTTGGTTCGTGTTGGCGATGTCAATACGGTTTGTTGCTCGAATTTGTAGAAAGTCACCAACCTGATACTTCGGCTCCTCCTCGTAACAAGACAAAATCTTTTTTGCATACTTGTTATTGCACATCTTGTTGAACTCGTTATATGTAAGTACATGGCTCCATGGGTCGTTCAGTACTTTAGTGACGATTCCATCATAATATGGCGGGTATTGATCTGTATAGTACTGGGCGCACCTTACTGCAATATCTCTGTGTTCGTCGGAGTAATTTTGTGCAAACTCTTCCTTCTTTTTGATTTCTTCCATACTATATTTATTACACATTCGCTCCAAATACATCATTTGTGCCGAAGAAAGTGGTCCGGCCTTGGTGTTTTCGTGTTGCCACAGTAGCGACATATAAAATTGTTTATCGCCATAGGCGATGTGTTTTTCAATAGACCCAAGCCACGAGAAGAATAAGTCTGCCTTGTGTTGTTCCTGGGTTATCATAGTTTTACAACCCTGTCAGAAAGAGTGAAGGTCGGCTGGTCGCTACCAATGATCATAATTTTTACACACTGGACCGAATCGAACAATACGTTTGGCTCAAAGCCGAGTATTACTGCTTTTCGCTGGTCCTTGCGGCCGCCCAGAGCGTGCCTCAGTTCTACAATTTCACCAATTTCAAAACCAACCTTCGTCATCCTCATCTCTCTTTCGTGGCAGATGTTCTGCGTTTGTATAAATGATTAAAATGAACCCGAACACCAGCAGGGATGTTAATATTATTTTCCCCAGGTGTTCGGCTACTAAATCCATAATATTATTATACTTTACTTGGTAAAAATTGTCAAGAACTATTTTGCAAATTTCAAGTCGCGGCGGTCGAAACCCTTCTGCCAGTCCCAATAACTTCCTCGTGTTGCATAGTCTCGTTTCTGCGAGTGCTTGTAAATAGATTTGCACCAAAGTATTCTATAAACATTGTATGCTCCGACTTTCTTGATGATACCTACATCTGTTTCTTTAACCCAGCCTGTTCTTTTTATCTTCTTGCCATACGAAGATAGCGTAACTAAATCACCGACCTGCATTTTACTCTCCGACCTCTGGACTAATGTACCACTCTCCATCCGCTCCTTGGATGCAGATACACTTTTCACTCGGACAGTCAACACAGTGGACTTTAGCTTGTTCTGACGCATATTTTGGATAAGTCGCGCAGGAAACTGTAAACAAAATAACTGTAATAAAAAGCAAACTCTTCATCTAATGACCTCTATCGTATTTGGTTTTTGTGCTAAAAGTTCTTTGTCTTGCCAAAGGACAAAGAACACATAAGGATTTCTATCTACGATAATACCACATTTTCTATCATCTGTCAAGGACGGGCCTGCGAGGAGGCGATGGTATGCTACCTCCACAGGCGTCCACCTAACAATGTCACCGACTTTCACTGATGACTCCTATAGCCGGGTGCCCGATGTCAAACCAGCCGTTACCGTCGTTACTGAACCAATGTATGTACGCACCCTTGGCCTCTCCAGGTCGTTGTAGGTCCTCATCCAGTTCAACAACAAGACCGTAGTCTATCGTAACTTCGTTGTAAAACTCAGTGTACCACTGGACCATATCACCGACTTTCATTGAAAATCCTTACCGAGTTACTTTGTAACCAAGAGTATATCCGAGAAGACGACTCTTGCGTATCAAACCAAAGAATGTGAAATATATCTCCGTTTTCTTGGAAAACGACCCCGCTCTGTGTTCTGTCATATTTTTCAGCTTCTTCCCAATCCATCCTTTTATCAAGAGATTCTGAGACTATATCACCGACTTTCATGGTATCATATCCTTTCCAAATTCGATCACCAACTTGCACGACTTATCACTCTCTTAATGCCGCTAATGTGGGCGTAGAGGCCTTTTCGATGCCAGTGCGGAGCTTCATCAAACCAGTGAATATTGACAGATCGAGGTGGCGAATATTTATTGTTTGGGTACATCAATTCGATATCCAAAATTATGCCGCGTTCACCCTTATGGGCCTCAACAATATCACCGACTTTCACTTACTACCTCAAATTCACCTGGACGATAGCGATACTTAGAGTGACCTGGATATAAAACCACAAGCCAATATCCATGGAACGCTGGGTTGGTACCGCGGGTTTCGACTTCCTTGCCAGTTACGATCCCAACCGTTCCTGCTTGGTGTGGCTCAACCTTGCCCCACCGCTTCTTCACTAAGTCACCGACTTTCACTGATGACCTCCAGTTGATTACACCAAGCAGGGCCAATTAAGGTAGGCAATGTTGGACTCAACTCATTCCACAATACCTTGAATAGTCTTATGCGGCCGCGAGGGTGAACCAATCGTGTTTTGTCGCTTAGACATACCACAATAACGCCAGTTCGTTCCTGCAGACCCTTCTCTCTCACCAGATCACCGGCTTTCACTGACTAGCTCCAACTCATCCACGTATTCTTGACATATACACCCTGCGGGATATGCTGTGCCGCGGTCCGTTGCCCATATGATGTCAATTAAATGCATCTCTCCACTGCAATGGGCGATATAAGGCTCAGATGCAACCAAACCTAACACTCCAGATTTGTGAAGTTCTTTGTGCGGAAACGGAGCATACTTCACTAAGTCACCGACTTTCACTGATAACCTCCAGTGCTTTGTAGCTCCACAGGCGCTTGCCACTTGCCGTAACAACATGAATATCTGGATTCAAGAAGGGAGACTTTTC
>Ga0209404_10002447_pt1 | contig 11486 bp, 5 predicted proteins | sample TroAtlMetagenome_2_FD_187447 | JGI IMG/M metagenome (GOLD analysis project Ga0209404, IMG submission 187447) | Marine eukaryotic phytoplankton communities from Atlantic Ocean - Tropical Atlantic ANT8 Metagenome (SPAdes) (version 2) | ecosystem: Environmental > Aquatic > Marine > Oceanic | place...
GCTCAAGGCACAACTAGCAACTCCTCATATACCCAAGGTCATGCATAACGCAACTTACGATGCTGGATGGTTAAAGGCTGAAGGGATCAAGCTTGAGGGTCGAATTATAGATACAATGGTTGCAGCCCCGTTGATTGATGAAAACAGATTTAGTTTTAGTCTTAACAATCTGGGTAGAGACTACATTAACATGTCCAAGAGTGAGAAAGCACTGAATGCAGCAGCTAAGAGTTTTGGTCTCGATCCTAAGAAAGACATGTGGCGATTGCCATCACGGTTTGTTGGAGCATATGCAGAGCAGGATGCCAGGATAACCCTACGTTTGTGGCAGACTTTTGAGAAGGAGCTACATAGCCAGGAGTTGATGACTATCTTTGATTTGGAGACCAGCCTTATACCTTTGATGCTTGAGATGCGATCTAAGGGTGTTCGGGTTGATCTGGATGGGGCTGAACAGGCAAAGACAAAACTTTTAAGAATGAAGAGAGATATTCTTGTAGATATCAAGAAGGATGTTGGTTTTGACATAGAACCGTGGGCAGCGGTCAGTGTTGCGAAAGCTTTTAAGAAATTAAAAGTACCATTTAATATGACGGCAAATGAAAAGAACCCTGTGCCCTCGTTTACAAAATCCTTTCTACAAGCTTGTACGCATCCGATAGCTGGCAAGGTCTTGAGACTTCGAGAACTCGACAAGGCACATAACACATTTATAGATAGTATACTGAAACATGCTCACAAGGGACGGATTCACTGCGAGTTCCACCAGTTGAGATCCGATGACGGTGGTACGGTGACCGGGAGGTTTTCTTCCTCGAACCCTAACCTTCAGCAGATACCAGCACGAGAGCCTGAAATTAAGTCACTGATCCGTGGTTTGTTCTTACCCGAGCAAGGAGAGCAGTGGGGGAGTTTCGACTACTCCTCGCAAGAACCTCGGCTTCTGGTGCACTATTGTGCTTCCCTTGGGGATCAAGACCGTCATGCACAGATAGATAGCGTTGTAGAAGAGTATCACAAAGACGATGCTGACTTCCACCAGATGGTAGCTGACATGGCTGGCATCAACAGAAAGCAAGCGAAAACGGTTAACCTGGGTATTATGTATGGCATGGGACGGAAGAAATTAGCTGATACGTTAGATATAACGATAGATGAGGCTAAAAACCTTCTTGAACGGTATCATGACAAAGTACCGTTTGTGAAAGGTCTGGCTGACAGGGTTTCGGTGACCGCCCAGAAGTATGGACGTATCCGTACAATCATGGGACGGAAGTGTCGATTTAATATGTGGGAACCACGAACCTTTGAATACTCCAAGCCTATTACAGAGAAGGAGATGAAGGAGTCAGCCTTTCCACAGAAGTACAGACGTGCTTTTACATACAAGGCTCTGAACAAACTTATACAGGGCAGTGCAGCCGATCAGACCAAGAAAGCTATGGCTGATTGTTTTGCCGAGGGTCTGGTGCCGTTGATGACGGTGCATGATGAATTGTGTTTTAGTATTGAAAGTGATGCACAAGCCGCTAAGATCAAGGAGATCATGGAGACAGGGTTAAAGCTCAAGGTGCCGAGTAAAGTGGATCAGGAGTTAGGTAATAATTGGGGAGAGGTTGGTTGACTTAAAAAGAAACTTCCTGTACTATTCTCAGGATGCTCGATTAGCACCTCTGGTTTCTTCTCCGAAACAACACGCCTGTTTTTACAGAGGTGCTAACCACCCCCAAAAGTAGCTCTAGTTGTCGGATCTGGTACAAGTATTGGGTTCACCCGGCTTGCTGATGAAGCAGCAGCTGGTCCTGTGATATTAGGTATTTGACTTGTTATTTGACTCATGTCTGGTATTTGACTTGTTATAGAATTGTAGGCTCTATTTGCTATATTTGGCCGTGATGGAGGTTGATCTGATGTAGTGGTTTTAGAGGCTCCTACTTGTGCCATTGCTTCATAAACCATTTCTAACCCTCGACCTATTTTATCATATTCTGCACCAGTACCAGGGCGAACACCAGTAGGTCTACTTATAAGTTTAAGAAAAGGTTTTGATCTTAACAATTTAGATAAAACACTAATTGTTCCCAAGGTGGTTATTGTGGTTAATGGGTCAAGTATAAATCCAACAACTCCACCAAGTGCAGCAATAGTTGAAGCTGGAGCTAGACCTCCTAAACCCTTTATAGGATCCTGAGACAAACTTGTCCCTAATCTTGCAAGATTATATAATTCTTCGGTAATTTCTTTACCAAACATTTCATCTAAAGTGCCTCGACCATACGAGTCTAGTTTCGTTTTTATAGCACTAGCTGCTTTACCTGTAAAAACAGCGTCAATAAACTCTCTAGAGGTCATATCTGGGTCGCCTGCTACAGAAAGGATTCTTGATAAGGCTAAATCTTGTATTTGATTCATAGCCCTGCTATTTTCCCCAAACCTAGTTTTAAAAAGTTCTTTAGCTTGTCTTATACTATTTTCCCCGTCCTTTTTAAAAATAGCTTTAACTGCAATTTCAGGGTCTTGTTGGGCAATAGATCGTTCTAATGCTCTAACTATGTCTAAACCTTTTAAATTTTTTTCTGTCTTCATTATATCGTTTATATATTCAATTTTATCTGTTAAAGGTCTACCCGCCATAGCTGCTAAATCTTCTTTTGATATTCCTTTTCCAAGTGCTTGCATGTCTTGAATTGATTTAAGAATTTTATCGTAGTCTTTTCCAAAAAGAACTTCAGCCGTGTCACCTAACCTATAAATACCCTGAGATATTTTTGAAGCGTCTATATTTCCAAAAGCGTCTTTGTACATAGGGTTAGAAAAAGCTTTATCTAAATAAGTTGCTGCCATAGATTTTCTTACCGCTTCTGCGTATGTTTTACTAGTAGCTCTAGCCATAGCAACATCTTCAGCTAATCTCATTTGCTCTGCAAACATACCTTCATAAGAATCTCGTAAAGGATCACCCTTTATACCCCTCTTAAAATCAGTTTTAGGTAGGCTCATTACAACCTCTCTAAAAGTTGATTTTTTACCGTTACTTAATGTGACAATGGTTTCTGGAATAATTGAAGCAACACTTTCGGGAGGATCAATAAAACTTTTTCCTGAAGGTACAACTGTTTTTAAAAAGTTTTTTAATAATTTCCCGTTATTAGGAATTAATAATCCAAAATCTTCTTCGTACAATAATTTAGGGTTAAAATTAACTTTATCTTTAGCAGATCTGAAAAGTTCCGCAGCGTGTTTTTGTTTAAACCTTGCTACTCCAGATTTGTAATATTGCCCTGCCTTTCTCAATAAATCAAAACCTTCTCTTAATTTCGCATTGTTTTTAAAAATTTCTTCTGATGCTTCTTTTGACATAAGTTGACCATTAGCTTTTCGTAACAAAAACGGTTTGTTTTGTAAGGCATCGGCAGCTACAGCTTCTGTCTCTTGAAAAGATCGATCCACTAGTCGCCTTAATTGTCTGATTATGCCTTCTTCTGGTGTTCCTACTAAATCTTTGTCAAAAGAAGCATGCCTTAACGCTGTTCTAATACTTTGCATTGTTTTTAAATCAGTATAACCATCTTCCCCCAAAGCCTTTATCATTACACCAAGACCTTTGTTTTCTAAATCTAATGCTTTATTATCGGCTACAATTTTATTAAAACCGTTTACTAATCCTGTAGTATTTATAACTTTTTGTCCCCCCAACAAATCATCAGCTGCGGCATACAAAGAATCTACATCTTCGTCAAAAGTTCTTTTTGCTACTTCTACATTCTTTGCTACTGCGGCACCGCCTCTAGGATCAGGTTCTCCAAAAGTTTTAATTAACTTGTCTATCTCCGTATCCAAAAGTTCTTTCATGTTCCTATTAGCCTGTTCTAAGAGTTCTTTTGGAGTGCCATATATTCGAGTAATATCATCATTAATGGCCTTTAATACTTTATCTGAATCCACTTTATCTGGTGACAGTTGAGCAAGCCTGTTTGCTATAACTTCTGCGTTTTTTCGTGCTGCTTTCGTGCTGGGAATCATGCCTTCATAAATAGCTTGCATTCTACCTAAGACAGGAGACATATTTACCCCCCTAACTGTAGGCATTCCTCCTTCGTCTACCCCAGGGCGTACCAAGGCTCTTTGTAAATTAGCTTCTTCGCTTGCTGGACCTTTTAAAAGCCGCCCTAACACAGCAGCTGCCCCACGACCTGCTCCTTCACCAAGCATACCTGCAACTCCTTCAATAAGGGCAGTTTTTGTTACACTTCTTGTGTCTTGTGCTTGCACTCCTTCTGCATACTCTAATCCTTCATCGAACAAATAACCTAAAAGAGAGCCTCCTCCAACAAGTAACATTGCTGGTATTGTTCCATATCCTGAAGCAGCAAGAGAAGTAACAATTCCTCCCATTATGGGTCCTCTGGCAGATGAAAAAAACTCAGCAAAATCTTGCTTTGTAAACATTGCTTCATCTTCTACTGCAAGGTTTCCTTTATTCGGTAAACCATATTTTTTCTTAACTTCTGAAGAAACTTTATCAAGCTTAATTACATATCCTTTTTCAGGATCTTTAAAATATTGGTCTTCCGTAAATCCTGCTCTAGCTAGTCTAAGTCTATATTCCTTATCATTTTCTGCTTGAGCTAAATCTGCCCTCAACCCGATATTTTTAACACCTGAAGTATCTATATCTAACTTTGGTGCTGACTCTATGTCTTCTTTTGCAGCCTCCTGTGCTTGAGGTTGTTTTCTGTAATAGTTAGATATTTCTTTTGTAGTCGGCCCTTCTTTAACAGGAATGTTTTTTGTTATTTCATCTAAGTTTTTTAAAATAAATTTTTTTTCTTCTTCTGTTGGAAGTTCCCCTGCTATGTTTATTTTTACTGGACCAGAAGCTGTATTCAGTTGTATCTGGCCCATTATGTGCCTCCAACAAAGTTCAATTGAAGAGCACCATCTTTTTCTAAAACATCAAAAGTAGGTGTGCCTGTTTCAGTCCCACTATATCCAAAGGCATCTCTTCTAGGTTTTTGAGTTGTTATTAAAGATAAACCAGAACCACCGTATCCTTTTACTGTAGAGATAAGACCTAAGTTCATTTCTATTTGGTCAGCATCATTAAGTCTTTGTACTTGCGTAGAATAAAGCTTTTGCATCGCTCTACCTAAAGACTGACGAACCACACCTTCATCTTCAAGATTCACCGTCCAACCCGTTTCATCACTACCTGTAATAATACCCGCAAAATAAGGTTTGATAACTTGGTACAATACATCTCTGTCCGAAATTGAATTTGCAGACTGAGTATCTCCAACAGTTACTTCTACTATATCTGACATAGTAGAAAGAAGTATTGATTTAATTTCTTCTTCTGTATTATATTTTTTCGGCTGTCCGTCAGCGTCCAAAGTGTTTAGGCCAAAAAAAGTTTTTCCTTTTGTATAAAAAGCACCCAATTTTCCCAGTACACCTCTTGAAAAAGGTGCTCTGTTAGGATCGTCAAGCATTTTAAATACTGTGTCAAATGCCCCTAATGCTCTAGTAGCATCCTGTGCTGTGTCTATAGCCGACATATACTCTTTTTGCAGTTTTCGTGCATTCTCCCAAGATAAACCCTCTCCAACTTTTCCAAACTGTGCTTCCCATTTATCTATAAATATACTATTTAACTCTTCCATTGCTTCTATAGAAGCTAAGTTTTTCATTTTAGGTCCAAGAGTTTGAACTTGTGCTTCATTAAGTGTTACATGTTGTCCTGATTGATACTTCACACCTTCAATCGTCACAGGGTCCTTTCCAACAACATAAAGATTTCTGCTTCTTAAATCTGCTCTGTTTTGTGCCCTAACCGCAGAATCTTCTTGCATCCCATATTTAAGTGCGGCTAAACCTAACTGTCTTTCAAAAGCATCTCTTTCTTTCTTATCTTCAATAAACATGTCAGCACCCATAGATAAAGCGTTGGCTATGTTTGTTAAAGCATTCGGTGATTGTCCTGCAGCCATGGCAAATCCAATTTTAGCAATCGCCATACCTTTATCTAGTCCCTTAAACTCAGGAGCCTTGCTCATAAACTGGGTCATCATCTCTTCGATGGTAGAAACTTTTTCTTCATGACTGTTACCAAAGGAATCGGGTAATGGGTCTGTAATAGCTGTTGTTACTGCTGCTGCTGTGCCACTCATTTCTACTTCAGGAGGTGCCCCGGTAAGACCTTGGCCTTTTTCTTGGTATTTATCACTCTCTGCTGTTCCTGTGTCTTCTACTTCAGGAGGTGCTCCAGTTTCTCCTACTCCTAACTCTTCTTCTATCTTTTTTAAATTAGGAAGATCAACTGGTTGACCTCTTTCATCAATCGCTTTTCCAGGATATCTTTCTAAGCTGCGAAACTTTTCTAATTGTTCAGCTTGTTTTTTATCTAAAATCTCATCTTCAAACAGCGAAGTCCCTGTTTGGGCTGTTCCTGTGTCTTCTACTTCAGTAGGTGTTTGGCCAGACTCTGTTTCACCGTACATTTCAGCAATTAATTTTTCTGCCGCTGATGTAGGTTCACTAAAATAATCAACCCCCCTATCATACAATTTTATTGGTGCTGAAAAAATTGTATCATTTATTTCTTGTAAAGTTCTAGCTAATCCTTGCCCTTTTGTTTCTAACGCTTGTTCTTCAGGAGATAAATTTGTTGTTCCTACCTCTCCTGGATAGACTACTGAACGGCCTAAAAACTCATCCATTTTTTCTTGGTTGACTGTAGCTTTAATTTGAGGAAGTGTTATAGGCGTAGATAAAACACCAAAAGGATTTATTTTTTGTCTTTCTCCTTTTTCAAGTTTTAAATCAGCTTTTCTGTCTAGAAGATCTAAAATAATACCTGTCAGTCCTGAAGCTATGGGAACTCTAACCTGATCGCCATCCGCATACCCCTTCACTGCGTTAGCCAGTTCGGGGGACGAGGACATTATGCCACCCATACCCTTTAGCATGTTTCGTGCACCCCTGTTACTAGGGTCTTTAAACATCTTTCTACCTAGAACGCTCATAATCAACCGAACCCAAAAAAGGAGCCAAGTCCACCCTCGGACTGACTCAAGCCGTACATACCCATACCCAAGCCGCTTATCTGAGACATTAAACTCGGATCAGGAGCGTATTGGCTTGTCATTGTACTTTGTGTTGATGGTACTCCCCTAAATATATCAGAAGCAAAAGCAAGTTCCTGATACGGCTGTTGCTGTTGTGCCTGAAAAGTCTTCAGGTCTGCCGATAGGCCAGCCTGATCTTGTGCCCTCTTTGCTCCACCTATTCCTAATAGTGTCTGGACATCTTGCCCCATCATCTGTTGCTGTTGCCCACCAAGCGTGGCCATCTGCCCACCGATAGCTGTTACTCCCTGACCGAGAGCCTGAAATATCTGTGCAGAGTTCTGTGCCCGTCTTTGAGCATTCTCAAAAGCCGTCTGGGCATTAGTCTGTGCTGTTTGAAATCCTTGAGAACGCATTTGAGCACCAAGCAACGCCCCTTTATCGGCATATTCAGCCTGTAACATTGCGTCTTGAATAGCTGGTCTCGATCCCCCAAAGGCTCCTCCAGCACCAGCGGCTAGTTTCTGCCTATCCATTTCTTTCTGTTTTTGGAGCTGTTTTTCTGTTGCAGAAACAACATCCTCCATATACGGATCCATGTACTTCTCATAAGAAGAAGGATCATACTCAGCCCCAGTGCCTTTTAAAACATCGGCACCCATACCCGTGTACTCAGCACCTTTGTCAATAAACCCTTCTGCTTTATCAAGGTAAGGCTGGTAAGCACCTATACCTTCTTCTGCCATTTTAAATGCTTCTAATTCTTCAGGAGAAAGGTCTGCAATATAATCCCTATACTCAGGAACATCCATACCGTCCGTAGTAATTTTAGTTGTAGACTTTAAAAGGTCTTTAAGAAAGTCTTCCTGATACTTAGGTAGTACAACTTCTTGTTGTGTTTTAGTTACAGCCATTATGCCATCATCCTTTTGTACATTTCAGCAGCTTTAGCTCCTCTTGATCCGTTTGGAGCATTTCCAAGTTCTGCCCCAGCTCTTCTCCAATCACCATTTGGGTCTAACCCTGCCAAATCTTTTCCTGAAAGTACAACTTCCTCGTTAGAAACTCTTATTTGTTCTACAGGTGAACCGTTTTGCAGTACAACACCGGGGATATCGTCACTGGTCACTGTTCCAGGGCCTTCGATTAACCCTCCTTCTGTCCTTGGAATACTGCCCCCAGTGTTGCCTTTCCAAGTAGACAACCATTCTTCTCTACCCACAGGAGTTTTTAAGTTTTCAGGAATCATTAACTCCCCACTATACTCAGATCTTTCCCCTGTTAATTCTTCTCGTGTTGGAGCCTTTTCTTTTTCCTTGAGCAACTGTTCTAATACACCAGCAGCTATCATTGCCCCACCAGGTGATGTTAAAAATTTACCTATACCTCCAAAACTTCCACCACCTTCGCCAGCTTTATCTGTATCTGCACCTGTTCTACCTGCAAACATGCCAGCCATACCCGGCATCATGGCACCTAAACCTCCAAAGGTTAATCCTTTTAAGATTGCTTTCTTAGGATCATCACCACTAAGCACGGAACCCAATGCAGCACCTATACCTTGTCCTACAGGACCCATGCCTGTAAGCATTCCAATACCAGCACCTAAAAGTGAACCAAGACTCATGAGATTTGTATCCTTTTAGCTTTATTCTGTATCATACCTGATTTTTCCTTTTCTGCAATATTTTATCTCCATTGTGCAAATTCTAATATACTTATTACAACATGCAACCTGTTTGCGTTTGCAGCTGTTACCTTTAATATCTCACCACTCCTTAAAATCAAGTCATTTGTAAGGAACTCTGTCGTAGCGTTTGCCCCTACAGCTTTAGTCTTAAACAAACTAAATGTAGCGGGAGTATCAGCCGTATCAGTAATTGTAGCTGTTAATGTACTTCCACTACCTGAGTCGTCAGACACTAACATAGAATTTATTATAGAAAAGTTAAAAGTTGCTACACTTGGTGCAGTATATAATGTCGTAACATCTGTAGTTGTAAGATCTACTTTTGCGTTCGTACCCCCTGAGAGGTACATCTGTAATGCTCCTGAGATATTTACAGACATTAGCGTCTCCCATCCGTTCTAAGATCTACTCTTGGCGTACCTAATCTCCATGCTGTTCCCTCATTGCTGGATTCCACCCGTATAGCAAAACTTCGCCCCCGTATTCTAGTGTCAATCTTATTTGTAAATAACTCAATAGGAGAAGAAGCCGTCTGTTCGGCAGAACCTGAACTTGTGTTTCCGTAAGTAGCCCCCGGAAATTCTCGTGCTTTAATTGTAAAAGTAGCTGCAGGGGTAGGGTGCGAAGAGTCTCTAAACGTCAAATCAGGTATAATGCGTCTTGCAAACATGAACTGATCCCCGTCACCGACATCTATCTGGCTAGATTCGATATGAGCCGTGATCCCAGATACGGGGTTCGTGCTTCCATCATCGTGACCAAACTCGTGATAATACAAATAACCGTCTGACCCAGCTGCTATTGGGTATTGTGCCGCACCTCTATCAATCCAGGCAGTTCTGGTTAGAGTTCCGTAGTACCAGATCTTCTGTTCATAGTTATAGACTACATACTTATCATTTGTTGTACTAGAAGCAGAAGGGTAGAACCACCAGACCTCACCGAAAGCAGAGTTGTGCCCAGTTGTAACTTTCTCTGCCTGATCAATGTTAAAATCAGAGAACACATAATCTTTAACTGAACAAAAGATCTTTTGCACAGAGCCTGAATAAGCATAAAAATCATTGTTGCCCATCCATAAGACAATGTCGTTAACGGCTACAGCTGCATTTGGTCCTATGATGCTTAAACTTCGAGAAATTTCGGACAAATTAAAAGTGTATGGAGGTCCTACAAATTGTACGGCATGAAGGGATACATCTGTCCACACTAGAATTTGTTGCTTGGTTTGCTTAACAGCCACAATTTCACTGCCTGTACCTATTCGTAGCTCTCCAGCAGTATTGGTTGCTAGAGTTTGAAACTCGGTAATACTTTCCTGATCACCGAACCTAATAAGCAAAGGATCCTGTGTACCAATGCTTGCTTCCGAGTCACATCCAAAAAACAGGATATGCCTATCTATATCAGACGTAACAATAAACCTAGCTACGGTGGGAGCTTTATTAGACCCTGACAAACCACTTAATTTTTCTGCTCGGGAAGAGGTGCCATCAGAAGCATCCCAGTAATAAATGTCCCCATCTCGAACACTTAATACTAAGTCTTCACCAAAGTTGTCTACAGACCAAACTCGCAACTGTTCACCCGCAACAGTAGTATCTGTAGGCATACCCCAACCATAAGAGGCTTCAATAACTAATTTATCATCTGCATGTGTAGCCGCTGTTGTACCAGCCTGTGCTCTTTGAAGTCCGTTAATATGTGTAGAATCAGCTTTACTTGTGTATTTAATAATTTCATCTTCGATCTTTATGTGACCAGTACTTGCAAAACCTGCAGAAGCATCTACAGTTACAGAAGAAGCAGATGTGCTAGAGGCTAGATCACTGCCGTTTATTAATGTAGCATAATCTTCAGAAGCTGTAGCATTTCCATGGGCTAACTTTACTGTTTCACCGTTTAAGTGTGCAGCTGCTGTTGTGCCACCAATACCTCTTGTTACGGTCAGCGTATTAGTGCTAATTCCTGTAATTTTCATAAACTCGTCATCTACTTGTATAAAGTCATTAGTAGCTAATCCTGTAGCACTTGTAACATCTACCCCAGTTTCAGAGTTATCTAATGCCTCTGCAAGGGTCGTGGTTAAAGGATTAAGATCCGCTCCATTCCAGACTCCGGCACCCCAACCGTTACCAAACGACTGGGTGTCTAGTCCTACATTTATCTGGTAGGTAGCTACAGTAGAACTGCCACCACTATTACTTGCGTCTGTAGAATCAGCCGTTACGGAGACAGTAATTTTAAACTGGTTTGAGTTTACTATTTCCGTGATCTGATGTTCAGCGTTAAGAATTGCAGCAGTAACATTACCACTTAAAGTGGCCGCACCTGTAAAAGTTACATAATCATTGGCTCTTGCTCCATGATCATTTTCTGTAACAGTAATAACGGAGCTTCCATTAGTTGCAGAGAAAGTGGCATCTCCAGCACTTGTCGTTAGCCTTATAGGTGTTATATCGTTGTAAGTTCCTCCAGATGCAAGGTAGTATTTCTGCTCTGTTCCTGTACCTATGTAGGAAGTGCCGTCAAGAGTTGTCCAAGGAAAAAGAGAACGGCAAGTACCAGTGAAAGTTGTGTTTGAATACTTACTCCACCCACCTATCTTTTCAGGGAACCCTGCACGAAACCTTACTTTCTCACAATCAAACCATCCCCCTTCATTTGAGTATGAAGTTGATTCTCTATTAATCCCTGGTTTAAATTGTAATTTAGTTAAAGGCATTTTT
>Ga0209404_10002451_pt1 | contig 11479 bp, 27 predicted proteins | sample TroAtlMetagenome_2_FD_187447 | JGI IMG/M metagenome (GOLD analysis project Ga0209404, IMG submission 187447) | Marine eukaryotic phytoplankton communities from Atlantic Ocean - Tropical Atlantic ANT8 Metagenome (SPAdes) (version 2) | ecosystem: Environmental > Aquatic > Marine > Oceanic...
ACTGGTTTAGCAGCAATGTTTACAGAACAATTGACTGGAACAAAAGATATTCTTGCAAGAACAGAGGGAGCAGTATTGAATCCCAATATGGAATTACTTTTTAGTGGTCCTTCATTAAGATCATTTACTTTCAGTTGGAAATTAAGTCCCAGAGATGAAAGAGAAAGTATGGTTATTATGAGAATCATTAGAATGTTTAAGCAATCTATGGCAGCCAAGACTACAAAGTCTCAACTGTTTTTAAAAGCACCTAACACATACAAGTTACAATTCGTCAGTCCTAATGGAATGAAAGGAACACATAGATTCCTACCAAAGGTAAAAGAATGTGCCATGGTTGACTTTGGTGTTAACTATACTCCTGACGGAAGTTATATGACTTATGATAATAGTTCAATGGTTTCTTATGAAATGGCAATGTCTTTCCAAGAGATAGAACCAATATACAATAGTGATTATACAGAACTAGATGGTGACAGAGACCAATCAATAGGTTACTAAGATGCCAAAACCTTACTTCGAAAACCTACCAGATTTTGAGTACGTTAATCGTACTGATGATGGAAAGCGTATATCAGATTATACTACAGTTAAAAATCTCTTTAAGAGAGGAAAACTTAGAGAAGATATCTTTCAGAACACAACATTCTTTGAGAAGTATCAAATAGTAGGTGATGATCGTCCAGATAATGTTGCAGAGAAAGTTTATGGAGATTCATCTTTAGACTGGGTGGTACTTTTATCTAATAATATTATTAACATACAAGAAGAGTGGCCTTTATCTCAAGCAGGATGGGACACATATCTTTTAGAAAAATATAACAACGACTATGATACCTTATATAATGGAGTTCATCACTACGAATCTAATGAAATTAAGAACAGTCAAGACGTTGTAATCTTTCCAGCAGGTATACAAGTTGGTGTAGCACAAAGTGTAAGTTACTGGGACCAAGGAAGTGCTAAACAAGTTACTGTTAATCCAATATCAAAACCAGTCACTAACTATGAGTATGAAAATAATTTAAACGAAGAAAAGAGAGGTATATATCTACTTAAATCCATGTATCTAAACATCGTCTTTGATGATACAGAAAAAATGATGAGATACAAAAAAGGATCTACTCAGTATGTGAGTAAATCCTTAAAACGTGCTGAAAATATCAGACTATATGAGTAACTAACTTTCTGCTAGTTGCTGGTAGTATTTGTATGCATCATCCTCATCTGCACTTGCTGATGCTACTGGAGCAGCAGCGACTGCTTCTTCTGCCTTGCGAGTTTTGAAGTCAGGAGTATAAGAACGAGCATTGTCCTCATTAGAAACCTCTTCATCTACACGACGTGCAGGAGGACGACCCTGACCTAAGACATACTTAAGTCTCTTCTCAAGAGCATCATATGTCTTGAATTGGTCTGGAGCAGTGACTGCAGTAAGAGAATACTGCTTCTTCCATAATGCTTCTAATGCATCATCATCTTCAAGAAGTGGTGATACTGCATCGAACTCTGACTTATCATAGTTCCAGTAACCATCCTTCTTAACAATCTTCAACTTGAAGTTTGCACCTTGCCAGAAATCGAATGGATTGATTGGACTTTCATCCTCAAATTCAGGTTGCATTGACTCCATTACCTTGTCAAAGATCTTCTTACCGTACTTAAACAGGAAGACCTTGCCCTCATTCTGAGGATTAACTTGGTCTCTTACAACATAGATGTTGCTATAATATGATAACTTACGCTTCTGTTTACGAACCGTATCCTTATCTGCTTCGTTGCCACTGTTCCATAGTTCCCTGTTATAATCAGAGACAGGATCTTTACCACCAGTAGTAGTTAAAGAGTTCTCAATATACCACCCACCAGGGCCTTGAAAGGCATGTGAGTATAGTTTTGCCCATGGAATGTCCTCGCCATCTGGTGATGGTAAGAAACGAATGACAGCATAACCGTTTCCGGTCTTGTCTAACTCTGGTTTCCAGAGACGCTCATCGGCACCTCCACCAGTAGTATTCATTTTCTCTACTTCTTTCACTAACTTTTGAGTCAGTGATCCTAGAGAGGATTGCTTTTTTAAATCAGCAAAAGACATTTAGATTACCTCGGATTTAATTAGATTTGGCTTTTGTTTGTACTCTGTTACTCTAACAAGTAACTTAACTTATGTCAAGTTGTTTTTCATAACGTCAACCATCTGGGACATTTGCCCAAACATGAGATTAATATCCATATCTTTAGGAAGTCCCATCATTGTAGCAGACTCTCGGATATCCTCCTTCATCTTTGTCGCTTCTGGGTCATCAGATAAACTCAACCTCGCATAAAGAATCTTTTGTTTATCGATAAGTCTTTCCAGAATTTCGACATGATAAATTTGGTCGTCCTTACTCATATAACCAAACTTCATGACGTTACTGTAAACTTCTTCTTGAAGTTCACTAATCTCTGCCATTTCTGCTCTGACTATATCTGAAGTAAAGAAACTCATTCACCACCCTCTTGTGCAACAACTTCAACTGTTCCAGTTTCAGGTGCTGGTTCTGGGGTTACTTGACTCTCTGCAATCTGTTGTAACACATCAATTGCGCCAATGAGTTTGAGACGAGTCTCCTCATGGGTAACAAGTTGTGACTTCAGATTTGCAAGAACCTCTTCATTACTAAGAGCTGCCATGGATTACTACCTCCTTAAGAATTTTTTTGTAACGGGGTACACTAATATTTAGGAAGGGTGTGTACTTTTTTACCCTCCTACTGACGGTTTCCCACACTGGGTCTTTCAAATCTTTATCAAAGTTTTTACCGTACCCAAATATTCTATCACATATTACCATACTTTCCAAGCTTATGTGTCCACCCAAATATTTTCTTAATATAGGAGGGTGTCCTTTACTACAATCAAATACCTCATCAACTTTAATATCTGTAAACAACTCTTCTACTTCTTCCTTAAAGACATAAGATAATGATTGAACTTTCTTCTGCCAATCTTGATACCTTCCTTCTCCTTCCTTTATCATCTCTCCTATCCATAATGATTCTGGATCAGCACAGGATGTAAAGTTAGCAACAAAAAATTCTTCTACTTCTTTATCACTCTTCTGTCTTGCAAACTTTTCAAACCAAAACCTATCCTTTCTCTTATAGAATGCCTGATTCGTTGCCCTAACCTTACCTCTATACTTCTGGTAGTCATAGTTATCCTTGGTGAAGTGATTCTTCATCGCAAGGTAACACTTATAGGCATCAAATGGCATCATAAAAAAGTAATAGGGTGATTTTTTTGCCGGGAATTTTTTCCCTCTTTTATGGAATCAGAAAACCAATTTCGCACGGCTAGTGCGTCTCAAAAAGTTTAACTCTTGTGCTTCATATTTAATCTTTTCTTTGAGGGGTTTAGATATAAGTTTAGGAACTGATTCTAAATCAATGGAGTTTAAATCACAGAAGTAAACAATAGCATCAATGTAATTCATGCTTGTATGTGTTTGCACAAGACTTTCAATCTCTTGCGCGAACCTTGCAGGACAAAAGAATTTGTCCTTCAAGGCTTGTTCTAGTTCATTCTCCATTGTCGGACCCAGTATGGTGAGATACAAATTCTTTTATATAGCGTACTAATAATTTAATATAATCCCCTTTGTTTCTTTTGTCAAATACTTCTACTTCACCACCAGGGGTTACCATAATAGTAATGAGTTTTGTCACAGGAATTTCTGTTAATTCATAATACGCTGCTGCATAAAACATTTCCTGAACGAAATAGTTTTCCATCCATTTCTCAGGTTTAATCTTTTCTGAAGTCTTAAAATCTATTACGGCAAGTTCACCGTCGTATTCTGCTATACAGTCAACCCTACCTGCAAGACCAAGGTACTCAGAATAAAGGGTTCTTTCTATAGCATGTATGTTATTTATCTTATCCAAATATGGCTTAGCATGATGAAACATAAACTTAGTAGCAGGAAGGTAATCCTCCCACACCAAATCTCTATTTTCCAAATATGCTTGAGCAGCCTCGTGAAAATCTGTACCACGGGTAGTTGCTTTCTTTGTTATACGGTTTGCTTCTTCAATACCGACCCTCTTTCTCCACTTAACAAAGATTTCTCTGTTATAAAAAGAAGTTACTGAAGTAATAGAAGGTACCCACTGACCATCGGGTAGTTCATACAAACGACACCCAGGAGTTTCTCTCTTTTTTAATTCAAGTTCACCTAAAAAATTACAATACTTAAAGGTCATAAACCAAGTTCCAATTTAGCGAGGATGTATTCCTTAACTAATCCTGATCGAACGATATCCTCAACACCAAATTCAATTACATCAACAGATGACATAAGACGAAGGACTTGCATGAAATCTATGATGCCATTCCTCTCATTCTGTTTAATCAAATCGGATTGAGTAGCATCTCCACAGAACATAATCTTTGAATGTGCTCCTACTCTTGTCATTATACTATCAAGTTCATGATAATTCAAGTTTTGGAATTCATCAACTACAACAATTGTTTTATCGAAAGTAGTTCCACGAATGAATGATGTGCTCCAGAAGTCAATAGTATCCTGTGCCTTAAGATTACCATAAAGCATATTGAAGTCTGCCTCCGAGGGCATCTCAAACATATACTTTACCATATGCTTGTAAGGTATCTGATACAGAGAAGACTTATCATCATGGTCTCCAGGAAGGAAACCTATCTCTCTAGTAGCAACAAGAGACCTTACAATATAAACTTTCTCATAAGGTGTGTCTGGATTAAGAACATCTTTCAATGCATTATACAGAGTAATAAAAGTCTTACCTGTTCCTGCGACACCATAAGCAACAAGATTTTGTTCCTTAGCATATGCTTCGAACAAAGACTTCTGATTATCTGTGAGGGGTTCTATGTCCCTCATCATGTCTGCGTTGATTGGTTTCTTTCTTTTCATCTGCTTGGCCGTGAGTCCTACACCAATTGGTTGATCGGATTTCTTTTTACGTGGCATATTTAGAAACTATAATCACGATTTTTACGGACATTAGCACCAGGTTGTTTGGATGCTCTGTCCAATATTTCATTCCATCCACTAGAATTTGCTTCACCTTTCCATCCTTCTATCTCTTGACATGCAGCAACACCTGCTTGCCAATCCTTATCCCACTCTGGATTATCTTTTCTCCACTGATCATACTCTTTCATTGTCATGGAAAGTTCTTTCTTTTCTTTAGTTTCTTTATGGATGATTGGATATGTTGGCATAATAAGATAATTGTGTATTTTTATTTAGACCCACTCAAGGGCTTCAGAGACTGCAGGGAACTGTTCTACAAAGATTTTCCTACACTCTGCTACAACATCCATGTGTTCTTTCTGTGTCCCGTGTGCAGACCTTAGATTGATATAATGTATCCAAGAACGACAAGAACCAGTCATATAAAGACGGGTAGGTGTTGCTAACGGGAGAACAAATCTCGCACACTCCTTCGCAATACCATTAGAGAGGAGTTCATTGTAGAGATCCATTGACGCAACGAAATGTTTTGCAATCTTTTCTTGAAGGTCTTGCTTCTTGTTCTTCGGTACGTCATCGGTACTGTTCTGCCTATTCTTTGTGTCCTGATGCCTGAGATCAAACATAGGGATCTCATCTGCTAACAAATTAGTGTCAGCATATCTCTGACTAAACTCTTGGAAAGTGAATGACCTATGCCTAAGTATCTGAGCACCAAGACCTCTTGTGGTTTCAATCTCCAAGGTCATAGAGGACTGTTCAAATACAGACCAATGGTTATGCCTAATACAATACTTTAGTAACCCTGAATATTTTTCATTGTCCTGATTAGATGGGTTAGAAACTCTAGCAATGTATGCCATAGTCTTCTCCGCATCAGGAGTAACACTTATAAGTTTAACTGTCATGGGCCTTCATACTCTTCATCGTAATCAAGTTCAGGTGCAGAAAATTCTTCAGGAGTTTGATATGCTTCTGTGTCAGAATAAACTTCCGATTCCAGTTCATCTACAATCTCTTTCAGAGCTCGAACTAACACTTTTAATTTTGCTTTGTTCATGTCAGTAATTATAATACAAAAAAAGAGGAGTGTCAAACACTCCTCTTTAAAACGTGTACGTAAGTCAGTTACTTACCTTGCACATACAGTTCTTTCTTCTGTATGCTGAATACCTCTGTATGTTAATACAGATTCTTCTTTCTGACAAGATTTCTTGTCGTTGGTGTTGTATGTAACACCCCGGTAGGTTACTTTTGCCATTGTGATACTCCTAAAGTAGTTGGGTTTTTAATCCGTTCCTTTAGTCGTTTGCGTCCCAACATTCCTCACTTACACTATCCCTAACGATCTGAATCATTTCAGTTCGGTGTTCTTCTGTGGTTCTATATGTCTGCATCTTAGAGATGAGACTAGTAGCATCCTCACAAGAAAAGGCAGTGGCAATAAGAATTGGAATCATAGGGATGAACGCTCCGTTCCGCGACTTACTTGCGACCCTTGTGGGTTGAACGATGTGTTAATCATAACACACATACTCTATATATGCAAGCATATTTGTATTCTTTGATACAATCTTAACTATTTCTTAATGATATATTTCTGAAGAACTTCAATCTGATCATGGTACTTAGCAATAGTATTCAACTCAGTTTCTATTGCGTCTGATATGTCAGAGTGCTCTCCAATACCAGCAGGATTAGTTAGATATACTTCAACATTAGCAACATGTTTCTGGATATCTCCTTGAGCATGTGCTAATAGGGCTTTAATTAACTGTTCTCTCATGTATGCCTCGTGCGTGAGCGTTATATTTTATCATCTTATTATACCATATCATCTCTGATAAGGAAACCTCTCTACTTAACTTAATTTTACAAGCAATTTCAGTTACTCGCAATCGGTTGTCTTTGCTTAACATATTGTATTGCCTTTGGTAGTAGGTAATATTCTTTTCTTTGTATTGCTTTTGTTAATGATTCTATATCATCCTTGGGAAGAATAGGAACCTCCTCCTGCAATATAATCTCACCTCCATCCAATTCCTCATTCACATAATGAACACTCACACCAGTCATCTCATCTCCACTCTCAAATGCTTTCTCTATTGCATGGAGTCCCTTATACTTAGGTAGTAATGAAGGATGTAAATTAATAATCTGATTAGGAAATGCATCAATTAACTTGGGAGATATTATTCTCATCCATCCTGCAAGGACAATAAGATCAACCTTCCATGCTCTCATAATATCAATGATGAGATGCTCATCCTTACTATTAATCTGGGTGTGTGGTATCCCTAATTTAGTTGCTCTCTTTGCTGCTCCACACTTCTTCTTGTTATGTACCATCACTACAACTTCATCCTCTCTACAGGTACGAACGATGTTTTCGAAGTTAGTTCCGTTGCCAGAACACATAACACCTAGTCTCATAATGGTCTCCCATGCTTGTCCAGCAGTCCAAGTTTTTTTATCTGACTAAAATTAGACTTCTCCTTTCTCTTAAGTTTCTTATACTCTTTAATGATTCTATCAACTTCTTTGTTGGGTATATTAACTTTCAACTGTTCATCTTCGTTCTGAACAAACCCAACACCAGTCTTCTGTGTTTCCTCTTGAGCATCAACATACTCATTTATTCCCTCCTGAATCTCATCACGAATGAGAGCATTCACTTGAGCCTTAAGAAGTTCATCACTCATGACTTTCTCTTCCTCTTCTTTTCAGGTGGTTTATATCCCCACTGTGATGGTTTAAGAGTTCCATTACCAAAGTCTATTGCTTTAACAGAATCCTTACCAAACTTATCAAAGTATAGGTCAAAGATTTTAACCTGAGATCCTCTACAAAGATCCTTAAGTACCTTACCTTCATTCTGATATGATACTATCATGGTATCAGTTGGAACTTTCTTATCCAGTATTTGATCTGCACTGGCATCCTCTGCTATCAACTGACAACCATAATTGGTACCAATCAGTTTCTTTTCATCAGAAGACCATGCTGATTTTGGTTTTGGTTTCTCTTCTAATTTAGTTTCTGTCTTAACTTCTTCGGTCATGATCCTCTGTGTTCCCCCCATACTATATCAGGAAAGGCCTGTTTAACAACATCAAAAGTTACTTTAGGATACACAGATTCCAATTCCTTATCTTTTATAAGACAAATAATTTCTGCTTCCTTTGGATGTAGTCCTTCAAGCATCTGAACAAACATGGTCTCTCTACGGAGTCCACTTAGTGAATCATTACCACCTTTAATAAAATGATATAGATTCTTCCACTCTCTACGTAATGAAGTATGGTCTGTCCCTACTGGTACTTCATTCTCTTTATAAGGAACCTGTCCTGCAGGAACTGCAGACTGAACTCTATCATCAAAGTTCCATATAAGAATAGCAGTTAATGAGTCATCACGATACTCTTTAAGGATATCAACTCGCTTTGCCTTTGTCCTTTGTTCTCCTACTAGTTCAAGTATCTCATGGATAAAAGGATTAGGTGGAAGTTTGACTCTTCTGACGCTAGATTTTCTAGTCGTCGTCTTCTTCGTCGTCTGTGTCATGTTCAGTTTCAAATCGTAGTGCTAAAATTTCATCGGGGATGAGTTGTCCATTCTCATCAAACATTTCTGGGTGAACAGAATAAGGGACTGGTCGAGCGAGGAACTGTCCTATAACATTATTTGTAATCCATCCTGCAAAGAATCCTACCACAAAGGTCATAAGAATTGCAAATCCACTAAAGAAAACGATATAAGGTGTTACTTCTTGTAGCATGATGTTCCTCCTACTTTTTTTTAATGTCTAGGTAGAAAGTGATCTCTCTATTAAAAAAAGAAAACTGTACCTTAAATGTCTTGGACTTAGGTTCTTCCCTCCGGTTTCTTAGTAGTAACTCAACACCCTTATTGATTTCAGTGTTGTTTTTATTTAGATCGTCTTTTGCGGCCTCTTCGTTTGTCATCGCTGTACCTCACTGCATCTTCTAATATGCAAGTAAGATAGTCCCTTATCTTTCTTGCTTGAGGTTTAGGGATATGATGATATGCCTCCCTCAATTGTTGATGTTCGCTGTCCTTACCTCCTTTAATGTATTCATTAAGTTCAACAATAAGAGAACCAATCTCATGAGCAGTAGAACTCTTAAGAAATTCATCTGCTTCTATCTTATTGACTCCTCTTACCTTAAAGTATTCATATAATTTTATCACATATTGCCCCTTAAAAGCAAGTTCAATTGCCTCCTCTAGAATATAATAGATTTCTTCAAAGTTATTTGACATTTAAATTAGTTGTTTTTCTTTTAAGAATTTCACGGTGTCTACACACCCACCAAGTTTCGTTCCATTGTATGTTACTTGAGGAAAAGTTGACCCTTCCCCAAACTCACTGACGAAACCTGCTTCATCAAAGTTCTTTCCTAATTTATACGTTACAAAATTTAGACCACTCAATTTGAACACCTCTTCTATCTTCTCACAGTAGGTACAACCATCCTTAGAATAGACTGTGAAGTTTTTCATTTTGGTAAACTACCTCCCTCGTGTAGGTCTTTAATTGGAAATGTTATCATCTTTTCCCAAGGAGAAAGATTGTCAAATAGAACAGCGGCTTTAGTACCACTAATCCTCTGAACGAACCCAACATATCCACGATATATAGATGTTTCATCCATTACTGTAACCGTAGTTCCTGGAAGAATCATACAGCAGTAATCTCCAAACCTTCGATAGATTTTGCATAGTCCTTATCAAAAATATCCATACCCTTATCAGTCAAGACATGCTCATACATACCATCAAATACCTTGGTTGGCATGGTAACAATATCAGCACCATATCTAAAGCACTTCCCTACACTCCTCACATCCCTCAGAGATGCCGCTAGAACCTCTGTTGTTACCATCTGCTCCCTATAGAGTGATGCGATGTCCTTGACGAGTCCTACACCGTCAAAGGAGATGTCATCCAAACGACCAACGAATGGTGAAATATACTTAGCACCTGCCTTAGATGATAGAACTGCTTGTGCTGTTGAGAATACAAGAGTTACATTCACTCTGATACCTTCAACACTTAACTCAGCACATGCTCTCAGACCATCTCTGGTACATGGAACCTTAACAGTACAACACTTACCAAACTTTTTATGAAGTCTCTTACCTTCAGAGACCATATTAACAGTACTACCAATGACTTCCATACTGATATCTTTAAGACCAATATCTTTTATCTCTTGGTATACATCCTCATGATTCCTACCACTCTTACGAATCAAAGAAGGGTTGGTTGTGATACCATCAATTAACCCAGTGCTCCAACACCTTTTAATTTCTGATACATCAGCAGTGTCTAAAAAGATTTTCATAATTTCTCCTTGGTTTCTAATTGTTTTTTCCATTCAGCAATCAACAGTTCTAATTCTTTTATTCTTATTTCTGCTGTTGCTATTTTTTCATTAAGACCACTCATCATCTACCCTCCCTGGATTTATTTCTGATGGTAATGTGATTACCTTCAACCTTAAACTCTAGGAAATCTGTATGATCCCATTGAAGTTCTTCATACAGTTCATTAAGTCTGTCCATGTCATCCCATAGGTCAGTAGGAGTAGGTTCTCCCCAAAATGGATTTTCTTCCATAGATGTCCTTTAAATAATCCTGGATAAGTTAGTTAGGATATTTTCATATGCAGTAACTATATCACCGTTTGCATTTCGAAACAAGTCTTTATCATAACTTTCTGACGTTCCTTCCTTCCAGAGTCTCATTCCATCAGGAGATAATTCATCAGCAAGTAATAAATTACCATTCATATCATACCCATACTCAAGTTTAAAATCAACAAGAGTAAGTCCTATATCATAAAATATCTCTCTGAGTATACGATTAACTTCTAATGCACGTTTCTTTAATAACTTTAAATCATAATCACCCATCAATGCTATACGATCCTCTGTAAGTAATGGATCATCCTTCTCATCATCTTTCAAATACCACTCGACTAATGGAGTAGGAAGTACTGTTCCCTTTTCTAGTGTTGTCTGTCTGACTATAGAACCAGCAGCAACATTCCTGACTACAACTTCTATTGGTATGATCTCTACCTTCTTAACTGCCATTGCTCTATAGGTAGGCATACTAACATAGTGAGTATCTACACCACATCTTTCTAACTCTCGGAAGAGAAGTTCAGAAATCTTACAACAAATTACACCTTTGTTCTCATAGTATGCTTCCTTCTTACCATTACCAGCAGTTACCTTATCTTCATACTGAATCAAAACCTTATCTGGTTCATCAAGTGCGAAGATAGTTTTTACTTTTCCTTGGATGAATGTCATTGGTAGTAAGATGGTGTGTAGTGAGGTGTATAATCTGGTTCCTCTTCTGTTACTGGATGCTTATACTGTTCTGTATCAAAGTAAGATGTGTAATGGAAGTTACCTTCTCTCTCATCCAATACTTCATGGATAA
>Ga0209404_10002461_pt1 | contig 11467 bp, 10 predicted proteins | sample TroAtlMetagenome_2_FD_187447 | JGI IMG/M metagenome (GOLD analysis project Ga0209404, IMG submission 187447) | Marine eukaryotic phytoplankton communities from Atlantic Ocean - Tropical Atlantic ANT8 Metagenome (SPAdes) (version 2) | ecosystem: Environmental > Aquatic > Marine > Oceanic...
AGCTCAGGATCAACCTTTCCAAGTACCTTTGCCGCTTGTTTCGGCCGTAACCTACGGATCACGTCAGCGGCGAGCTTGTCGTCCATATTCGGCAACATTCGGGCCGCATCATCGGCCTTCATCTTGTCGAAGATCTTAGCAAAGCGAGCCACCTTCTCTTCGTGGCTACTCTTCTTCTTGGGATCGCCCGAGTCTTCGGCACCTCGACTCCGACCCTTCTTGCTGATGAAAGTGGTCAACTCCTCTTGGAGTAATCGCAGAGTCTTGTATCGACTCTCCATGTCCAGCATCAGGCGCTCGAGCCGCCGAGAGCGACGATTGAGCATGCCCTCCATGCGCTCGATCTCAGCCTTCCGTTTCCGGGCCTGCTTGAAAATTCGAAGCTGTGTGCCCACCTCGAGGGGAACCTGCTCGTCGAGGTTGTCCACCAACGTGCGTTCGCCCGCCATGGCCACAACATCATCCTTGGAGCCGTCCCGCTTCCGCTTCTTGGGCGGGTCGGCCTTTTTGGCCCCGGCTGCGCCCTTCTTTGACTGTGCCGCCGGCTGGGCACCTAAATCGTCAGTCGCAGTCACGACCAGCACAAAGGCTAGGCAGATTTGAAGATTGCGGGTCATGCACCACCCCCCGCGCGAACAATTCCTTCCATGTCGCGAATCGAGGTTTCGTATTCCACACGCTCTTCCATGCCCTGGCGAAGAAGCCGATTCATTGGATCAATTTGAGCGAGTGCCCGATCGATCGTTGGGTTCGCACCGTGCTTATAGGCACCGATGTTGATCAGGTCTTCTGCGCGTCGATACGCAGCCAAGAGTTCACGAATGGTGCCGGCCGCTTTTCTATGCTCAGGCGTGGTCACGTCGCTCATCACACGGCTCGCACTCACCAGAACATCGATGGCTGGGTAGTGGTTTCTTGCCGCCAAGTCGCGACTGAGGACGATGTGACCATCGAGAATAGAGCGTACAGAGTCGCCAATGGGATCGTTGAGGTCGTCGCCTTCAACGAGAACAGTGTAAATGCCCGTAATCGAGCCCGGACCATCATCACGGCCGGCCCGCTCCAAGAGACGCGGTAAGAGGGCAAAGCAACTCGGCGTATACCCACGCGTAGCAGGCGGCTCGCCCGTCGCCAAACCGATCTCTCGTTGCGCCATCGCAAAGCGGGTCACGGAGTCCATCATCAGGACCACATTCTTGCCTTGCTTACGGAAAAACTCAGCGATTGTGGTGGCATACCAAGCTGCCCGAATTCGCACGAGAGGTGCCATATCGCTGGTCGCAGCGACGATGACCGAACGCTTTAGACCTTCGGGGCCCAAATCATGTTGGATGAAACTCAAAACCTCGCGACCACGCTCACCGATGAGCGCGATGACGTTGATGTCAGAGGAACAATTGCGCGCCATCATCCCCAAGGTGACGGATTTCCCGACGCCAGACCCTGCGAAAATACCGACGCGCTGCCCGCGACCACAGGTCAGCAGACAATCGATGGCCTTGATGCCCATCCAGGCGGGCTCATCAATGGCCTTGCGCCGTAAGGGGTTGATGGGATCCGCATAGAGCGGCATTTCATCGGTGTAATCCACAGGTCCCAGATCGTCGAGGGGGTTGCCCAGGCCATCAAACACCCGACCCAACATCCCATCTCCAACGGGTACCAAGGCACTCGTACGACGCGGGGTCACCGTGCTTCCCATCTCGATGCCACCGACATCACCCAACGGCATCATAAGGGCCGTTTGGTCACGAAAACCGACGACCTCGGCCAAAACAGGCTTTTGTCCAGGAATCGAAATTTCGCAGAGCGAACCCACGCGAGCGCCGGGCACGCTCCCTTCGACAATGAGCCCCACGACCTTGGTCACCTTCCCGGCTTCCACCGGTCGACCAACGCCATCTAGTCGTGCACTGAGCGCGTCGAGGTTTACCCCGAATTGGCGGACATCAAACATCGCCGCCCTCCCCGCCCAAGGCTCGCTGAATATCGTGCACGCGGCTCGTCACCCGCCCATCGGTACTGCCCAACGTCGTCTCGATCCGGAAATCCCCATATTCGAATGTGGGGTCGGCAACGATCTTGAGTGAGAAACTCCCATCAGTCCCGGCCGCGAGTTCGTCCCGACGCGTGATCAAATACTCGTGATCAGGCTCACTGCAATAGATGGTCGCTTCGTCACTGGGCCGGCTCTCAGTCAAGGCTGTGTTCACCATCGACAGGAGATCATCCGGGCGGACGCTCAAGTGTTTGCGAATCACCTTTTCGGCGATTTTGCAGGCCAAGGAGACCAACTGAACTTGGTTGTGGGCAGCGAGTTCTTTCGACACCCCCACGAGTTGGTCAATTGCGGCGGCGTAGCGTTCTTGCAACACCGTCAGCTCGGCCATGACCTGACCTTTGCCGTCTTCGATGCCGGACATGACCGCCTGCTCGTAGAATCCTTGAAGAATCTCGCCTGGCACCTCGAACACGGGGGGGTCGGCGCTGACGGGTGCAGGCTGAGGACTCGGGGCCGGCTCGGATGACGCCGCGGCTGCAGACTCCGGGGGAGCCGCATTTTCGTTGGGTAAAGCCGGTGTGGCGACCTCAGGCTCGGCCAATGCCGGTGGCGTATCGGAATCGCTCATGACTCTCCACGTTTCCACTGGAGGTGGATCGGCCATGGGACCGGAAAACGAGTGCGTTTCGATCTCGGTGGCTTCTTTTCTGCGGATAATCCCCATGAAAACGTCCTAAACCTTCTACACCAGCTCGTCGTCGGAGCCGGGCCGAGAAATAACCAATTTGCCTTCGGCTTCGAGACGAAGCGCCAATTGCGTGACTGTCGTCTGTGCCTTCTCCACGTCGCTGAGCTTCGTGGGACCCATGACCTCCATATCTTCCGCCAACATCTCCGCTGCGCGCTTCGACAGGTTCCCCAAGATCTTGGTTTGCACCACCTCGTCGGCAGTCTTGAGTGCCAAGATGAGCGTCTGGTTATCGACCTCGCGCAGGAGCGTCTGAATGCCACGGTCGTCGAGGTTCACGAGATCCTCGAAGACAAACATATTGGCTCGGATTTCTTCGGCGAGTTCTGGGTCGATTTCCATCAACTGCTCGAAGATTCGTTCCTCGTGAGACTTCTCGATGGCGTTGAGAATCTCTGCCACCAGTACGACCCCGGACGTTTCGCTCGCCTCTAAGTCCAAGAAGCCCTTCAACTCACTCATCAAAGCGTTCTCGACCTCGCGCAAGGTGTTCGGATTCACGGTGTCCAAGCTGGCCATCCGCAAACACACCTCCACCTGAGTCTCTACCGGCATAAAGCCCAACATTTCTGCACTCTTGCCTGCATCTGTGTAGGCCATGATGAGCGAGATGGTCTGCGGGTGTTCCTTCCGGATGAGGTTGGCCAAGATCCTCGAGTCGATGGCATCGACGTTGAGTTTGGCCTGCTTATCCTGGATGAGCGCATCCTGCAGCCGACGATTCTCTTCGGCATCCAGGTACTTCTCCGCCAAGGCCGCGATGAACGCTTGCCCATTGGTAAGAAGCAGCGGGTCGCCCTTCACACACAAGTCGTAGAACTCCTGGAGAATCAGGTCACGCTCTTCGTCCTCCATACGACGAAGTTCGCCCATGCCCCTACTCAAGAGCCGGATATTGTCGGTCTCCAGGCGTTGAAACACCTCGCCTGCGACCTCCTCCCCCATCATCAACATGACGAGGGCGGCTTTACTCTGGGTTGATAGGGGCTCGTCCATGATCTCCAACTCCTGTGACCCAATTACGGCTTAAACTGGCCGGATAAGATGATCCTATCACTTGCCGAGCCTTTTGGGACGAGGATCAAGCGGCTTCTTCCACCTCTGCGCTAGACTGGTTCAACGTCAGCCAATAGGTCATCACATCGGCTGCGGTCTGCGGGTTCGCCCGACAGTACGCAACCAGCTTCTCTGAAATCGGTACGGTCTCGTAATCAGACTCGTCGAAGAGTTCTTCACCCGGGAGCGCTGCTCCCTCCTGCCCAGGCAGGCGGCCGTCCAAGACCTCAGCCAATTCGGGCTGTTCGGTCAGGGTCCGAACCATGGGCCGGAAGACCAAGAAGACGAGCAATAGCGCGACGACCAGCACCAAACCCATGCGGGTCCAAAACCGAACGGCGTCACGCTTTTGAGCGGCGCGAAGCGCAGCCTCGGCTGCCACCATGTCTTCGTCGGTGAAGCGGACATTAGCCACCTCGAGTTGGTCACCTCGGTCCTCATCAAACTCTACGGCCTTGGCTACGAGCTTACGGATGGTATCCATCTCGTCTTCGGAGCGCGGGACATATTCTTGAGCGATGACCCCGTCTTCGGGTGCCTCGGCCCCCTCTGCGAGCTTGGCGGCCTCATACGTGCCATCAACGATGACCGCAATGGAGAGGCGCTTGAGGTACGCAGCCGGACCCTTGACCCGCTTGATGACCTTATTGATCTCATAGTTGGTGATGACCTTCTCTCGATTCGAGTTACTGGCATCACCCACGCGAATCACACCCTGAGCAACATTGGGATCGTTGGGGTCCGCCCCGGCGGCCCCGCCGACTCGATTCCCACCATTTTCGCGCACCTCGTTGAGGGTCTCTTCACTGCGCACAACTTGGCGCTCGGGATCAAACAGTTCCTCAGTCCGCTCTTCGCGGCTGAAATCCATATTGGCCCGCACGCGAACCACCACCCGGCCCTCGCCAACAATCCGCTCAATCACCTCGGCGGCCTTGCGCTCGAGCTCACGCTCGATGGTGCGCTGATAATCGAGTGCACTTCCGCCATCGATGGCGTCTTCGTGCTGGCGGTTGAGAACCTTGCCGCGCTGGTCGATTACCGTGACATTTTCCGCATCCAAGCCAGAGACGGCACCGGATACCAAATTGATGATGCCCTTGACCTGATGGCTGGTGAGGGTCGTGCCGCGCTCGAGATTCACAATGACGGACGCCGTGGTCGGTCGCTGCTCGTCGACAAACAAGGTTTTCTTGGGATAAGCCAAGTGAACGCGTGCGCCGGATACTTCGTTCATGGTGGAGACAGAGCGAGACAGTTCGCCCTCCAACATGCGCTTCTTGCTCAACTCCACCACGTCCTCGGGCATCCCGAAGAATTGATTTTGGTCGATGAGCTCGTAACCCACATTGCTGCCGCCGCTGACGCCGGAACTCGCCAAAGCCAATCGAAGCTCGTAGACCTCGTCCGAGGGGACCAAGATGGCAGTACCACCCTGACCCATCTCGTATTCGACGCCCCGTTGCTTGAGATCTTCGGTGATTCGCCCAGCCTGCTGGTCGTCTACGTTGGTGTAGAGCGGAACCATATCCCGGTCATTGGCGAACCAAACGCCCAAGCCAACCCCGATAATGAGCGCCACAACGAGGGCCGCGAGGGCCATCTTTTGGACATTCGACAGCCGATCGTTGATCTCGCGGATTCTATCCACGATGACCGCATACCGACTCTTCCTCTGATTCTGTTCTTCCATCTCAGCCGCCACTCATCAAATGTGCATCTGCATGATCTCGCGGTAGGCATCGATTGCCTTACTGCGGACCTTGGTGAGAAGGCGAAACGACACGTCAGCCCGATCCAGGGCGATCATCGTTTCGTGCAGGTTGTTGCTCCGTCCCGTGGCCATTGCGGTCACGGCGGTATCAGCTTCCTGCTGGAGAAAGTTCACTTCACTTACTTGGGCGCTCAAGAAGTCACTAAAGGACTTCTGAACGCCAGCCGGCTTGGGGCCGAGAGCGCGATACGCGATCTTGCTCCCCGGGCGGCTTTCGAAAGAGGCCTGCATCGGGGGCAAGCCGCTGAAATTCACAGGACTCGGCATGATTTATTCCCCAATCTGCAGTGCGCTGGTCGCCATGGCCTTGATCGATTTCAAGGCTGTGACGTTGGCTTCGTAGCTACGGGATGCCGTCAACATGTCCACCATCTCACTGATGACGTTCACGTTCGGCATCTCCACATACCCTTCGTTATTGGCATCGGGGTGGCTCGGGTCATAGACCAGCCGACCAGGCTCGCTGTCCTTTTCGACTGCGACCACCTCGGCCCCGTGGGTCTGCTCGTGGAGCGAATCCCCGAAGATCTCGTCGAAGGTCTCGGCCAAAGGAACGGCTGCGACCACTGCGGTCCGTCGCCGGTAAGCGCCACCTTCTGCCGTCCGAGTGGTCTCGACATTGGCGAGATTGCTCGACGTCAGGTTCATCCGAGTTCGTTGCACGCTCAAGCCCATGGCTGAGGTGCGCATTGCGGTGAAGAAATCCATTAGTTCCCCTCCGCAATCGCGTACTTCATCAGCGCCATACGCTTACTGTAAATCTTCGTAGTGGCCTTATAGAGGAGTTGATTCTCCGTCATCTTGGCCATCTCGTGGTCCAGGTCGACCGAGTTACCGTCCGCGTCGGGCAAGGAGAAGAAGTCGTATTCGGCTTCGCCTCGAGGCGCGATGTTGGAGGTCCCAAAGTGATCGATATTCGTCCGCGAAATCTGCGGCGGATTACGACCGGACATGAAGTCTTGGAGTTGCTCCTCGAATTTCAACTCGACGGGCGTGTATCCCGGCGTGTCGACGTTGGCGAGGTTCCCCGAGATCATGTTTCCGCGCTCGAGTCGAAAGTCGAGCGAGTGCTCGAGGGTCGAGGTCAATCTGTCGAAAAGCATCTTCATTGGGTCTCTACCTCCAGGTTCGAGAACATCCATCCTTTCGGTAATGCCAGTTGCGTGCCAACCCCGTAAGTGCCTGTATTTATTGACTTGAGACATTCGTCCCGCCAAGAGTTCGGCGCTCTTTGTCAGGAGCTTGACGTGATTTTGACGGTTGAGGTGGACCTGAACTTTGTGGCGGCCCGGCGGACGCTTCTGCGCGGTGCGAACTTTGGATCCAAAATCCGAGGGGGCCCCAAACGAAGAGAAATCGACCCTTAAGGGAAGGCGGAATCGTGCCGGCCGAGCGGCCCGCTGGCGGACGCCTTTGGGGCATTCGAAATGGGCGAGTACACGTTGCCGGCGCGGCAGCCTAAAACGACACCGCTGGGCAAGCCGCTGCCTATGGGCTGGTCGCGTGCCGGCGGAGTCGAAGTGTTGTGAGTGAAATCCGAGGTTCGGTTGAGTCAAAGACCAGCTCGATCGGCCGCATCGCGAAGTTCATCGCGACGCCAACGAACGAGTTCGAGTTCCATCTTTGCGAGTTTTCCAAAGAGGCCTCGATTGTCTTCACGCATGAGGATGTCCCAGGTGCGGATAGCGTTCTCTTGATCTCCCTGACGCAAATAGACCCGACCACGAATAAAGCGTGCTTCGAACCGATTGGCATCATCTGGGTATTCTTCGAGGAACGTCTCTATCTCGTTGAGGGTGTCATCCCAATGCTCACGCTCATAGTGGAGTTCGACGAGTCGCCAGCGTGCATCGCGGCGAGTCGACGCCGTATGAGGCTGCCCGAGCTTGTCATGTAGTTTGATCTGCGTATTGAGCGCCTTTAAGCCTTCCTCGTATCGCTCGTTCTTCATGTAGAAGTCGGCCAAGGTCTGGATGATGTCCAACTGCTCCATATCGTTCATGGGGCCGTTGAGCGCATACAAGAAGATCTTCCTGGCCTCCTCGAGGTTGCCGTCCCACCAAGAGCGATGCGCACGGGCCATCCAATAATCGTAGTCGTCAAAACGCTTGGGAAATCGACTGTCGAGATAATCGATGATCTCGCCCAGTCGATAATGGTCGCCACTTTCCCAAAGCACGGCTGCCATTTGGCGATACAAGCGTGCTGTGGCACTTCGCTCCAAGGCGGCTGTTTGCCCACCGAGCCCATTTTGCAGGACGCGCAGTGCCTCTTCGCTCATCCCGAGCTTGCGCAATGAATTCCCTGCGAGAAGGTGAATCTCACCCCGCAGGCGATGATTTTCGAAACGGCTTCGATCGGCATAGTAGATTCGCAAAAGATCATAGTGCTCGTCGGCCAAACTATGCTCACGGACGGTCATGAACAGCACCCGGTCGAAAATATGAGAGGCCTCTTTGAGAATGAGGGCATCAGGGCGACGGCGCCAAAGGGCCCAACCAAACCGATATGCATCGTCGAGACGACCATCATCCAATGCCTGCTGCATCGCCTGCACGGTGAGTTCCTCAATGACAAATTCGGTGGATTTCCCGCGAGCCAGGTTCCGAATGATTCGCCGACGCTCACTCGCCTTCTCAGCCATCCGGGCATACCGAATAAAGGCCATGTCTTGGCCCTCGGTGCTCTTGATATCGATGGCCAGGTCCCGAAATCGGTCCCGGGCGGCCATTGGGTCGGAATATGAAAGAATCTCGGTCAAACGCAGCTTCGCCACCCATGATTTCGGGTGGGCAGCAAAGCGCTCGAGCACGATGTCGTAGTGCCGCTTAGCATCCTCCAGGCGGCCGTACATTAAGAAGAGTTCGCCCGATTGGAGATGCGCGATCGCATCATTCTCCATCAACTCGGGCCAGCGACCTCGCACCACATCGAATAGGCCTACACTGACCACGAAGGAGCGTTCGCTATAGCCGAGTTCGGCAAGGGCCAGCAATGCACCGCCGACAGTGGGCTCAGTTCCGGGCAGTTGGCGTAACTTCTCCAGCATCTTCCGCGCCGCAGGCGTATCCCCCAAGCGCATCAGAATCCGCGCTCGGCCCGCCAACATATAAGATTCACCGGGGCTGCCTACGTAGCGTTCCAAGTCCGTAGACAGATGAAGTTCCGCCCGGTTCAAATAGCCCAAGTCCTCGAACAGTTTGGCCATCAACAGGACGTATCGGCTCGCCTCCAACGGAGAATCCGCGGCCTTCTCCGCTGCGGTTAAGGCTTTGGTATGCGTGGGCAAGTTGTCGGTATTCATCGGATCCAGATAGAGCATCTGGCACTCGGCAATCAGCTTTATTGCCATTCGCTGAGCGCGAGTATCTGGATGGTCCTTTACGACCCCCGTACATAGATCCATGGCTTCGGCATACTTGCGCTGCCTCCACCGGTCATAGCAGGCGTTGTATTCGCGATTTGCATCGTTTTTCGGGGGCAAGGGAAACAAGGTCGGGGGCGGAAATTTCGAGCTCATGCTCGAGGGCGTGAGCGGATATGGCCGAAACGGCAATTGCTCCTGAACCTCACCCAAAAGAATGGTGGGAAGCCCAACCTCGACAACCCAGCGAGGCGGCCCTCGCAGGACCTTCTGCTGAAACCGAAGTCCGCGACGCTTCAACTTGAAAGTGATCCGTGCGCGACCCTTGCTGAGGTTCTTTAGATTGACTGCTGCGAGTCTTCCGCCCCGGAGCCCATACATGAGCGATGAAAAATCAGGCGGTACAGAAGAGACCTTACAAACAGACCCCGAGCGGGATGTTTTGCATTTCGCCTTGAAGTCCTTAGGGACTAATAATTCGACCCGTCGAAAATTCTCGAGGGGCTCCTTCTCTTGAGCCGCATAGGCCTGTCCGCCGCATAGGACTGCGTACGTGACGACCAAGAGGGTCGAGTAGAGGAGCGTCTTCGATTTGACCGGGCCCATGACGACTCATTCTTCCGTTTCTGGCTTCTGCATGCCCCGTTTCTTGAGCTTCTCCACCAGGGTGGTCCGGTTCATTTGCAAGAGTGATGCCGCCCGGTTCTTGTTCCACTTCGTCCGGTCCAGCGCCTGCCGAATAAGGCGCTCCTCCAGGCTATTGAGCATGGCGCGAAGGTCCAGGCCCTCCTCAGGCAGATTCATGGAGAAGTCTGCCCTGGGAGCATTCCTCGCCAGAATTTTCTCGGGGAGATCATCCAACTCGACCATCTCGTCCATGCAGAAGACGGTCAGACGCTCCACGACATTCTCGAGCTCTCGTACATTTCCTGGCCAGCCATAATTCATGAGCCGAGCCAAGGCATCGTCTTCGATGCCAGCAATGGAACGCTTCTTCTTCGTTGCCATCCGCTCATTGAAGAACCGAAGCAAACGCGGAATGTCCGATCGGCGCTGTCTCAAGGCTGGCAGATTGAGTTCGACAACGTTGAGACGATAGTAGAGATCTTCCCTAAACCGCCCCTCCGCGACCTCCTTTTCGAGATTCTTATTGGTCGCGGCGATTACGCGCACATCTACATTCACCGTCCGCGTCCCACCGACCGGTTCAAAGCTCTGCTCCTGCAACACGCGCAGTAACTTCACCTGGAGGTGCAAACTCATCTCACCGATTTCGTCGAGAAAGATGGTTCCTCTGTCCGCCATCTCGAAGCGGCCTACTCGGCTCGCATTCGCCCCGGTGAAGGCACCCTTCACATGTCCAAAGAGCTCGCTCTCGAGAAGATTTTCCGGAATCGCCCCACAGTTGATCGGGACCATCCGCCGGCCAGCCCGATCACTTTTCTCGTGGAGAGCACGGGCGATGAGTTCCTTCCCAGTCCCGCTCTCACCGAGCACCAAGACCGAGGTGTCCGTAGGGGCTACCTTCTCGATCAGCTTGAATACGCGAAGCATTGCGGGGTCCTCCCCCACCATCGGCCTCGACAAACCCTGCTGCGTCACGTCATTCTCCCATCACCAACACCAGACTCGCTAATGTAGACATTGTCGGTGGATGTAGGTGCGCTGTCAAATTATTGTCGCAAACCACGGAGTTTTGACATGTGGTTCGCTAAGTACCAAGGACTAGGGAACGATTTCGTTCTCGTAGACCGCCTAAAGACCGACGTGGTTCTGACACCAACTCTGGTGCGTCGCATCTGTGACCGACGGTTCGGCGTGGGTGCTGACGGAGTCCTGGAAATACTCTCTTCTGATACGAGTCTCGCTCGCATGGTGGTGCACAACGCTGACGGCAGTATTGCCGAAATGTGTGGTAACGGTCTCCGCTGTGTTGCCCGCTATCTCGCACTCAGAGAGCCCACTACGCCAATCCAATACAGTATCGAAACGGGTGCGGGCGACCTCCCAGTCCACCACGTAGGCACCGATGTTGCCGTGGAAATGGGTGCGATTGTCGACCATGGTCAAAGGTCCCTCGAACTGGCCACCGGTCCTTTGAACGGTCATTTCGTCAGCCTCGGCAATCCCCACTACGTCCTATACGGTCAGTGGACGCGCGATGACGCCATCCGCCTCGGGCCCATGATAGAGCGCCATCCAAGCTTCCCCAACGGCGTGAACGTCTCGTTCGCAACACTCAACGAGGGCGTTGTGGACTTGTTTGTGTGGGAGCGTGGCTGTGGCCTTACTCAGGCCTGCGGCACCGGTGCCTGCGCAACAGCCGCCGTGGGTTGGCTCGAGGAGCGACTCGACAAAGCCGACGGCATCGATATCAATCTGCCGGGAGGCACCCTGCGAATCGCCGGCGGCCCCCATGCCTTGACGATGCAAGGGCCTGCAGAACACGTATTTGTCGGAGAATGGATCGCGACCTAGGCGCCAAAGGCATCGGTACGATTCGATCCGCGGACTCCATGCTTT
>Ga0209404_10002462_pt1 | contig 11457 bp, 10 predicted proteins | sample TroAtlMetagenome_2_FD_187447 | JGI IMG/M metagenome (GOLD analysis project Ga0209404, IMG submission 187447) | Marine eukaryotic phytoplankton communities from Atlantic Ocean - Tropical Atlantic ANT8 Metagenome (SPAdes) (version 2) | ecosystem: Environmental > Aquatic > Marine > Oceanic...
TGTTCGTGATGAACTAATTTCTTGGATTGAATAATTTCAATGGGTCTATCCGAAGGCCCATTGAAACGGACTTACAATTTCAAAGGGCTTTCAGTGCGTCCTTCGATAGGCTACAGTTGCGAAGGGAGTGGACGCTGGGGGATTTGAACCCCCGGCCACTTGGTTGCAAACCAAGTGCTCTTCCAAGCTGAGCTAAGCGCCCCTTACCCTTGGTCGTGTAGAGTCTTTGATTTGAGGGTGACGCTTATTCTTCACTCTGGGAAATCAACTCACGATATTTTTCTGCATGTAGTGGAGTAGGACGAGAAATAATCATCAATATTGCAATTGCAGCGATTCCTGCACTCATACTCAAAACTATCAATTTCTGACGATTATTATCCGAATGAGTGACACCTTCATCATTATCTTGATTTTCTGTAGAATAATTTGGATTAGGACCTACATTGGTTGTATGTACATCTTTATTCACGACAATCCTTCCGGTATATACTGTGCCATTTGAACTAATATCTTCATAGTCGAAAACACCAGAAATTAGTCCAGTACTTTCATTGAATAAAACTTTGAAAACGACCTCACATTGTTCATTGACTTTGGTTCCGTTTTCGTCCAATTCGCAAGAGTCATGTAACTCTCCGGAGCTTATATCTTCAGTCCCATTAAACAATCCATCTCCATCAATATCTAATCGAATTATGTGGGTGATGTTCTCTGCACTATCCACATTGCGGAACCACACACTATCATTGGTGAAAAGTACCTGCCCAGTAACATTAGTTGGAATCGGCCCCTCTTCTCCGATGATAATTGTGAATGTATTCGGATCATGAGCAGAAGCCGACGGAATAAAGAGGCACGAGGCGATGATGATAGTTACCAACATAGCCCTGTTCATGGCACTGCCAAGGGTCCGATGACTTCAACACTACCGAACAGTTGCGCAGGATATACTGGAGAGGTGGGGCTATGGATAATCGTATGTTGATTGGCTATGGAGTAGTTGCTTTACTAGCCACTGTAAGCCTTACGACTGCTGTTTTAGCAATTACTAGCGAAGAGTCTACATCTGAAATTGATTCTGAATTTTTGTTCGATCCATTAATCCAAGATGTTGAAGGTCATGACCATCGAAATGGAAGTCAACATAATCTTTCAACTCCTAATTTTGAGGCATTATCATTCAATCAGTTAACGGAGCCAGGAAATGCTGAGGTACAGGTTGCAGATAGTCCAGATGGCCGAAGATATGCTTACATTGCTGGATGGAAAGAAATGCATATTGTCGATGTTACTGATCCTAGAAATACCACTGTAACTGGAGTTTATCTCGACCCTAATACACAAGTTTTGGATGTAAAGTATCTAGAATATAATGCTAGAGAATATGTGATTGTGCAGAATCAATTGGTTGATTCTGGAAATGCTGATCCTAACGTTGGAGAATGGGGTGATCCTGCTCAAGTAACTGTGACTTTAATCGATGTAACTGATAAATCAGATCCAACATGGGTTGATTCATGGTATGATTTTGATCATCCAAGTGGCCCACATAATTTGTATACACATATGATTGATGGAGAATGGTATATCTTTGTGGCAAATCCAGATTATGAACAGTGTGATGTTGGCCAAGGTGATGCTTGTGGAGGCATTACAATTGCACATCTTAATTTTGCTGCATATGGTGACTTGCCTCGAATCGTCAAAGTAGGGGAGGCCGAGGTTTCTTGGGAAACAACTCGAGGTGGATGGATATATATTCATGATATGACCGTCCAACAGTGGCCCGGTGAAGATTCAAATGATCCTCGATTTGGTAGAACATTTGTTTATGGTGCATATTGGGAAGCAGGATTGCGAATTTTTGATGTGAGCGATGTTCCTCATCCTGGAAATGATCTTGCAGAATATTTGTGGCACGGTTCTCTTTGTAGGGCAACTGGTGGAACTCAAGCAGGGTGTCTTTGGAGAGCTCCAGAAGTAGGGCAATGGATGGATTTTGCAGATCTTGATGATGATGGTGAACCTGATAGTGGTACTACCGGAAATGAAAATGGCGGAAGAGCATCTTACATTCATTATGCTGAGCCAGTTGATGAAATGGTCGATGCCTCTCATCTTGGTTATCCAGCTGGAAAAATGCATCTTACATTCCTTGCAACAGAGGTACTTTCTACTAGTATTGGGACTGGAATGGCATATTTGTTAGATACAACGGATTATGATTTGGAGAATGGACAATTCCGATTTAGGCCTAAATTGATTCATGATTGGGAAATTCCCTATGCAGATGATCATTTCATCCCAACTGGAGAAGAATGGTTGCTGTTTTCGCCACATAATGCGGATATTCAGATTTTCCAAACTGGAGTTCCAGGTCTACCAGATAATAGTCATGGAGGGGCATGGGACGGCCGAGTTTATCTCAGTCATTATCATGCTGGACTTTGGGTAGTTGATATTGAATCACTCATGGTCGCTGGCCTAGATGATTCAATGAATAGGACAGAAGCGTATTCGTATTCTACAGTTGGATTCCATTCCCCTAATGCTGGTGAAAGTACGGTTTTATCCAGTGATTATTATGATTTTGGCTGGGTTCCATTCCTTTGGGCCGCCGAATATCATGAAGGTTATACTTACCTTTCTTGTATTACTTCTGGATTGTATATTGTTCAATTAGATATTGATAAGCCATACACTACCACCCTTCAAACTTAATCAATTAAGCGAATTATTCAACAGTGGGTAATTCTTCGGACAGTTTATGAGATGTATTTCAAGTGCATTGATATTGTGTTTTTTGATGGCTTTTGCTCCATTCGCTGGATGTTTTGGGAGTGGTGATGAACCTGCTGAAGAAGTATATGTTTGGGTCGACCCTGTCACTGAGATTGAGGATGGAAACCACTCTCATACTGATTTAATGTCTCATCGCCTTCAGACTCCTAACGTCCGTTTAATTGACTATCACAACCTCAACTGTGATGGTAATGTCAAGCCCCCCACCGATTTAGATAATGTAGCTGGCCGTCCATGTGATCCTGCGTTCAAGAATGTTGCACCAACTCCCGGAGATTCATCAGAAATAGCGATTGAAGGAAATTTCCTTGAAGACTGCGAAAAGTATCCTGATGGTACTGGTGGCTGCTATGCTTATGTGTCATCATATAATCAGTTTGAGATTCTCGATATATCTAAGCCAAATAATATCACACTTCTTTCTACATACTATGCAGAAGTCGCTAGAATCATTGACATCAAAGTCACATCTGACAATAATTGGGTTTTAATCAATCATGAGTTGACAAATAGTGAGTTAGATCCAATTCCAAACGACGATGATGCAAATTCAGGTGCAAACCGCCTTGATGTTATTTACGTTGGTAATAAGAACGAACCGATTAAGGTAGCAGAATGGAATAATCCTCCTGCTGGATTCCATAATCAGGATTTACACGTGTACTGTGATTGGGACGGTGCTTCCCATCCTGACGAAGATTGCAGCCTCTTTCTTTTTGGTGCCGATCCATATCCTGAGATGACCGAGGGAGATTCAGGTACATTCTACAAAGGTACACAGATATTCTATGTCCCTATGGGCTTTGAGTCTTGGTTGCCTACTCAGACAGATGAGCAACAAAATAGTAGTCGTGAAATCCTTCGTTGGGGTGGTTACTCTCCAGAACCTGAGACTACTTGTGGAGGTTCAATATTTAACCACGATAATGTGTTCCATATTCATCCAATTACTGGACAGAAATTATTGTATGTATCATATTGGGGGGCAGGGCTTCGCATTGTAGATGTAACAAACCCACCTTTAATCCCTGACCCTGAGGGTGTATCTTGGCCGCAAGACGACGAAGTCGGAAGATGGCTAGGCTGCTCGACAGCTGATGATGGCTGGTACGGCCCGGATGGTGGGGGCCATGCAGGAATGAGTGCGAATGAGTGGCTTGACCAGAATCTTGGTAACGATAATATCCACTATGCAGTTCCTTATGACCACCTTATCTGCAAAGATGTTTCTCAGTATGTAGATCAGTCTCAATGGCCAACAGAGTGTGGAACAGGACCAGATGATTCAGTATATGGCATCAATTGGCGCCACTATACTATCATAGCGCCAGAGTATGGATCAAATACCAATCATACTGGTTTCGTTTGGACCATAGATACTACTGATCCTGCAAAACCCTTTCTAGTCAGTAAGTGGAAATTACCAGGTCAGAGTATTCTGCCAGATGGAACTGTCCATGACAACCACTACATCCCAGGTGGTTACATTTTCAGTCCACATAATGGAGATACGGGTACTAATGGTCATGTCTATTGGACACATTACCATGCAGGTAACTGGTTGACAGATCACAGTGGAATCTGGGATAGTATCGTTTGGAAGGATGGAACTCCATCTCCAGATCTTGGTTGGCAAGGAATTGAGACTCTAGGTGAGACAGAAACTCTAGGATATTATCTTCCTGCAGGGCCGGAATGGATTGCAGATCCTACCAGTGAACTTGGTTACGATATGGCTGACTGTTGGGCATCTTGTATGATTCCATTTGATTGGGGACTTCAGTATGATCCTCGAGGATATTTGTTCATCTCTGAGATGGTTAGTGGAGTGTATGTCGTTCAGTTCGATGAAGATAAAGATCCACGTTTCGATTATCCTCCACTTTGGACACCTCTTGAGGAGTGATTTTACATATGCGCGTGGCGCTTATTCTCGTATTGCTTATTGCTCTCACACCGATGGCGGTGTCTGCTCACGGTGCAGATAAGTTTAGTGTCATTGTTCGTGGGGTTCGGATGGATCCCGACACGGTTCAGATGGTTCAGAACGATACAGTGGAATTCCTTAGTGTTAACAATTCGAATCGTTCAGTACGCATGGATTTCAACAGTGATGGAGATTATAACGACTCATATGATTTCAACTGCGAACTACCAAGTGGTGCAATGTGTTCTCTAGAGATGAATGTCACAAATTATACTGGTGATCTATATATTTTTGAGATTCTAGAAGATGACGGAAATCTAGCATTTACTTTGAATCTTACATTGATTAATGATACTCATAATCCCAATTCTTCGGTCGTTCCTAGTGGAGGATATTCCTTTGGGAATGTAACTCAGGATGTGGATGGTGACGGAATTCTAGATAATGTGGATAGGTGTGTAAATACTGAACCAGATGTAGAAGTTTTGCCATTAGGTGAAGATTTCCAAGGTTGTGATGCGGATTCAAATAATTCGTCTTACCAATCCATTCTAGGCGTACTATTCATTGCCTTGATTGGTGTTTGGATATTCATTAGGGTCCGGAAGGAGGGGTAAAATGCGTAGAATTCCAATACTAATTCTTGCCTTATCTATGGTTTCAAGTGGCTGTCTAGGCTGGGGGGAATCTGATCCTGAATTTTATGGTGATGTGTTACCCGATTCTTCGGTTCCTCTTTTCGAATTACAATCTCATGATGGAACTATGTTCAACAGTAGTGTTTTGGAAGGAAAAGTTGTGATTGTTGTATTTGTCTATACTAGATGTCCTGATATTTGTCCCGTAACTAGTCAAAATGTAGCATATGTCTATGAGAATTTAGGTGAAAGAAAAGAGGAGGTTGAAGTTGTATCAATCACAGTTGATCCATGGGCGGATGATTATCCAACTCTGAATCAATATGTTATTGATCAAAATTTATCTTGGCCCCATCTAACTGGACCAGTTGAACAAATGGAACCAGTATGGTCTGCTTTTGGTGTTGGTTTAACCACTTATTCTGATGATTCTGATGGTGATGGAGTAGTTGATGGATTTGATACCTGTCCTGATACTCCACCAGGCGAAGCTCTTGATCATCATGGTTGTGGATTGGACACCCAAGGTGGAGAGGAAGAAAATGCTACAGCCGATTCTAACACGTCCGGTAGGCATGCACTCCCTGGATATTGGGTAGACCATATGACAGGAACAATTCTCATTGACAGAAATATGCAACAACGTGTGTTTTGGGGAGATATTGATTGGAATCCTGATTTTGTAATTGATGACATAGATGTACTTCTAGCAGAATAACACGAGACAAATGGATTTATATCCATAAGTATTGACCTTGTTTTATGAACAAACTATTGGCCTTTATGGTCGTTTTATCTTTTACTTTATCAGGGTGCGTTGCCGAAGATACAGAATTGATGAAATTTAATGGCACTGAATATCGTGACCCTGTCCCTGTTCCGGATTTTGTACTCACTGATCAGGATGGGAATAATGTCAGCCTTTCTGATTATCAGGGTAAGGTGGTAGTTGTTGCATTTATTTTCACTAGTTGTCCTGATGTTTGCCCAGCAATAGAACACACTCTGAATTATGTCGATTATTTGTTGCCTGATCATGGAATTGAAAATGATGTTGAATTTCTTTCCATTACTATAGATCCTGCTAGAGATACAGTTGAAACTCTCAAAAATTATACTTCGGCAAATAGTTTTGATTGGCCACATCTTACCTCTTCAAATCCTGATGATTTGGTACAAATCTGGAGTGATTGGAATGTCGTTGTAGATAATGATCATGTTTATGCAGATCACTCTAGTCATGATCATGGTTCCCATGATAGTAACAATGAATCTGCAAATGGAACAGATGATGATCATGATAATCATGATGATCATTCAGGCCATGGAAATCATTCAAGTGATTCCGGCCAAGAAGAAACAGCAGAAGTAGATACAGAATATAGTGTAGGTCATTCTACAGTTACATTTATTCTTGACCAAGATGGAAACAAAAGGGTAGCATGGTCAGGATATGATTGGGATGCAGAAATGTTCCTTGAAGATTTGGTTACCATGGCCTATGGTTCGAATCAAGATAGTGATGATCATTCTGCGCACGCTCATCATTAGATTTCGATTGAATAAATTCTTGATCATTTCCTGGATTTACTGATGAGGAATATAGGACAAATCGCACTGTGAGGAATGCTACGATAGAAGAAGCCACTAGAAGTGGCCCTACGAAACTAGATATGCCATACCACATAATTAGAATACCAATCATTGATCCGTATGCTATAATTTGGCAAACAACTGATAGGTTTCCAATTCGTTGCAAATCCGCTTTGAGTAATTTTTCTTCGTTTTCTCTTGCAAACAAATGCAATGCACAATAAACGATTTGAAATGGCATTGTGGATGCCAAAATTCCTAGGCCTAATTCACGTTGAAACGAGTGGTCTTTGTTTGCTTCAAGACTAAGCACCAATAGGATTGCCGTACATGTTCCTAACAAAGCCCCCATAATGGTCCAGCGTCGATCTGAGAAAACATCTCTGACCTCTTGAACTGAAACAATGTCTGGGTCAACTTGCTTGTTCACAGTCGGCTTCCATGACGTTCCTGTCATGAAGGCTTCGATATAGTTGGAGATTAGACCTCGTTTCTCAATCATATGATTGGCATCGAGCGTAACTTTTGGAGGTCAGGGAGATATAGTTCTCTTATGTCATCCATCCCCAAAACCAACATTGCTAATCTTTCAAGTCCCATTCCCCAAGCACAAACAGGCCATTCAGTCCCAAGTGGTTCAGTTACTTCGGGTCGGAAAATTCCTGCCCCGCCTAGTTCTAACCACATTCCTCTCCATTTAACTTCAATTTCTAATGACGGCTCAGTATATGGGAAATATGCTGGCCTTACACGAACATCTGGATATCCCATCTTTGCATAGAATGTTTTCAATGTAGTTACAAGCATTGGTAGGCTTGCTTCAGGTTCGTGAATAATACCTTCAATCTGATGAAATTCAGGCAGGTGTGATTTATCAATTGCTTCTTGGCGAAATACACGTCCTATTCCGAAAACTCTGCAGGGTTCTTTTGGGTTTTCAGCTAAATGATGTACAGTGTTGACAGTTGTATGTGTGCGTAATAATCCCTTTTGAGCCTCCATTCGATCAAAAGATCCGCCCCATCCTGTACTACCTGTGTCTCCTCCATTTTCATGTACATCTGCCCATAGGTTGAGCCATTTTTCATCAATGGGCATTGATTCAGGATTATCTAGGTAGAATGTATCTTGCATCGCTCTTGCAGGATGAGTCTGGGGAATAAATAGTGAATCCATGTTCCATCCAGCGGTTCTAACGAAATCGCCTTCAATTTCTGAGAACCCCATTTCTAGGAATATTGCGCGAATTCTCTGAATTAGTGATTGCATGGGATGAGGGCGCCCCCCTGCAGGAGTAGGAGCAGGGATATTCACATCATATCTTTTGAATTCAGCATTTTTCCATGCATCTGTCTGCAATATCTCTGGGGTAAGATCTACAATTAATAGAGATTCATCGAGGGATGAAACATCCGAATTCTTACCTTTTGGTGTTAATTTCCATGTTCTCGATACACTATCTACAATTTCGATAATGTTTTTACGAATTTTGAATGCAGAAATCATTTCTTCATCTAGTTTTTGAGCGTTTACTCCACCTTCGGATAATTTAGAAATAAATGACTGTCTTTCTGAAATGATTCTTTGAATCGAATCGGAATCTTCAGGCACAATTAGAGTTCCTTTACTGATTTCTACGCCCAATTTTTTCAACAATCCAATTCCTGGTCCTGATTCAGATTTTTCAAAATTTGAACTTAGTTCACCCATTGTCCTTTGAGAAGAATCTCTTTCCAATAGCCATTCGAAAAGTCTAGATTCCAGTAATCCATACTCTACAGCCTTTCTTCCTTCAGTTCCTAGTGAAATATGTCTGGATGTTGTTTCATTAATTTCCAATAGCCCTGCTTCTTCAAGTCCTAACCCTGCACCAGCTACATGTGCTTGATCCTTCCATTCACAGGCCTCCAATAAATCAGATAATTCCCAAACTAAATCAGGATGATCTAACATGGCTTTGAGCATTCTCCGCTCGTTGTTCCCTAGGTCTGCCATTACCATTGGGACAATCGTATATGTATTGACGCCTTCGATAGAATTCATTCTTCTTCCCAAAGTTGTATGCCACAGTGCGGGCATTCCCAACTCTTTGGTTTCCCGCCTTCAACCCATTCTACCTTTCCACATGAACCACATTTTATCGTTGATTTAATCGGTGCATCAAGAAGTGTATCAACTCTATACATTACTCTCCCGGCTTCTCTCATTGGTCCTTCATCCGGTTCCCAAGCTCGCATTTCATCGATATTCACCCGTTCTTCAGGGTCCTTTCTTATTCCAATAAATAACAAAAGTAAACCACATAATCCTAGAGGAAATGAGATTGTTAATCCGAATGCATCTGGGACTGCAATTGATAGGGATGCACCCAATACAATACAAATCCATCCACTAAGTAGAAAGTTTGTTTTTTCGAATTGGACCACGCTTAGCCCTCCGAACGGCCTAATGATCTCCATGCATCTGCTATTGCTTCACCTGCACGGGCTGCCTTATTGGTTGGAAGTGAGCACACACCAATTCTAACACCTTTAGATAATGGCACCACATACACGCCTCTTTCTGCTATTGCTTCACATAATTCGACTGGATTTGGGTCAGAAATATGGGCGAAATAACCGTCATGGCTTGGATCAAAAGGCAACCCCTTCCCTGCATCTAAAAGCAATCTTCTTCTTTGGACTAACATTTCTGATAACCCTCCTCTAATGGCATCCCAAGAGGGCTCCAATTCTCCTGAATTATGAATTGTTGAAACCATTGCTTGCGGCATTCTTGGAGAACCAGACCATGTTCCTCTGCCGGTATGAACTAGCATTGGAACCATTCGATCCAAAAATTCTCTACTGGGGTGAGCCATTACCAATGCACCGCATCTTAACCCGTAGATTGTATGGCTCTTAGATGCGGAAAAAGCCCAACAAAAAAGAAGATTTGAGGGCAAATCATCTATGAATTCTAGTACTGTATCTGTCCACCCATGTGGCTCGTTTGCATAAAGAGCATATGCAGTATCCAATAAGAGTGTGAAACCGGCTTCAGGATTTTGTTTTGCTGCTTCGATGAAACATGTGAGGACTTCTGATCTCTCTTGTGCATTCAAACTCATTCCCGTGGGATTATGTGCCGGATCATTTAGCCATGCAAGAATACGTCCTTGAGAGGACAAAAGACTCTGAATTCGATCTGATAGTATTGTTTGATCTACTACAGAATTGTTGTTTGATGATTCACCAACTAATGGCCAGTCAACCAAATTTAACCCGCATTCTTCTGCAATTGTTTTGTATGGGCCCCAGTATGTACTTCGAACGAGTATTGAATCCGAAGTTGAGAGTAGATTTCTAGCACTCAAGTATAGTGCTCCACATCCTCCAGGGGATGCGACTGCTTCTGTCTCCAAACCCAAGTTTCGTAATTGTTGTAATTTTGGACCAATGGCTAGTTTTTGTGCTGTTTCACGGAATTCAGGGAGGCCGGGAAGAGGTGAATATGCTCCTTTGTCAAGATCTGTAAGTTCATTGAGGACTTGACCAACTATTGGATTAAGGATTAATTCCCCCTCATCATCTAGTAATGCTCCAATTGTTCCGTTTACAGCATCCTCTCCGCGTGATTTTGCTGCTTGATATCGAGCAAGCCATGCATAGATGACATCATTTCCTCCCTTTGCCATAGCATGCGGAGGAAGTAAGATTTGGGCAATCTCCGAATCTCCCTCCATGACCTTACATATCCCCTCGGTTTTTGAATATGGTTCCATGGAATTCAAGAGGGATTGATGAGTCGGAGGCACGCGCCTGCGTGGCCAAGTGGTAAGGCACCTGATTTGTAATCAGGCGATCGGGGGTTCGAATCCCTCCGCAGGCTCCAACAATCACCAACATTATCCGAGTGATATACTTGGGAGTTTTATGGGCGCACAAATCATTGACGGTAAAGCCTGTGCTGCATCAATTGAATCATCTCTAATTCCTAGGGTGCACGATTTGATTGGTAAGGGCATTCACCCCCATCTTGCAGTTGTAATTGTTGGAGATGACCCCGCAAGCCACGTATATGTGCGTGCAAAGGAAAGAGCCTGTGAAAGGTTGGGGATTAAGAGTACAAAAGTTCAACTTTCAGGTGATGTGGATTTTCAAAATGTAATCGAACAGGTCAAAAAATTAAACAACGATCCGAAGATTCATGGCATCTTAGTGCAATCTCCCTTGCCTAATGGTATGGATGAAGTATCCATTACAGATTTAATTAGTCCAACAAAAGATGTTGATGGATTTCATGCTTCTAATCTTGGAAGATTGGTACAGGGGGACACTTCTGGTTTGCTACCATGTACTCCTGCAGGGGTAATGAAAATGTTAGAGTGGGCTGATGTTTCTTTATCTGGAAAAAAAGCTATTGTCATAGGACGTTCAAGAATTGTTGGGATGCCTCAGGCATTATTGTTGTCTCAAAAGGGAGCTGACGCTACAGTGACTATTGTCCATTCAA
>Ga0209404_10002463_pt1 | contig 11457 bp, 11 predicted proteins | sample TroAtlMetagenome_2_FD_187447 | JGI IMG/M metagenome (GOLD analysis project Ga0209404, IMG submission 187447) | Marine eukaryotic phytoplankton communities from Atlantic Ocean - Tropical Atlantic ANT8 Metagenome (SPAdes) (version 2) | ecosystem: Environmental > Aquatic > Marine > Oceanic...
TTTGCTTCCAGCAGAAACGGCTAATTTAATTGCCGATAACCACATACTAGTACCAAGTTGCTGTTTTCTTTTTGTCTTTTAGCATTCTTTTGGTTCCTCTAACTTCTGTTTTGTCTCCAGTTGGTATGTAGTTTCTTGGCATACCATTTGCAGTCGTAACAGATCTTGGATCCAACTCAATATTTTGAGAAGGAATGCCTATTTCAGACGCTTTAAAAGATTCTTCTTTTTTAGCCATAGTTTTCTCCTTATTTTTTACGTAACTTACCTAATGTTATAGCAAATCTAGCTCTTTGTCCAAGTTTTCCTGGTTTCTTAGCCGCTGCTTTTAATTTTGACTTAGGAATTGTCTTACCTTTTTTAATTCCAAGAGATTTTCTTAAAGATCCTGGTTTTTTTATTGCTTTTTTAATGTTTAGTTTAGCCATTTTATCTATTTTCTCCTTCATATTTTTCAATTTCAACACTTGGCATCATTTTATCCACATTTGGAATAGATTTACTCAAGACTGTCTTTTCAATTGATGTATTAGCTCTTAGTTTTGCTAATTCTTCATTCTGTTCCAACTTCTCATCGTGTTCTCGTTGGTTCATCATAGCTTTCATACGATCAAGATTGATTCTTTCCTGACCTTCAACCTTTTTACGTTCATTATCAGCTGCTCTAAGATCTAATTCTCTTGCTCTTAACTGTGCAATTGGATCATTTCCAAAACCAGAAGTTACTTCTCTTTCTTCTTTTAAAAATTCTTCCATCATTTCAGCAATCAACACAGCTTTTCTAGCTTCAATACGTAAAGTCAACTGTCTAAGTTGTTCTGCAACTTGTGGATTGGCTTGAGCCATAGCTGCCATTTGTTGCATTTGCGGAATTTCATCTGCAAATTCTACTTCTATTTGTTCTTGTGCCATCAAACTTATGTGCTCCATAATATTTTTTTCTAATGCAGCTGTAATCATCGGATTATTTCTAGCCATGTTCGTTGCCATAAAATTTAAATGCGAAGTTATATGTGCTCTGTGGTCTTGACCTGGAAATGCATTAAATGGTTTACCGGATAAAGCCATAATGTTTTCTAAAGCAGGGTCCATTGGAGCAGGTGGTTGAGGTTTGATTAAAACTTGATCAATGTTTTTTACACCTAATGCTTCATACATATTTCTATACGCTGCATACATATTGTGCATTTGCGGATTAGAGGTTGCCAGCTGCAACTCTGTTTGTGCGAGGGAAATACGCTGAGTTTGTGAAAAGATGTTGGGATCAGCAACTGGCAAAATATCTACCCGATCATCAAAATCGGTTTGTTTAACAAACCTTTGACCCCCAACTACGTCGTACGGATATTCCGGTGGTAGATATAACTTGAATACTCTTGCTAATAATTTAAATTCTTGTTTTAGCGAAGAGTAAATTCTTTTGTGGATAGCAGACATAGTTCTGCTTCCTCTTTCAAGAAGAGCAACTGTAGTTCCAACTGCTGCTTGTTGATTACCATCTCCAACTTGTAGATCAGCAATCGATGCAAACCTTTGACCAGCATTAACTACAATACCCATTAAGTTTAATAATGTAGCTGATGGTTCTTTAAATGGTAACATCATGAATGAATCTTTTAAATTTCCACCTGGTGCATCTACATCTCTAAATTCACCTGGTTGAATAGATTGCGCGTCATCTCTAATTCTAATACCACGCATTTTAAATCCTGCTGGTAAGTTAGATAAAGTTCCTGCGTCCAACAATTGACGGAGTGCTGCAGTTGCAGTTCTGCTCAAACCGCCAATCATATGGATTAAACCAAAGCCATAAAAGCCTAGTCCTGGAAGAAACTTAAAATGAGTAAAGTATGGTATTTTGTTTTTGTCTGGATCACCAATTTCATAATTACGTCTAATAGCTAAAACACTTCTTGTAGCTTCATCTATTGTTACTATGTATGGAATTTTAATTCCTGATGGCTCACCAGTTTCAGGATCTGCATCTTCAAAACCTTCAATATCTAAATTAACATGACATTCTAAAATAGTATAAATATCATCGTCTTGAGTTTTTCTTTGACCTTCTAATTCTCTTTCTTTTTTCTGAACGTCATCTTCAACTTGTCTTGGATCTCCTAATTCAATATCTAAATAGAAACCTGCAACTTGTTGTTTTCTTAAATCGTTTTTAGAAATTTTTACCCGATGGATGACTGCCTCTGCATCGTCTAATGAGGTAGCCGAATAAGGGACAATCAAATCATCTGCCGGTACGAACTTTGATGTCGCTTTTTTAGATAACTCATCATAATAAGTTTTCTTAAAAGCTGATCCTGCTAATGGTAAATAAAATAACAGTTGATCAAAGTCGGGCTCCTAGTCTTTCATTTTTTCCATGAGCTCGTAGTTCATAAAATCTTTAACACGTTGTGCTTGTTTTGTTTTTTCTTCGTTAGGTGCACCAACCACTTGAGTTCTAACTGGTCCATCTGCTGGTAATAATTCTTTGTAAGCTAAAGCTTGAAACTGAGTAACTGCTTCTGCAAGAACTGGGTGAGTTGCACCACTAGCTCCTTGAAATGGTTCTGTTCTCATATCATATTTAAAACCTAAAAGATCTAAACCTTGAGTGTAAGAACGTTCCCATTCTTTTCTACCCATTTGGTAATCTTGATATTTTTGAGAAAGGTCTGAACCTATTTCATCTAAAACATTGTCTGGTAAAAATTCTGCTAAGTTTGCATAATGCTCGTCACCACCTTCTGGTGATGCAGCGTTTGGATCAAAGTCTATTTCAACTGATCCATCTTCTTGTTCGTTAACTTCGACAGGACCTGGAGCTTCACTAATGTCTTCTTGAGCTTCAACTACTGTTTCTTTTACTTCTTCCTCACTAGGAAGTTCTACTGAGCCTCTTGGACTTTGAGTCAGAGACTTGTCTATTTTGTCTGCCATTTTTTATTTTCTCCAGTTTCACTGTTCTAACAGTATTATAGTTAATATTCAACCCCTGAGGCGTGGGTCCGGATTCAGGCGGCAGGAGCCAAGTCTTAGGGTATTTAGTCATCGTACGTGTATTTTCTCATATCTTCTAAATCAATATCTTCAATAAATTCTTCTACATCTTTAAGCTTGCCCTCTGCGTCAGGTCTTACACTCGCTTCATTGTAAGTATAGCCTCCGGTCTCAGGGTCATAATCTACTTCCATTTCATGTTCTTTGTATCCAAACTCTCCTTGATCATCTACTTTTTTAACTGTTGTTTTATTACCTTGTTTAGTAACTACATAATCATCTAATTGATAATTTTCCGCTATCTCATCAGCTCTTCCACCTGTAAAAGTTTTTTTTCCAAAAGTTATAACTTTAGTAATAAGATCAGATATAAAATCTGGCATACCATCTGCACCTCTTCTAATTATTTCAACTGTTTTTTCTGCTACTGGTGCAGCAGCTTTAAAATATTTTCCAACAAAAGGAATAGATGCAATACCTCCAGCAATCTTCATAAACTTTCTTCTTTTAGGATCATCAGGTCCATCAGCAAAACCTATACGACCACCTTCTGCAAACATTTTTTCTGTAGTCGATTCCTTCCAGTTAACATTAGGTCGATATTTAAAACCATCTGTATCTTTATACAGATCAAATATTTCTTCGGGATCAGAGGTTGAATAATTATATGCTCTTTTCTCTGGTTTTCCCAACGGAATTGAAATTCCAAATTGTGCTCCCCAATCTTTATCTTTATCTATATTAGCATCTGCAAACCAATTTCCCAGTTCTCCAATCTTACCTGATTTATAATAACCTAATCCATAATTTGTATTATTCCAATCACCTTGATCATCTTCATATCTATTACCCCACAATTTTAAATTATCAGTAATAGGAAATGATCCACTAAATTGTTTAGATTCAAAACCAGTATCTAAATTTTTATTTATTTCAGCACTAATATATGGTTTTTCTTCTTTGTTTAATAAATATAAAGGAATATCAACGGTGCTTGCAAACTTAGCTGTATTACCCCAGTCATCGCTTTGTTTGTCAGCAAAAAGTGAAATACTATCATTTTGATAATTAATTGATGAACCAGAAGCATTATCAATATCTGATTCATTCAAAGTAAGGTTTAATGTTCCATCTCCAATAGCTTGATCAATTTTTAATTCCTTTGAAATTTGACTGTCTTCATCTTTGGTAATAACAGGTCTCATAGATGTTTTACCATCTTTAGAATTAAACTGATATTCCCCTTGAATTTCTTGAGAATCACTGTCCCAAGTAATTCCCATATTATTTTTTTTCAATGAAGCTGATAATTCTTCATCACCAGCCTTGCTACTAATAGCAGACATTTCTGCTTTAATATCTTTAGGTAAATCTAAATTAACAATAGTTGAATAGAGTGTTTCTGAGTTAATTGGAATTATTCCAACTTTTTCAAAAAGATCTGTTTTAATTCCACTAGTATCTGTTTCATAACCAATTTGAATGTTAGCTAAATTATTGGTAAACAAATCTTTAACATAGGTTGAGTTTTCTTGGTCCATGTTATCTACGGCGTATATAAAAGAACTAATTACTTTATTTTTAATTCTATCTCTTTGAGACTGAGGCCCAAGACGTCCCATTGATCTCCTCACTGTTGGTGCCTTATTTTCAATTACTTCTTCAGAATCACTTTCGAATCCTTTAAGAGATTCTAAATCAGATAAATCTACTTTTCCTTTACTCGCATAACCAACTCTACCACCTGTTGCTAAAAACTCTTTAGGTATTTCTGCAGGTTGAAATCTAGTACCTAGTATTAAATTTTTTAATCCTTCTATGCTAACAGCTCTTGCATTTGCAATAGCCTTTTCTTCAGCAGCTCTTTTTCTACTAATAGCTATTTTTTCATTTTCCCATTTTCTTTCAGCTTCTTGTCTAGACATATCTGATTTCACATTTGGTGTATCAAAGTCAGTATCTAAACCAGAAAAGTCATTTGCAATTTGTTCTCTCATCTCTTGTTGTTTAACAACTGATCTTGCTTCTTTTCCTTCAGGAGATAGAGCCATTAAATCTTTTGTAGAACCAATTACATTAGTTCCAATCAAACCATACTCTAAAGCTTCAGCAACTGACTTACCTTCTTTTAGTTTTTCAAATGTGTCATCAACTGCAATGAAAGTACCAATTGGACCTAATGCTTTTAAACCTAATTTAAAATATCTTTTCTTTGCAATATCATCAGGGATGTTTTCTATTCCTTTTACTATTTCTTGTAATCCAGGAAGTAATTCTGCTTTTAATCTCATGTTTGCATTCTTAAACATATTCATTGTTTTAGTTTTTTCTGGTAATGGTATTTTGTCTGCTGTTGTAACACCTGGTACTTTTTTAGCTTCTTCAATAGCAGATATTTTTCTTTCAAAATCTTTTCTTTCTTTACCAGTCATGTCTTTAAAAATTTTATTCTCACCTTCAATGCCAGCAAAAGACATTTTATAATTACCTGCTTTTGGTTTAAACTCACCTGTTGTTGGATCTACTTGGAAATAACCTATCTGACCTTTGTAATCTTTTCCTAAATCATTAACTGCATTCATTACATTCTTTTTTGCTTTTGCATTTAACTCTACTATTTTCTTTTCAAAGCCATCGGGTTTTTCTATAATTAATTTTTCTTGTGCCTCTGCAATATCTTGACCAATTTTATTATATCCTTCTAAAGCTCTATTCATTTTTGCATCAATTGTAAAAGTAGTTTGAGTTCCAGGTTTTGCAGATTCTATTAATGGATACACATGACTAAATTGTTTTCCTGTTTGACCTGATCCTCTAACACTAATATTAGATCCTTGAGTCTTTTTTATTTTTTCAGTTCTTTTAGTATTCTCTAAGTTTTCTGGTTTCTTTTTTTTCTTACCAAAGTTTTTAAATTCTAAAGCTTCTCTCTCTGTTTCTTTTCTAGTTAATATTCCTTCGTTTCTAAAATCTTTTCTTGTGTAATCTTTATACTTAGGATCATTAATAATTTCTTGAATTTCTTCAGTAGTTCTCATGACGTATTGATTTTTTTGTAATGGATTTGAATAATCATATTTTTTAGTTCCATCAGAAAAATTTTCTCTATCAGATCTTTCAATTTGTTTTGTAACGTTTTCACCTAGCTCACCAAAGTAAGGCATTAACATTTCTGTGTGTTGTTCTTTAGTAATCTCTCCATCTCTTAAAGCTTCGTCCATATACATTTTTAAAATAGCAACTTTACTTCTAGGCATTAAACCTGGAGCAGCTTTTTTTAAAGTTCTTAGTTTATCAATGAAAGGTGTTTTTTGTTCAGGTTTTGGGGGAGGTACTATTGTTCCATCCTGGAAACCAGGACGTCTCATGTGAGCCATCATTTGATTATAATCATTAATTTTCAATTTAAACTCCTAGTATTTGTGACAAGCCACCGGATGCTTTTCTACTAGGTCTAGATACTTCATTAAAAGCTCTTTCATAAAAATCTACAGTTTCACTTATATCAACACCTTCATCCATAGCATTACCTTTAATTTTTGCCATCGTAATTGCAAAGTCATCAGACTTTGTTCCTGAGTACATAATTTTAGTTAATAGATCATCATCAATACCTTGCTCTATTAAATCATCAAACATATTAGATCTAACAACCGCACCCATATCAACAGTATCAAATATACCTTGACCTGCATCTTCAACTAAGTCAGCTACAAAAAGTTTTTGTTTTGTAGTTTTAGCACCTAGGTTTTCAATCATACCTTTAGCTTTATTTAATTTTCTAGCATTGTCTTCTAATGTAAATACTGACATTTCTTCATCAGTTACAAATGGTCTGTCTACAGCTTTTGTTTTATTTCTTTTATCTAAACCCTCTAAACCTTCTCTAAAAATATTTTTTGATTTTTCTGTAAACTCTCCTTTGTCATCTACGAATTTTGAATATTTAGAAGTTTCTAATTCATCAAAATCTCCAAACAGATCTTCTTGAATTATACTATCTTTTGGTAAACCTTTAGTTGTTTTTGTGTTTCCTGATGCCTGAGTCATGATACCAGTATCAAGGGTTGATATGTTTTCACCTTGAGATGTAATCTTAGTTTTAGCTTCTTCCATAATCATCTTGTCTTCGATTGGATTAGGATTTCTTTTAGTATCTTTTATAAAACCTTTTTTAAGTGCGTTGTAAGCTGCTTTGACTGTTTTGTATGCCATTAGTAATACGTCCTTTGTTGTGGAGGCATTTTATCCTCCTCATAATCTTCAGGGTGCCTGATCAAACCGCCCTGTCTAAATCTCATTACAGCTTGCGTCATGGAATCCACTAGATCATCATGGTCTCCGTAAGGAAAAGCTGCACATTCCTCAATGACTTCCTGAGCGAAGTCTAATTCTTTGGGCGCCCATATCAGTCCCGACTCAAAGAGCGGAGATACTGCGTTTACTCTAGTATGCTTATCGTTGCCTTTACTAGGTGAGAAATTTATAACAGGTATCCCCATTTTACGCAACTCATAAGTTAGAGGGAGCCCTGATGCTTTAGACTCAATGATTACGGTTTCAGGGTTCCAGTAACCGTATTGTTCGAGGGCAATACGCCGGAGTTCAGGGAACTCATAACGACCTTTTAATGAATCTAATAATATTAAACTGGGTGGTGCATCCTCATTTTCTGTAAACACGCCCCAGGTGGTTATAGCACTAAAGTCAGCAGTTTCTTTTTTCATAAAAGCTGTATCGTAAGATTGTATAACGTGTTGAAGAGGTGGCATATCTTCGTCTTCCCAATTTCTCCACCACTCACGTTTAATTAAAGCTCCTTCTTCTGATGTTGGATTCTGCATGTATTGTGCATTCCATTTGGTCAGGGGAATACTAGCTTTAACTGATTCTAAATCTTTTAAATCCCAATACTCTGGCCAAACAGGTTTACCTGATGGAAGTATTGCAGGGAATTCTACAACTTCCCATTGATCAGCTTTAACTCCTTTTTGAGCATTTAATAATCTACCTGTTAAATCTTTTTCATTCCATCTTGTCATGATCACAACAATCGATCCACCAGGTTGAAGACGTTGTCTAGGTCCTGATGTATACCACTCATAAGTTCTATCTAACGCTTGAGCATTCATTGCATCTTGTTCAGTATGTGGGTCATCAATAATTAATAAATCAGCTCCCCGTCCTGTAATAGCAGAACCAACACCGGCAGCGTAATATTCACCACCTTGTTCGGTTTCCCATTTACCAGCAGCTTGAGAATCAGGATTAAGTCTGGTTTTAAAAACTTGTTTATATTCTGGTGAGTCCATCAAAGATTTAGCTTTACGACCAAACCTTACAGATAATTCAGTTGTGTTTGTAGATTGAATAATTTTTAATTTAGGATTTCTACCTACCATCCATGCAGGTAAAAGATAAGAACCAAATTCAGACTTGGTATGTCTAGGTGGCATATTAATAATTAATCTTTTAATTTCACCTCTAGCTAATCTATCAAACTTATCTGCAATTCTTTTATGATGAGAGCCTTCTATAAAATCAGGCCAAACATGCTTTACAAAATTCATAAAATTATTTTGTATACCGGCAGTTTTTTTCTTTTCACCATACTGATTAGCTAGTAATGAGAATTGTCTTCTGACATCAGCAGGTAATTTATCAAAGTTCTTTAGTTTATCTTTATCTATCATAGCAAAAAATTTTTCCGCAAAATTTTTGCAGAATTTTTTGGGAAACTTAAAAAGTATTTTACAGGTTTAAACGTATGAATCAAGGCATAAAGGGAAACTTCTGGGACCCCTTTTTTTTAAATAAAAAACCAACTATTTAATTGAATGTAAAATCTGGATGGACCCTGGTACCTCTATGAGATACCAGGGAGCCAGAAAGGTAGGCTCTAGTCTAATAGAACCATGTATGCCTCGGCATTGTGTTGTCTAAACCAATTAAGATCGGCTCGAACTTTTTCCCAAAGCTTTGAAGTACCGTCGATGCCTGCCTCTTTATCTTCGATCGTTGCACCTAATTCATTAATGAATATTCTATCATGCTTGATAGCCTCGGCAGGTGTAAGCATGTAAGACTCCCCATTAAATCTGTTCTTTCTTTCTTCTGTTCTTTCTGTTGTCATATGTCCTTTCTGTTAATAGGATAATCCTATTCTACTTCGGTCCTATTGTCAACCCTTTGAATTATACTTCTATTACCCCAATGAGTTTCCTCGGTTGTTTTTACATAACCACCACTCTCTCGTCTGTGTCTGATAAACTCAATCGGTCGACCTTGTTCTATGTTTTCCATGTTAGTAGATAACCAAGATAACTTGCAAGATTGTGAGCAGAAGTATTTATCTGATTGTGACCAATAATAATCTGTACTATTATCTATGTTGGCATATGCATATCTACCTCTAATCACACCTCTAGATTTTAGAAATCTATCTTGTGTAGTTTTTTCATGGCAATGTGGTCCTTGGCAAAAATGTTTGTTACTCATACAAAGTTCCTCGCTATATCTAATGCTAAAACTAAAAAACAACCGAATGCAATTACTGCCCCTAGTTGAGGGTGGAATGGAATTATAGCCATACCTAAAGCTGAACACAATCCTAGTAATACCCAAAAAATAATCTGTATCATTAATACCTCACAGTCCAAGATTTCTTGGCAGTTCTATATCCCTCTTGGTCTAAATCAAAATAAGTATATAAAGCCTCGCCAAGTTTAGATGTCCAAAATCTTGACTTGTCGTCATGTTTGCCTCGTCTTGTTATGTGCTTTTGGTCTTTGTTAGAATAGAATGTTATTCTAAATGTTTTATCTTTTATCATGTTATACCTTTCTAGTTAATAGGACTATCCTATATTAGAATAGTCCTATTGTCAAACTTTAATTTATACTTTCTTCATATTTTTTTCTTGCCAATATCTTCGCCTCTCTTGATTGATGTTTGTTCTTCATACCTTTAATCATACTAGCCAAATTACTTGGATTGTAGATAGTCAAACCAGTTGAGTTAGTTCTAATTAATTCTGCCTCATCAACTTGAATACCAAGTTCTGTTGCAAGTTCAATTCCCTCACTCAAATATCTGTATGCTTTCAATCCTATTTTTAATTGGTCGCATTGTTTCATAATTGTATCAATCCAAGTTTGGTGTTTAGATACTAGATTGCCTTTTGCAATTCGCCATGCCTCAAATTTAGAGTATTCATCTTTAGTACAAGCGATTGCTCTTGAACGACAATAAGAAGTTCCAATGACATCAAGATAATATTGGTCATCAAATGTTTTAGTCATACCATTACTATCATTACCATTATAATGACCACCAACTCTGCCAAGTGCTTTCATACACTCATCAACATGTTTAGTTTTATGTGGATTGTCTTGGTTTTCATTTTGTTGTGCAAAGATATCTGGGTTGCAATCCATAGCTTTTAAATCTTCTCTAAAATATGCAACTGCAAATTTCTTTCCGTCCTCATCACTATACTCACTCCCATTTAGATTACCAAACAAACCAAAATCAAAATGTGATTTTGTTTCTGTTGTTTCGCCGTCCTCGTCTTTATCTTCCGAGTGTGCAAAATAAAAACATTTATCTTTTGCAACAACATCACAAGGTTGACCATACTTCTTTTTAAAAGTTCGGAGTATTGCAACATCTTCTGTTGGATAAGACCTTTCAACTACTTCTTTTGCAAGTACCTTTGCAATTCCATATTGTCTATCAACTTCTTCTCTTGCTTGAAGAAATGCCTCTCTTTCTTGTGTGTCCTCATTCTCAAAGACATTTTTCATTTTATTAAAGAGTTTGTTTCGCAACTCTGTATTCATTCTTATTTTAGACATGGTGTCCTTTCTGTTATTTTATTAATTTAATTATTTTTAAATTAACACTTGACAATGGGATTGTCAACAATTATATAGGATTATTAATTTAAAACTTTTATGTATTTAAATTAATGGGACATATCTCAATTGGAGTGTCACACCTTGCTCCTTGCAACGTCTTCACCTGATTGAGACTGATCCCTGGTCCAATGGATCTGCTAAACTTGAGTCTGCAATATGCATATGCGAGCAGAATAGAATCTCAAGATTTAAGATTTCCGGAGGCGTTGCATTGGACCTGGGATCAGTCATTAATGACTGTGGAGATAAACACTAGAACATAGGTCGCGATTCCTGTGAGGAATGGTCCGGTAAGGTTGCAAACTGAAAGGCCCACCTACGTAGCATAGTGACTGATCAACTCGCATCTTGGACTAAACATCCAGCTGGTGTTATGCTGTGTATTAATTGACAGTGTCCAATCTCTGCGAGATTATTTGCTGGACACTAGCTATGGATACATAGTTAGGCCTGTTGCCCGGGCTGTTAAAATAAAGCACGCCGGCCTCAATCTAGTGTCCTGCTAATAATAGGTATGAAAGCTCAAGGGCGTCGATATCCG
>Ga0209404_10002466_pt1 | contig 11440 bp, 6 predicted proteins | sample TroAtlMetagenome_2_FD_187447 | JGI IMG/M metagenome (GOLD analysis project Ga0209404, IMG submission 187447) | Marine eukaryotic phytoplankton communities from Atlantic Ocean - Tropical Atlantic ANT8 Metagenome (SPAdes) (version 2) | ecosystem: Environmental > Aquatic > Marine > Oceanic | place...
CCAGTCTCACGCCCGGCGCGCCCCTTCTCAGAGCTTGATCCAAGGCATCGCCGTCATCGAGGATAGCTTCTATCAAGGCAGGATCGTCGTCGTCGATGCGACACGCGACCAATCGCGACCGCTCTAATTTGTTCTCGGCAAGGTCCTCTAGATGAGCTAGGGCATCCAACACATCCCCGATCACGGCGTGCTGCTTCTGTTGCAACTCCACGCGCACATCAATAGGCCAGGCGCGGTTCGCCGCAAATGACACCCGACAAAAGACGTCTAACCGAGGCTGGCCATGGGGTAAATTAACAGTGAGAGCAGTCCACTGCTCGTAGCACACTAAGGATTCCGACGTTTTTTCACATTCCAGTTGATATCGTGTCTGGCCTAGTAAACTGTAGGACACGAAGTGGTCGTGCCGCAACCGCTCATGTTCCAAGCACTTCGCAGCGATCAACGCCTCCGTCTCCTCCACGGAAGCTGCTTTACGTAGTGATGGGTCATCTGATGAAATCACAGCATCGATGTCGCACTCGCTATTGACCAGTTGCGGGTTCTCGTAGTACGGTTTGGACTCGCTCCCTCGTCCACTGAGGTCGTCGCCCAATCCTTCGACGAGCTTCGCTAAAAATTCAAAAGCGTCCTGCTGGCGGTAGCCCGCGAACGTCGCGTCGTACCTCCCCACAACGCGCCGGAACCGGTTCGGTCGGAACGCCCCACCCTTCTTCTCTTGCAGTGCGCTCACGAGGTCCCCAAAAGCAGCGGCTAACACTCCTTTCGGTGAATATTTCGACTCCGTGTTCAAATCAAAGGCGTACTCGCCGGACGCGAAGTACGTCCTGAGCGGTGGCGCGGCGGCGAGCGCCTGCAACGTCGCGTTCATGTAGCACGTATTCCCCAAATTGCACAAGCCTCGCGCTTCCCCATTGTCGTCCTTCTTCGAGGACGACGAGGGCCAGAAGCGGTAGCGCCTCCTAGATTTGCGGGGCGACTTTCTTTTCTCGTCGTCGTCGACGCGCGCCCAGGCCCGGTCCTCGTTCTCGACGATCGCTTCCAGAGTATCTTCCAAGCGAGCGGGGGACTTCGACCGACGCTTCTGTTCCGTCGTGACGCTGCCCTCGTCGTCGACGCGGCGCTCGTCATTTAATTGTGCTGTACGTAGATAGACCGGCGCGTGCTGGACGATCGAAGTACCTCGATGCTGTTCAACGGCCTCCCGCACCTTCCTCGCGACGCGCCGCAGAGGATCGCGCAGCGAACACTGCAGCGTCGTGAGCACGGTCTCATCATCGCCTGCGTGGACATCGACCAGTCAGCACCTCACGAGAGACCCCAGATTGAAGGACACGGGTCGTGACCATCAACGACGTCCACGAAGCACGGATACAATTCGAGCATGGGCTCCGCCTCGTCATCCACATAGAAGCGCTGTAACGTCGCGTCGGCGCCGTACCATCCCTTGAGAGCCTGCCACTCGTCTTGTGAGAGCAATTCGTAGTCCCGACCTTGTTGTAAATGCCTCAATAACCGAGCGGGACTCTCGGGTGAATCCGTGATCTCCTTGGCTTCGAGCAAATCCGCGTTCCGTATCGTAAACGGTCGGTCCGCGCCTCGTCGCGGTCTCGGAGATAGGGCATCATCGAGACCCCCAAAGGTGAGTTTGAGGGGCCGCTCCGCTTGTTTTAATGATGAAAGTAACGACGTAAATTCGTTTTCATCCTCACAGACCACCCTCACATCATTCAAATGCGTCAGGGCGGCGCCGATCGACAGCGTTCTACTATGAGCACATGTTGGTTTCACACTGCGAACAACTAGAGCACCGTTCGACAGGCCGAGCGTAAAACCCAGCGTCTTGTCCGGAAAAGTTAAGGTGGAAGGACCTCTAGGACGTCCGGTTGAGACACCAGCGTAGCTCTCCCAATCATCTAGCCATCTTCTACTGATCACATATCTACAATCGCCCGTGACTGGTGTAGAATCTGATGACAATGATTGGTAGACGTCGCGCTCCAGCAACGCGGAGCCGGGCCGCGCGTCTCCCGGCTCGACGAACGCCGCCCTTCTCGCGTTGCTTCGTAGCGGTGCGCTCGACGACAGTTTTAACAAAGGTGCGATGGTATCCACAAAATCTCTCCTATGTAATACATCTCTGTCGCCGAACAATTGGGACACGTCCTCGACTCGTAATGCTGATGCTACTACAGTAGCATCAACAGCCCCGGACGCCGACCGCTTCCTCAGCACCCTCCAGAGTCGATCCGCAGCGGCTCTTTCAGGTCTATAGCGCGCCGTCTCGGGGTCCGGCTCCACCGGAAATCTAGAAGAACGAAACGAGTCCGAGCGCTTCCGCACCGCGGGGACCACCCCATCACCTCGAGCAGCCGGACACAGCACGCGCGCACAGGCCTCCGACGCCCTCTCGCGGTCCTCCTCCGCCAATTCGTCGACGGCCTCGTCGAACTTTTTACGAGATAAGCGACTGGACCCCTTGAACGTCTCCCCTAGTGATAGCGCGACCCTATCTGCTAACTCCGCGTCGTTGGCGCCTCGTCCCACGATCTGCTTCGCCAGCGCTACGATCTCAGACGCGTCCTTGTCCCTAGAACCGTCGAAGACCAGAGCTAACCGTTGCTTCGCGTCGCCCCTTCGGGCAATTTTTACGGCCTTCGCGAATTCAGATTTTGATATCAAGCCGTCCTTGTCCTTGTCGCAGGCCCTCACTACCACTTCTGCCAGAGATTTCGGTAGACCGCCATCAAATTCACCGAGGACACACGACGCAAACAAGTCGGAACTGAGTCGCGGTTCGTCCGTCGACAGATCGAACAAGGACCGGGGCTTCTGCTCGTTCCGCGACGCTTCCACCGTGCACAGTCGCGCGAAGGCCGCCACGAGCGCCGTCTCGGCCGCGTCCTTCTGCTTCTTTTTCGAGGACCGTCGTGAAAACGGGCGCATCGACGCGGTGCGCGCGAGCTGCATGGCTCTGCTGCTCGAGGACGGTGGGATGACCAGTTAGTCCGTCCAGTTGTTCGAAACGTCGCCGGCGCGGGCGCGCATCCACCGATTCAGCACTGGTGGCTCTGGCTGCCTCTGGCGGCGCCGGTGCCAGCACGACGACTCAACTATCGTTGCAGCGGAGTTACAAATGAGTTATGAGTTGCAACCAGCTCGCTCTCGTTTGTCCCACAGCTGTCCTCCCTGCCCTGCCGGCAAAATGCACCAGTCTGAGCAGCTCCAAACAAGCCAAGGTACGTTCTCACACTCGGCACCCGTCCGGCGAGCGGTCCAGTGAGCTCTCCACGTCTGGTTTGGCGGCACTGAAATAGCGACGTTGCCCGAACAGGCAACTTCGCGGCCGCGTCTCGCCGCGAAAGACCCCGGGGCGAGCGGATCTCTTGGGACACGTGTAAACAACGCGTAGTAGTTAACCTCACTTCCCCGCCGCCAGCCGCTGCAGCAGCGTCCGCGTGTCGCCCAAAGGCAGCGGCCCCGACTTGTACTTCGTGTTCCGCAGCGTCGTCACCTTGTCGAGCTCCTCGCGGAAGCGCAGCTGGGCCGGGAAGCGGCCCCGCCAGGCGTCGCGGTCGATGTCGAGCGCCGGGGCCCCGTCGGGCGTGCACGGCCCCGTCAGCGTCTTCGCGTCGAAGTCGTAGAGGAAGAGCGGCGTCGAGGACGTGATGTGCTTCTCCATGTCGCGCAATTGCCCCTTGCCCAGGCCGAAGAGCTTGCGGTCGCGGACCTCCCCCCTTGATAAGCGGTTGCAGAGGAAGACGAAGCCCGGGGATGTCGCAGTGGTACTTTTTTTGGGCGCGGCGGCGGCGGCCGCGCGGCGCTGCGCGCGGTTGCCTCCAGTAGCGGTGGCCCACTGTTGCTGGGGCGGCGGCGGCGCCTTCGGTTCGTCGTCGACGCGCGCGCGCCTTCGGGATTGTGTAGGAGGCGTATCATCAGAATCGTCGTCGCCCCATTTTGTTGCGGGGGCGGGCGCCGACAGCGCTGCCGCCAAAGCATCCCGGTAGCGCGGCGGCACGCCCATCTGCTCCAGCGTGGCACTTGATAAACGCTTCACGGCGGCGACGTCGTTGCAGCCGCGCGCCTCGAGGACCTGGAGGACCGCCGGCGCCAATGCCGCGTCTTTCAACTGGGCCTGGCCCTGGAGCTTGCCCGTGCCCGCCGGCGGCGCCCAGGCGACTTCTCGGCTGTTGGCGACCATGGCGGGGAAGCGCGAGAGACTGGCCATGCTTGCTGGTCAAAGAGGGTAGTGCTTTGCGGGCTCGCGGAGCAAGCTACGGGCGCGGCGCCGCGCGTAGTGTAGCGAAGCGACTACGGCTGAGCAACGAGACGATCACTCGTGCACCGCGGTTGCGGATAGGCGAGCGCGGGCGCGGTAAATCGAGAGACCTGTCTCTGCTGAGGCCTCTTTGGGCCTCCTGGACCTTCTCCTACGGTCCTGGAGCCATGGCTGTTGAGAAGCAGGGCGGCTGAGCACGCACAAGACGCATCTTTTTAAATTCGAAACCTAGCGTACAAGCACTCTAGCTCTCCTAGTGGCGGCCTCATTTAACAGTAGTCGCTCCCTGGTCATTAGCGCCTGCTGTGGCAGACCAAGCTGTGGACGGCTGTGGAGACACATAGATCTACGTACAGCGCCTGGGCGCGCCGCCATCGGCGCCCTGCGCTGGGCGCAGCATGACAGACGAAGCCTCACCATCGGAAGACGGCAGCGCGGCCGTCGCGGCGGCACAAACGCGTGCCCAGACGCCGCCGCCCACGCCGCCGCCGAACCAGAGCGAGGACGAGCGGCCCACGCCGCCGCCGACGCCGCCGCAGCCGAGCACGCCGGAAGCGCCGATGAAGCCGCCCGAGGACTGGAGGGTGAAGGTCTACCGGCTGAACGACGAGGGCCAGTGGGACGACCGGGGGACGGGACGGGTCTCTTTACAAGGCGCGCGCGTGTTGGTTGTGTCCGAAGGTGATAGATCGGAGGTGTTGCTCGCTTCGGCACCGAGGGGCCCGAACCCCGTCTCGAGACAAGGCGAGAACATCCTGACCTGGGACGCGTGTAGGGGCGACGACGGTTCAGCGTTAGCTGATGACCAGCCTTCTCTGCGACGGGGCGAGACCGCGTGTGTTGCATTATCCTTCCAGGAGGCGCGAGGCTGTGACGCGGTCCTCGGCAAATTGCGAGCAGCCATTGCGATCAGACCCTCATCACCTCCAAGAGACGACCCCGGCCCGCCCGGTACCTCTCCAGATTCATTGGAACCGAGACCAAGCATAGTGGCCGAAGACGAGGGCGCGACGCACGCGCGAGCGTTTCTGGCGCATGTTTTGGGTGCGAGAGGCGCCGGCGTGGCCTCGGCCCTAGAAACGGCAGCCCAACGAGCCCCGCTGGAGTGGCGCGCGCTCCCGACACCAGTCCACGGTGTAGCATTAGATGAGTGGGCCTGTACGCTAGCGAGAGCCGCCACGTCCCTAGCAGCCAAAGAGAGATATGCGGCAACCCTATTAGCGGACGACGCGTTGTTACTAAGGCAGTTCGCGGCGTGTTTTGATGATGCCGAGGTCCGCGACGCGGCGCAGAAAAAATGCACTTGAACTTGATCTGGTGGCGGCGATGGCGTCGTTATGAGACCACTTCGAGGCCATCAGAGAGTCCACGCATCGCGCGAGAGCAGTTTCGCGACGCCGTCGTTCCGCGCAGGACGCCGATGATGTGGAAACTCTTCGCAAATTAGCTGATGTTGCGAAACTAGTAGTGTTGCTGAACGAGCCTCCTCTCGTCGAAGCGCTGCTGGACCAGCCGTTGTTCGAACCCTTCTTAGGAGCTTTAGAGTATGCAGCGGACCTTAAACAAAGGCCCGACGCCTCCGATGAAGAACCGCCCGAATCACCTTTGAAGAAGGACCGGCAAGCGGCGCGGGAAGCCGTGGCGAAGTGTACAAATGGTGAGGACGAGTCCGATGATGGGTTACTTGAGAGACGAAATACTTTGGATAGCAACGCTACTCGCGAGGCCTTGCCGGGCGAGCCTCGCACGGCGAAACAGGCTCGGCGCGTACCTCTGAGGCATCTAGCACTACGAGCCTCGGTCATGCGGGAGGTCCTGCCCATGACCGATAGTATACTGAAAGCGCGCGTGGTGCAGAACTTTCGAGCGACCGTCCTAAGGGAAGCGGCGTTAAGACCGGGCATGGACGAGTCGCAATTTGGTGCTCTACATGCTTTGGTGTTCCACAACAACAACGACATCCTCCGACGTTTACATGTCGATACTGATTATCTACAGAGGATAGTAGATTTGGCCGGAGGGGCTCCATTGCCTGATGACTTACAAAACGACCTAGATGACGACGACGACGACGCCTTCCCGAAGCCTCGGTTGGACGCGTTGCGGTTTCTGCGGGAGATGGTCGGATTGAGTAGGAACGCGCAACCTTCGGCTAGGGACGCGTTGTACCGCCATTTGTTCGTGGAGGCGGATTTGTATGGCGCTCTCGCGCAAGCCTTCGCCGACTGTGGTGCTGGGGCTACTCTCTCGGTCTCCTCTGACAGGCAGAGGCAAGCGCGCCTATGTTCCGTCGAAGTCGTCGCCACGGCTCTCAGAGTGGACGCGGCGTCGTTACGAAGGGATAGCGTCGCAAGACCGCCACCCGCGCCACCGTCCTGGTTCACGAAGCAGTCAAGGCAGAAAGGCAATAACGACGACGAGGCGCCGCCCGGGCCGGTGAAGAAGAGAGCAAGGCTCCAGTCGGATACGTCGACGCCTTGTTTGTTCGGGGTGTTGCGCTGCCTCGCCTTGACGGATGATGATGCCGCTACTCGGTTACATGCGGCAGATGCCTGTCGATTAGTGTTAGATGCGGGCGCGCCCGACGACAGCGAAGGCGACGAGTTCCTGGCCGAGTTCTACGAGCACTACATGCCCTGGTTGGTCGAGCCTCTTTATGATTGTGGCGTCGAGGACAATCGAGTTAAAAGAGGTCCGGCCTGTGCGTATGCTTGTGAGATACTGGCACATTGTGTGAGGGCGCACCGCTACCGCATGAAGTACTTCGTCCTAAGGCATAACGTCGCGGGTCGCGTCGTGACCTGTCTGGAGAGTGCGGTCGAGGTCGGCGACAAACCTCTACAGTTAGCGGCTTTACGGTTTGTGCGGGCTTGCGTCGGTGCCAAGGACGACTTCTACGCTCGCTATTTAGTGAAGAACGGCTCCCTGGCGCCCGTACTGAAGCTGTTATCGTCGGACGTACAAGTCTCGACCAACTCACGACTCCAACCGGGCGATTCTTTAGTTACTTCGGCCGTCGCGGAACTGGCGGAGTTCGTCAGGTCGGAAAATGTGAAGGGGCTCGTCGCGCATCTCGTCGAGCAGCACGCCGGCGCGTTGTCGCGGAGCGCGACGCACCGACCGTTGCTGGAGGGTCTGGAGACGCGGCACGCTCAAAATAGGGATCTCGTAGCTAGAGCGGGGCGAAGTGCGACGGACGACGTCGGGTCAGAGGTCCAACGGGAACGACGTGCGAGAATAGCCGAGCAGGACGGCGAGGAGGCCTACTTCGATGATGATGATGATGACGATCTGGATGAGAACTCGTCGGATGATGATGAAAGCGCGGCGTCTTCCTCCGATGGGTCTTCCTCTGTGGATTCGAATAGGTCACCTTTGCATGCGTCGGCGGCACCGCAGCGCAGAATCGACAAGATGCGCAGCGGCACGCCGCCGACCGAGGACGATTCGAGCGACGAGGCGTCGTCCGACGGGTCGCGCGGCACGTCGCCGCGACGGTCTCCTGGGCGTCGAAGAGCGAAGCGCAAGCCGCCCATCGTCGGCGTCGCGCCGCAGCAAAAGAAGCGGCGCGAGGACTCTTCCGCAAGCTCCGACTCGAGCGACGACGACGACTCGTTCCGGCCGCCGCCGCGGCGCGAGGACGTGTCCGCGTCGCCACCGCCCGTGTTCGGGGGCGGCGCGGGGCGGTTTGCCGCGCCGCCCTTTGGGAGACATGCGCCGGCTCCCTTAGTCGTGAAGAAGATCGAGTGGTCGCCGGACCGCGCGGCGGCGGCGGACGGGTTCGCGCGCGCTACTTCTCCGCCGCGGCCGCCGACCGAGGTCGAAAACAATAGTGGTGGTGGTACTTAAGATTCTTAGCCGGTCTCGCGCCAGTAGGAGAGGACATTCCAGAAGACGCCGTTCGGCAGCGACGCGTCGAAGAGACGCACGAGCGCATGCGGCGTCGGCTGGTCCCAGAGCGGCCGGCGCCGGGCCCGACCGCGCGCGAGGAGCGAGCGGAAAACAACGAGGGATTTGTGGGGGGTCCTTACGTAGCTCTTCCACGAGCCCGCGGCCCGGACGGCGGTGACGAGGCGCAGCGTTTCCTTGACTCTCGCAATCGAACCGGGTCTGTGTTCTTGTCTTAAGCCACAATCTGGGCTTGCTAACCAAGTCAGCTTCAATTGCATCAATGCCTCTGCGCTATTTGGAATAACGCCCCTCCGTGCTTCTTGCACTGCAGGAAAATCTAGTGAGGCACCGCGGCTGAGTAGTAACGTAAACAAGTCTGACGGTTGTGCCACATTCCAATGATCCAGGACTCTAGCTAGTGGCGTCATTCCATGAAAATACTCTGACGGTGCTTCGAGATTGGCGCCAGCGTCTATTAGCAGACGCGCGACTGTAAGCCGGTACGCGGAACGCGAATGATCGTCAGGAAGAATGTGCAGAGCCGTGGTTCCATCAGCAGCGGCACCGTTCGGGTCCGCCCCGCGCGATAACAAGAAGCGAATGAGCTCGAGTCGGTCGCGACAGTCGCGCTCGACAGCCTCTTCGTGCCATAGCCTCTTCGTGCCATAGACCGCCATTAAAAGTAGTGGGTCTCCGCGCATTTCTGGGTCCCTGAGGAAAACATGAACGTTCAATCGGCCGCCGTGATCCTCCGCATCCCAGCGTCCGTTCGCGTCGCCGCCAGACTCGACCCAAGCCTCTACCACGCCCCGGTCTTCCGGGTCCCGACGATAAGCGGCCAGAGCCACGCTCTCCGGGACCACCATCTCGTACCCCAGAGCTTACGTACAACTCCGCGCCGATTGCTTACGATCCCGCTGTCTCCTTGGCTAGTGTGTTACAGGCCGCTAGCTCTGCGGTCGGTCCTTTGCACCGCTTGTTTGCCATATTGAGCGCTCTGTTGCACGTCTCCGTTGCGCACCAGAAAGTACCGTAGCAGTAGTATCGCGCGCGCCGAGCGCTAGCTTGCCTAAGGCCGGCGCGCCGACAAAACAAGCAGCCTCACCATTGCGCAAGCAGCATGCCTCACAGATGCCTGGCGGCCCTAGCGCTCGCCGCCGCCGCGACGCCATCGCCGCGCCAGCGCCACGAAATCGGCAAGCTCCCGGCCCTAGGCTACAACACCTGGAACGACGTCCGCTGCGACGGCGTCGACGCCGCAACTATCTTAAGCTTAGCACAGGGCCTCGTGCAGTCGAACTTCTCGCAGAAGGGCTACACCTTTCTCAACGTCGACGACTGCTGGCAGGCTCCCTTGCTGAACGAGGCGGGAGAGCTCGTGCCCGACTCAGTCAAATTCCCGGACGGCCTGAAGGTCGTAGTAGATAAGGTCCACGCCCTGGGTCTGAGGTTCGGCCTCTACGCGGACCGCGGTTTTTATACCTGTGCGTTCCGCGCGGGGTCGAGACATCACGAACGTACACATGCGAAACAGTTCCACGCGTGGCAAATCGACTATTTGAAATACGACTCCTGCTGGTCACCGAATCTAAGGAGAAAGGGTGCGTTGGAGGATTATAGGAGGATGCGCGACGCCCTCGCTGAATACGCGCCGGGCGTCCACTACTCGCTATGTGGCTGGTCGTCCTGGTACGCGCCCGCCGTTTCTGGGGAAGAGGGCTACCACTCGTGGCGCATCTCGGCCGACTGCGACGAGTTCGCGAACATTTATGAAGCGGCGCGGACCATGGAACAGTTATCAGACTACGCGGGTCCGACCAAAGGCTATAACGACCCGGACATGCTCGTGGGCACGTCGACGGGCGCGGTCACGCTCACGCAAACGCAGTCGCGGACGCAGTTCGACCTGTGGTGCGTCCTCGCCGCTCCATTACTGCTCGGCACGAACCCGTCTCGCATGAACGCCTGGGACCTCGAGACCTACGGCGATACCGAAGTTATAAAGATCGACCAGGACCCCCTCGGCCGGCAGGGCGTCACGGTATACTCGAACTGCCCGCCACATACACCGAAGGACAACTGGTGGTGCTCGCCCTGGTCCATGCCGCGGGACGTGTTCGAGGTCTGGACGGGGTTATTGCGAGCGCTCGCGGCCGTGCTGCTGACGTCCGCCCTGCTATTACGCGGCGCCGGCCGGCCGCGCGCCGCGGCGGCGGCGTTCGTCCTCGCCGTCGGGAGCGCGGGCTACGTCCAGGTGCTGCACACGTACCGGCCGCGCGTCGCCGCGTGCCAGCAGGTCTGGGCGAAGCCGCTCGCCGGCGGCGACGTTGCGTTATTGTTTGTGAACTGGGCGCCCGACGACGCGGCCGTCGCGTGCGACGCCGAGTGCCTCGATCGGGCCGGTCTGACGCGGCGACCGCTCTACGTGCGCGAGGTGCGCGCCCGGGCGAACCGCGCGCCGCTCGTCGATAGTGACAGCGTGCTCGTCCAGCGGGTCGGCGGGGGCGGGGGGTCGGTGCTGTTTCGGGTAGGTTTGTGAAGTTAATCGTTCGTAGTTATATCTTTCGCACGTGCGTAGAGCCAACAACACAGACGCCAAAACTGCCAGTTTGCACACTCAGACTTAGACTAGGGATGAGGGAGAAGAGTGCGGGGCGGTTCGGAGCGACGACGCGTCAAGGACGTCCGTCGTCGCTCGTCATGGTGCCGCTCGCGGGTCTGGGGTGCTTCTGACGCGCCGACTAGTAGTCGGCGCCCGGGTTTCATCAGCCGTCATGGTGCGGCGACTCGTAGCCGAGGTCCCGGCGGCGCCGGTCAACGTGGCTCCTATACTCATCCAGCCTATCTATGACGTTTCCGTACTGCTTGTGTCGCTGATGATGCATCTTCACGGTCCGTTGGGAGATCCGAGTCGCCGCGCCACCACTTGACGAAGGGTTCCGCTCCCGCCGGCACGCGCCCCGCCGCGAGGGCTTCGCGCGCCTCGGCGAGAGCTGCCAGGAATGTGCGCCGAACAGGATCAGGGAGGGCGTCACATCTTGTTTGGAAATTCCTCTTGCTGCGCTGGGAAGATTTCACGAGGGCCTCAACGGTCGAATGGGAGCACAAGCGGCGCATTTCGGCGGTGGGGTCGATGCCATTATTCCTGAGCCAGACCTCGAGAGAGTAACGGTCATTCGGGTATAGATAGCGCGGCCGCTCCTTGCTCGCGACGACCAACTCGCGGCCCGTCAACAGCGGCCCTTCTAAGGCTTTCCGCGTTGCGGGACC
>Ga0209404_10002467_pt1 | contig 11440 bp, 9 predicted proteins | sample TroAtlMetagenome_2_FD_187447 | JGI IMG/M metagenome (GOLD analysis project Ga0209404, IMG submission 187447) | Marine eukaryotic phytoplankton communities from Atlantic Ocean - Tropical Atlantic ANT8 Metagenome (SPAdes) (version 2) | ecosystem: Environmental > Aquatic > Marine > Oceanic | place...
TGGCTGACAAAAATTGCTTTTTTTGCGAGTAATGCCTCGTTTCGGTACGCCCCCTTTTTATGTTGTGCGAGGTAGCGATCGAATCCTGCTACAGTATTTTTCTGTTTAGCCGCTTTGAAGTCAGCCTCATCAAGCAGAGCGTAGCGTTTGGCCTTGAGCTTGTTTATTTTGTCTTGGGGAATACCAGCAAGGTGTTCTTTGTTATTCAAAACTTTATTAATTGAGGCCACGGATGAACCGGAAACTAGGCCAGCGTAGCGTTGATTTAGTCTTAAGTTATTTTCTCGATATGAAATCGCTTTTTGCGCGTCAGCAAGCCGTGATAACAAAATCTTTTTATAAATCCAACCTTCGCCGTTATAAACCCAGCCATCTTCTATCTTTTCGGATATGATGAGCGTACCTTTCTTGTGCTTATTGATTATTTTTCCTTTAGTAGAAGGCCGATTTCGTTGGTTGACGACAGGTGATTTCACGACAAACCCGTAATAATTATCGTCACTTAATAATCGCTTTATACTTTCAAGCTTTTCTATGCTTTGTGCGCTATTAATTGCTTTTATCAAGAAGTCATGATCAATCAAACTCATGTATGGCTTTACATTTTTAGTAAAAGTGGTGATGGCATTATTAGTTAACGCATCATGAATTTCATTTTTTGTGGTGAATATGTCACTTTTTATTGTTGCGCCAACACGATTTAATAATTCATTATCAATTTTATTGTTCACATAAAAGTCGCCGTCAGAAGCTGCCCCTACAACAATGTAGGGAACAAGTACCGTCATAAGCACCATGCCGCCAGATACTTCTGAATCGTGAAATACCGAGTTTTCAGGTATGTTCTTTTTGGCATCGGTAAAGCATGGTTTTGAACGATTGGTATGTGTTAGCACTACACAATCAATAAACGTATCCCCATTCGCTATATTTTTCCCTTCATTTTGCTTTAGTAGCTTTACTAGTGCTTGCCGACTTATTTTCTTAGCTGATATATCGACGACGTCAATTTTATCCTTCGTAAGTTGAAAGATAACCTGCAGCTCTTTATGAGGAAGCTTTTCATTAGCATATTGAAATTGAGTTTTTGTGCTAAGTGATGAAAGATTTTTCATTTGCGATGCATTGTTCGACGAACAAGACGCTATCAAAATGGTTGTGATGGTGAATATTGCTTTGCGAAAAATACCGCTGATTTTCATAAAGTGGTTCTTGATTATGTTTTAGTTATCCACTTATTTAAACAAAATAGAAAAATATCGTCCTTCCCCAAATCGCGCATAATTCGGTCGTTTCAGCCTCCTAAATTAATCTACCTGACTTGACGTCGTGACAACGAAAGTTTCACCACGCGCCGGTATGCTCTGTGTGAATTGACCGCTCAATGATAGGGTGCTTGAAAGGGTAAATAGCGAACACTCGGGTAACGTTCTGAATTACTACTTGTACAAATCGCTCTGCGCCAGTAAAAGCTGCTAGTTTAGGGTGAGACCACAAAATGGATGCTTTGCCATTGACGAGCAAGATATCTCCATTGTTATCATCAACAAAGCATAAGCCAACCCGCCCATCTGATTCGATGTTGCCGAGGGTATTAAAAAACTTATTTCCGCTAAAGTCGGGAAATAACAGGGTATCTCCGTCTACTTTGATAAAACCATTCTTTCCGCCTCGATGCGATACATCTAGTCCATGGCGGGGATCGGCGGTAAATTTACTATGCCGCGAAGCAATATAAAATGTGTCAGCCTGAGCTACTAGCAAAGCATCTTTCTTCGTTAACCCGTTAGATTGGGCATACTGACCCTTAACGTTTGAATTTGTGATTGAGCTGGCAGGCAGTGCGGGCGCAACATCACGGGGCAAGGTATCTCGGGGATGTATATACTGAGGACAGTTTCCATAACTTTGTTCTACTTGCACTCGTATAACACCGCCCCGATTATGAAGTATTAGTCCGTTAAGCCTATTACGGCGGCGGGTACTTAGCTGTAACCCAAGCAGCGCAATTTTACTGCCAGTATTCACATCTAACTGTGCGGCATCATTGATTAACCAGCCTACATTGTCGCTTAAGGCCAAAGAAAGCTGAGTGGGCGATGGCGACTCAATATAGTGATGATCGTCAACATTAGTATGTTCGCCCCAAAATGGTATCGCCCAAGGATGACCATGACTATCTACTACACCAGCCACCATAAACGGGCTACTGCAAAAAAACGCACGGTGCTGTTCTGGCATAAAGGGGCGAATAAAGCCTTTCGTCTGTTCACCGATACCCTCAGCAACGCCTAAACGTTGCTGAATGCGATATTCCTCAGTGTGAAAGGCACTTGTATTGATACTGTTCATAACGAACCTTAAAGTCTGTAATCCGCTGTAGCGGAATTTGCCATAGGGATAAAATTATCCAGCGATTCAATACGGTTTATCCAAGATTGAATGGCGGGGTAAGGGTGCAATGAAACCCCACCTTCAGGCGCGTGGGCAATGTAGCTGTACATGGCGATATCAGCAAGAGTCAGCCTCTCGGTAGCCAAGTATGCTTTGGTGCTTGATTCGATGCGTGATGTGGGGCCGGATAGGGTATCCTCCATCACTTGTAGCAAGGTTTCAGTGGTTGCTAGTGCGGTGGGTACGTCGATATTGGCACCAAATACATATTCAAGACGAAGCGCTGCAGGGCCTTTGGCGAGCTCGCCGGCAGCTACCGAAAGCCAGCGTTGAACATTGGCTTTTTCAATTGCTGTCGTACCCATCCAAGGGTAATCACTGCCGTAAGTATCTGCTAAATAAACAATAATGGCATTGGAGTCTGAAACGGTGTGTTCACCATCAACAATCACTGGCACCTGTCCAAAAGGGTTCTTAGTAATAAATTCGGCAGATTTATGCGCGCCGTTTACCATATCAAGATTATGATTATGGTAACTAATACCGAGCAGAGACATAAACAACTCTACCTTGTGACAGTGGCCAGATTTCGGGTTTCTATAGTGAATAATCGCGTTATTTTTTTGTGTGTTGCTAAGCGCATTTGCAGATAATGAAGTCATTGATATTCGCCTTATAAACCAAGTGCCGTAAGCCCTGGGAAGTCTAGTGGGCGGCTATCGCCCTCCCAAGTCAGCTTACGTTCGTTGTCAGTTATGGTGTGGTCGTTAATGCTGGCAATTCGGCGCTGCATCAACCCTTCTGGGTTGAACTCCCAATTTTCGTTACCATAAGCCCGAAACCATTGACCTGAGTCATCTTGATATTCATAGGCAAAACGCACCGCAATACGGTTTTCAGTGTATGCCCACAGCTCTTTAACCAACTTATAATTAAGTTCTCGCGCCCATTTTCGTGCTAAAAAGGCCTCAATTTGCGCTGTTCCGGTAATAAACTCAGCACGATTTCGCCACTGACAATCCGGCGTATATGCTGCTGCAACTCGCTTAGGCGAACGACTATTCCAAGCATCTTCTGCCATACGAATTTTTTCAATAGCGGTGTCATTTGTAAAAGGGGGAAGTGGAGGTCTCACAAGCTCATCCTAGTGATTTAAGTTGCAGTTAGTATGATTGCTTGATAAAAATAAATAATTACTCAATTTTGAAATTTATAATTTCATTTTTTGAAACAATAAAGTGTGTAGACTAGTTAGCTAAACCCGTTAGCAAAGAGCAAATAGCCCGTTATGGATAGAATACAAGCAATGTCAGTATTTGCTGAAGTCGCCAAGCTTGGTAGTTTTGTAAACGCTGCAGAGCAGTTGTCGATGTCGCCTCCGGCGGTAACGCGGGCTATCGCTACCCTAGAAGCTCAGTTGAACACACGATTATTTCATCGTACTACACGTCGTATTCGTTTAACCGAAGCGGGCATACAATATCTTAATGACGTACACAGAATCCTGGCAGATATTGCGCAAAGTGAGGCCGCCATTGCGGGGGTTCAGCTATTGCCGAAGGGCACGCTGAGTGTGACGGCGCCGGTTTTATTTGGTGAGCTTTACATCACGCCAATTATTGTTCAGTTTTTACGAGACTTCCCTGAAGTGAATGTGCATGGCTATATGTACGACAACATCGTTGATTTACTCGATACAAATATTGATGTGGCGATAAGAATTAGTAAGCCTAAAGATTCTGGGTTATATGCCAGTACGGTGGGGTATGTAAGAAAGGTAACCGTGGCCTCAGCAGAATATCTAGCTAATGCCCCAACGTTGAGCACGCCAGAAGATTTAAAACATCATACCTTGCTGTACCCAAGTGACTTTACTGAACCGCCGGTGTGGAATTTTAAGCGCAACGGCAAAACGGTAGCAATTCGGTTACAGCCTAGATTTGAGTGTAACCAAAATCGTTCAACAATTAGCGCTGCAAAATCTGGATTAGGTATAACTCGTCTTATGTCGTACCAAGTTGCAGATGCGATAGAGAAGGGCGAATTAGTCAGTGTGTTAGATGAGTTTAACGATGTTAAGTTACCTATACAGGTGGTCAGTCTTGAAGGCCGTCATAACCTAGAAAAAGTGAAGAAATTCGTAGAGTATGTCAAAAGTGCCCTAGCAAAAGACGTGTACTTGAATTCGTAATCTCGCGTTGATATTTAACAAGCTGTTCAATAAGTTGATCATACGAAATCTGCACAACGCTTTTCAAAAGCGTTACACCTAACGTTTGAATAACGATTGATAAGTTACTTTTGCTTGCCCTTGTTAATAACCTCATTTCTCTCTCGCTCGTAGGTGTCATAGCTCTTTTGATATTGAGCTTCGCACTCTTCTCGTTGTGCGCCATAGAGTTTACGGCATTCTTGAAGGCGGTTCTCTTGCGTGGCCTCGTATAAATCTTGCGATGTGCAGGCGAATAATAACGGGGATACAGTTACCACTAAAGCGAAGGACGCGAGTTTGCTGTTAAACATAAATTACCTTTAATAAGAGAAGTGCCAGTCTCATGGTTTATAGATAATTGTTCTGACGGCACAAATCCCATTTGGTTCATTGATTTATCCGTTCATTTTTTAGTGCTATCTTCATGCAGGTTTGATAAAAATAGCCCCATAAATAAAGAGTGAATAACCAGCCTTATGATTTCTTGGAAAGTTTTAACATTTAGCCAGCTCAATACCCATCAGTTATTCGAGCTTATGAAACTTCGAGTAGACGTATTTGTGGTAGAGCAAACATGCCCATACCCTGAGCTTGATGAAAAAGACAGACATAGCGATACGCGACATTTATTGGGTTTTAACGGCGACATGTTAGTCGCTTATGCGCGTTTAATACCTGCGGGAGTTAGTTATCCTGGCGTCAGTATTGGCAGAGTGGCTACCCATGCAGATTTCAGAGGTAATGGTGCAGGGAAAAGTTTGTTAACTGAGGCTATCAAACAGTGTGAAAACTTGTGGCCGAAAGAAGATATTGAAATTGGTGCACAAGAATACTTGTTAGCCTTTTATCGTAAATTTGGTTTTGTGCAAACCTCTCAAATGTATTTAGAAGATGATATACCCCACGTAGATATGAAGCGTAAAGCAGTAGCTTGATTCAAGTACTGCTAAAGGAATAAGGGCTGGTAAACACCAGCCCTTAAAAATACCGGTAACCGTTATTGCTTAGGAAGCATTTCAACCAACTCGTTTAAGTCATTCACGTTGTAATCTGGCGCAATAGCCAGTGGATACAATACCTTTCCTGGGCGGGCAATAAAGGCAGCTTGCCAACCGGCTTGTTTAGCGCCAGCGATATCCCAACCATGTGCTGCAACCAGCATGGCATCTTCAGGTTTAATCCCCATTTTTTCAGCGGCCCATGCGTAAGTGCGAAGATCAGGTTTGTATAGATTGATATCTTCAACACTTAAGCGGTGTTCAAAAAATTCAAGCAAGTCAGCATTCTTGAACTGGGTATACACACCTTGGTTAGAAGAGTTGGTCAAGCTTACCAGTGTATAACCTTTATCTTTCAACGCTTGTAAGCCACTACGTACATCTGCATGAGGCGGCAAACTACGTAGTGGGGTAACAATAGCGGTTTTAGCTTGTTCTTGGGTTAGCGAAATACCTTCTATTTCAGCCACCATTAGTAACGACGCCACACCAATTTCACCGAAAGTGTGAAAACGCTGGGTGGTAGAGTCTACCAGCGAGTGATGAAGCATAGTTGAAAACCACAAAGGTAGTAACTCATTACGGCCTCCTAGCGCTTCGCCTACGGAGCTGCGCATTGCAGTAAGGTCGAGCAAGGTTTCATTTACATCGAAGAAAATAACTTTAGGAGGTACAGGCTTAGCCTTTTCCATTGTGGTGTCAGCAGGCTGTTGAGCATAGCTTGAAAATAACGGCAATATGAGAAGTGCCGCAGTAATAAATCGTTTCATAGGATGTCCTTTTTTAATGAGTAGGCTAAGTAAGCGAATGAATAATAGGCGCTAGTTTGACGGAGGATCTAAAAGTAGAGACCTAAAAATAGGTGCTTACATTTTGAATGATTGCTCAAAACGATAAAGGACTTTGCACTAGTGTTCAATAACTTTTTGAGTGTTTGTTCAAAATTGTTATGATGTAAAACAGATAAATAGAGAATAAACGAACGAAAGGCTCTCGTGATGGCTAAAGCACAATTCGATAAAAACAGCATTTTGGATAAAACCATTATGCTGTTTTGGCAACAAGGCTACCATGGTACGTCAATGCAAGACGTCACCAGCACCACAGGATTAAAGCCTGGTAGTTTATATAATAGCTTTGGTAACAAAGAGCAGTTGTTTATTGCAAGCCTGGACCGGTACGCACAGCGTAGTGCTGACAAAATGAAGCGAGCAATGGCGCATGGAGCAGGCGAGGGCATTATTATGCTGCTGACCGACATGGTGGCCGCAAGAGGGCAGAAAGACTACACCCAAAAAGAATATGCAAGCTGCTTTATCATTAAAACCCAATTGGAACTTACCAGCACCGAACCTAAACTGGCAGAGCTCGCTGGTAGCTGCTTAAGCCGAACTAAAGCCCAATACAAACTAGCGATTGCTAGCGAATATGGTGAAGCGCTGAGTGAAGTGTATGCCACATCGGTCATGATGGCTATTTTTGGTATTCGGGTTTACGGCTATCAGCAGCCAAATGAGGCTGATGTACTTGAAAGCCTGAGGCTGAGTTTACCCTGGTTACCTTGGAAAAAACACTAAATTAATGTTGCCAAGGCGATATTGGTTTGCCTCGTCAATTCACCGTTTATTTTCCAGTGGTCGGGGCTCCAACCCGCTAAGAACCGATTAAAATCAGCGCAAGCAGTGGGGTATAGCGCTCGCCATTCCTGTTCTATTTCAGGATATTGAAATTCGTATTGTGTGCCTATTAGCTGAGAGCCAAGGCAATCGAAATAATAATCTAAGCAGCTAGTAGTATGGGCTCGTTGATCGCTTTCACTTAACGCGCTGCCAATAAAATAAGCCACGTCTTTCATTCCTACTCCTAACCCCGTGTATTGAAAATCCACACCAGCGCATTGGCTAAAATCAGGCGTAAAGCAAAAGTTCGCAACCTTGGCATCGCCGTGCAATAAGGTTTGAAACCGTGCTGATGAAAGCTGGGTCGACAATCTGTTGGCTTCTTTTTTTAAAGGGCTATCTTCCATAGCTTGCCATTCGTCTTGCCTCGTACTCAAATGCCAGTAAGTGCCCTCTGGCCAAACATGGGGATCAACAATGCCCATAAAGCGGGCATGAAATGCTGCCAGCCAACGCAATACCGACTGCGCTTGTTTAACACTTAGCGAGGTTGCACATTGGGTGTATCCCGCGTCAACCAGATCGCCCATCACTAAGATATGTGCACTGCTATTGTTATCACCACTAGACTCTAAATTATTATCTACGTTAATGACTGCCTTGGCGTCTAGATTAGCCGCGGAATTTGCAGGTGTATTTGAAGTGACGCTGGTTTCGCTAGCGGCTGCTAAGCACGTAGGAGTTAAGCAGTTTGCATTAGTGCTAGGTTGCAATTGGGTGTAAAAGTAGTGCTCTACCTCAAATGAACGGCATTTTCTAAGATGACTGGTATTGCTTTGCCATCCTTTAGGGTGGCTGATCTCTAAAGAAGGTTGAACGCACTTCGCCACTACAGGTGTTAAGGAGTTATCAGCGTTATCAAACAAAGTAGCGCGAAAGCACGCGCCATAACCACTCCAGAGTGACTGAATAAGCAATGGGGAGTGCACCTCTTTATTGGTTGCTCTTGCTAACCAATCAATCAAGCTGGGTTTAACTTTATCCATTGCCTTACTCCCACAGTGCAATAATATAATCAACCAATAAAAAAGCCGCAATTAAGCGGCTTCTTATCGTTTATTAGCAACCTTAGTTCCTAGTAATAACGATAGTCAGCAGTGACTATCGTTATCAGTAACTAGGGCTTTGCTAGTCACGCTTAGGCGTTTTCATCAACACTGGCTGGGAGTGTTGTTGGTGCTGATGCAGCGGCACTTGCTTTCGCAATAGCTGCGCTTCTACCCGATACTACAATGGCTGGGCGGCTATCATCAGACTTAGCGGTAAGCGCTACGTCATTGAAAGTATCATCAACCGATGCAGGTGCTGCCATTGGCGCAGATGCATTAATGCGGCCACGGCTGCTAGCAGGTGCACCTGTAGTAATAGGCTTAGTTACCGCAGCTTTCGCTTTCTTAAGGTTCGCTTTTGGCACAGGCTTAGTTTTAGTTTCACTTGCTGCTTTAGCCGAATCGTCACCTAGGTTTATTTCAACCTGTTTAGGTGCAGCTTCGGCGACAGGTGCAGGAGTAACTTCAGCTTTAGCTGGCTTAGGCGCATCCGCTTCACTTTTTGGCGAAGCTAACTCGAACTGCATTTCGTCTTGAACGACTTCAGATGCTGTTTCAGCTTTTGGAGCTTCTGGCTTAGCGGTTGCAGTTTCTGTTGTCGCAGGCGCTGCCTTTTCTTCCGATGGGGCTAATACACCAGGCTTAGTGGCTTGAGTGTCTTCTGTCTTAGCAACAGTAGGCGCTTCAGCATTTTCGGCAGCGGTATCAACAGTAGCTGGCTGGGCATTCTCGTTTTGAGTATGCGCAGTATCTGCCTCAAGTTTACCTGGCATTGCCGCTTGAGTATCTTCTGCACGAGGTGCTGATTTACTCACGTCGGCAGCAGGTGCTTCTTGTGAAGGCGTAGTTTCAACGTTTGCAGTTGACTGTTCATCTACCGGAGCGCTGTTGTCATCATTAGACTGCTGCGCTTCCTTCTTACGGCGCTGACCAGCAGCACGAACATGACGAGGAGAACGACGTGAACGGCCACGGCTTTCGCGTTTTTGACCATTTTCATCAGTGTCGTTGTTCGCTTGCTCTGAAGAAGATTGAGCATCTTGTTCAGTGGTCGACTTAACTTCAGCTGGTTGAGAGGCTTGCGCTACTGGTGCTGCTGATCCAGAAGCTGCTGGTGCATCAGTTGATTGAACTGGCGCAGTATTAACTTCTTCAGTTTCAGCAGGCGCTGCTTTAGCAGGTTTAGGTTTCTCAACGGCAAGAGATTTAACTGGTTTGCTAGCCGGTGCTTCATTTGACTGAGTATTGTCATCTTTTTTCACACGTACGCTGCGACGAGTATCTCTGCGTTTGCGGCGCTCAGCCACTTCTTGTTTCTTCTGCGCTTCTTGAGGCTTAGCATCTTGAGACTTGTTATCTTGTGTCTTAGGCGCTTCGTCTTGGGTGTTATCTCTACTTTGCTCTTGCTTAAGTTTCTGAGTCTCGTCACGAGGTTTACGAGGCTTACGGCCTTTGTTATTACTCGCGCGTGGCTTGTCGTCTTGCTCAGAACGTGGCGTACGCTGTTCTTGTTCACCATCTTTGTTTTGAGGCTGGTTACGACGAGTGTTCTTTCTTGGTTTACGACGACGATCATCGCCATTGCGGTTGCGAGACTGATTGCCGCCACGGTTGTTGCGACCTTCAGATTGCTTCTGCTTTTCTTTTTCTTTCGCTTCAGCTTCTGCCTTTGCTTTTTCGTCTTCACCGCCAAGTACATCACCTAACCATTTACCAATGCGGGCAAAGAGTGAGGGTGAGCTTTCAGCTTTAGCTTCAGGTGCTTCTGCTTTAGGTGCAACAACTGGCGCAGCGGTAGGAGCAACTAGCCCTTTTAATGCTGGCTCTTCACGTTTAACCGGCGCTGAAGTTGTGGTTTCAGTTTCCGTTTCAACCGTTGGCATCAACTCTACTTCGTAGCTTGCATCATCTAGAATATCATCTGGACGGCGGCGTGTTACTTGGTAGTGAGGTGTTTCAAGGTTGGCGTTAGGGATAAGCAATAAGTTAACGCCATGGCGCTTTTCTAAGCTTTGAATCGCTTTACGCTTTTCGTTAAGCAAATAGGTTGCTACTGATACAGGAAGCTGTGCTTCAATTTGGCCTGTGTTTTCTTTAATGCTTTCTTCTTCAAGAATACGCAAAATAGACAGTGCTAATGACTCGGTACCACGAATGGTGCCGTGACCTGAACAGCGAGGGCACACATGGTGCGCTGAATCACCCAATGATGGGCGTAAACGCTGACGTGACATTTCCAGCAAGCCAAAGCGAGAGATACGGCCTAGCTGAACGCGAGCGCGATCGCTGCGAACCGCGTCTTTCATGCGGTTTTCAACTTCACGTTGGTGACGTACTGGGGTCATATCGATAAAGTCGATAACAACCAAGCCACCTAAGTCGCGTAAACGAAGTTGACGAGCAATTTCGTCAGCTGCTTCAAGGTTCGTATTTAGTGCTGTTTCTTCAATATCACCGCCTTTTGTTGCACGGGCAGAGTTGATATCAATAGAGGTAAGTGCTTCAGTAGGGTCGATAACAATTGAACCACCAGAAGGTAAGCGAACTTCACGTTGGAAGGCCGACTCAATTTGGCTCTCAATTTGATAATGACTGAACAAAGGTACTTCGCCACGATAAAGTTTCACGCGGTTGGCAAAGTCAGGGCGCACAAGTTGGATGTGCTGCAATGCTTGTTCGTAGATGCTTGTTTTATCAATTAAGATTTCACCAATATCGCGACGTAAATAGTCACGAATTGCACGTACAATTACGTTACTTTCTTGGTGAATTAAGAAGGGCGCTTCACGCTCTTCAGCCACTTTAGAAATTGCTTCCCAATGGGTAAGTAGTACTTTTAAGTCCCACTCTAATTCTTCGTAAGATTTCCCTACGCCTGCGGTACGAACAATTAAGCCCATGCCATCAGGCAGGTCTAGTTTGTTCAAAGATTCTTTAAGTTCTGTACGCTCATCACCTTCGATACGACGAGAAATACCGCCGGCACGAGGGTTGTTAGGCATTAATACTAGGTAGCTACCTGCGAGTGATAAGAAAGTAGTAAGCGCTGCGCCTTTTTGACCACGTTCTTCTTTATCAATCTGAATGATAACTCCTTGGCCTTCCTTA
>Ga0209404_10002468_pt1 | contig 11436 bp, 16 predicted proteins | sample TroAtlMetagenome_2_FD_187447 | JGI IMG/M metagenome (GOLD analysis project Ga0209404, IMG submission 187447) | Marine eukaryotic phytoplankton communities from Atlantic Ocean - Tropical Atlantic ANT8 Metagenome (SPAdes) (version 2) | ecosystem: Environmental > Aquatic > Marine > Oceanic...
GAGGAACAACTCCGACTATTGCCCACCTTTCAGAGGTGGCATTCTGGCAATTCGATGAACAAATCCTCGCAGGATTATTCCAGGGAATTAGTCAGGCTGATGACACGGAAGTAATACTGGAAAGTACTGCGAATGGTGCTAGTGGAGAATTCTACAGACTATTTCAAGGTGCTATGAGAGGTGAGAACGAATATTTACCCATATTCCTACCTTGGTATATAACACCAGAATATCGTAGAGATGCTCCTGAGGGAATGGAATTAACGGAAGAAGAAGAATTTTTAAAAGATGATTATGAATTAGATGACGATCAAATCTACTGGCGAAGACTTAAGCTAGGAGAGAGTGGGGATAAAAAGTTTATACAGGAATACCCCAGCAGTGGAGAAGAAGCCTTTTTAGTTACTGGTAATAGTGTCTTTGACCAAACTATTGTCAGTCAATATGAAGTACAAGTTCCAACCTATCTGAGAAGATATGATGAGGAGAGTAGTTATTTCGAAGATAATAAGAATGGACATCTTGAAATATGGAAAGCTCCTTCATTTGAAGATAAGTTTATAATAGGTGCTGATGTAGCTCTTGGTGTTGGTCAAGACTATTCTTCAGCAGTAATAATGAATAAGGAGAGAGAAGTCTGTGCATTGTTCAGGGATAACTTTATTGACCCTAGTGTCTTTGGGGATATTTTATTTTACCTTGGGAGGTACTTTAATAATGCTCTATTAGCAGTTGAAAGCAACAGTTTAGGTGTGGCAACCTTGAATAGACTCAAGCAAATGAATTATGTTAATCTTTACTATCAAACGAAGGCTGCCACCCTACTTAATGAAGAAGGAATAAAACCTGGATTCAGAACTACTGTCTCTACGAAACCTATGATAATAGGAAATCTAAAACGAGCAATAGAAGAATTTGATTTGGGTATTTATTCGGATATTATAATACAGGAATTAAGAACATATGTCTCTCACGAAAATGGCTCTACAAGTGCTCTTGCTGGTAATTACGATGATTCTGTTATTGCCCTAGCCATAGCACTAGAAGCATATAGAACTCATCAACACAGACTAACCGATGATACTGTTTCGTGGAGAGATAAAGTCGGACATATACAGGAGGTAGATACAAAATGGCTGTAAGTGAAAATTCTTTAGCTAACCTTAAAACAATAAATTCTCCAGAAATGGCAAAAGAATATCAAGAAAGAGGACTAGAGACTAGAAAAAAGAATAAACAAAAAAGAGAAATGGCAAAAGAAGCTATCAAGGCTATGCAAGAGATGGGAGAAGAAGCACCCAGTGCTATTGAAGCCTTGAATTACGTATTGGCTCAAGCCATGGAAAATAATAATACAGAAGAAATACTAAAAGTGGCAAGTATATTGGCAGAATATCAAGCACCAAAGTTATCTAGACAAGATATTACACAAACAAATGTAGATGCTGGTGATTTGTCTGATGAAGAATTAGAGCAAGAACTTCAAAAGTTTACTCTAAACTAGTTCTACCATTGTCCTCACCTTGTCTGGGCTGCAAGGGGTAGGTAAAGCCCACTTATACGGAGAATTGTTATGGATACACTTCCAAAGAAAAGACCATCAGGACCATTGGGTAAGAAACCAAACCCAAATGCTTATTTCGATATGATTAGAGAAGCAAAGAAAAAATATCAACCAAAAGCTTATGCAAAAAGTGAAGCAGTTAAAAAAGCAAGAGAGGAATATAGAGATTCACCTGAAAATAGAGAAAATATAGAACAAATACTTGCAGATTGGACACCATATGGTGTGTATCATTATGGTAAAAAAGCAATATCGGATTGGTCTAATTTAGATTCAAAACCAGAATATGAATGGCATAAAACAGGAAAGTGGAGTGATGGTTCAGATATGTCAACTTGGGATAAAGCAACAGAACATGTTGGGGAATACTATGATCACTATGGTGAACCGATTTGGAATACTGCCTTCTCTGCCTTATGGGGTGTTCCTTTAGTTAAAAAAGGGGTTGACCTAACAAAAAGAGGATATCAAGGAGTAAAAGGATTATTTCAAGGTCCACTATCACCACAGTATAATTCTTCAGGTACATTAAGAAGATTAGGTGAACCAATAGCTAATGCTATTCAAAAGGGATTAAGAACTGAAAAGACAGCAGCAGGAAAAAATAAAACTTCAAATGATTTTAGAGGAGCTGCAGAGGCTGAAGCAAAAGCAAAGAAAATAGAATTAGACCTCATAGAAGAAGGTACGGATAAACGAGTTGCTCATATCTTATCAAAATTAGATCAAAGAAATCCTAATCTTAAATGGAAATCAATGGATGAGAAAAAGAGAATAACAAATGATATTATGGATATAAAACCAGAAAGTATAAAAAATATATCGCCTCATGAGGGCATAGGAACTATCTGGAGTCCAAACCTAAAAGGACGATTAAATATACTATATAATAAAGTAGGTGATGATTGGCTTCCAGGTACAGTATTAAACCCACAAGGAAAATTTCAATAGGAGGAAAATATGAGGGCACATTTAATAGAAGCAGTTAAGAAACACGCAGAAGGTCATATTGCTAAACACATAGCTAATATAGAGGTTTATTTGTCGAACCCAGTAGGTATCGGTGAACACAATCAGATCGTAGAGGCTATCGAAGAGCAATTAGATCAAATCGCAAAATACAACGACCAAATCGAAATGATCGAAAATTTTTTCCTGGAAGAAAACATGGAGTAAGTCCATGCATTAAAGTATGTAAGCTAGAGGATGGCAGATGTATTGGGTGTGGCAGAACAATGGATGAGATAAAAGAAGCCTATGCAAAAAACACTACAAAAAGACTCAGCATATAATGAATATGACGAAGACGGAGATGGTATTGTTACAGACGAAGAACTATCTCATGTCAAAGAAATAAAGGAAACAGAAACAGCATTGAGGAAACAATTAGCACAATTAAGAATGGCAAGATATACTCTTATTTCTATGGGAGTATTTACATTAGCTATGTTCTTTATCCCATTGGATAGAGTACAAGCATTGTCAGACATAAGTAATTTATTCTATATAAGTGGAGCTGGTATAGTAGGAGCTTATATGGGAACAACAGCTTGGATGAATAAAAAGAGGTAAAGAATGGAATGGTGGGAAATGTGGCTAGTAGTAGCTATTACTGTCAACACTACCATTAACCTTTTAGTATTTTTCGGAGGTCGAAAAATTAAAGATAGCAAACCCAGGAGTGGTAATATGAGTAGATACATTCAACAAAAACCTGTTCTTCCGACTAAGAAGAAAGATAAAAGTAAAAGAGAGATATCGCAACCTAATACTTATAATAAAGAGATTATGTCTAAGGCTAAACCTATTTATACAGGTAGAGGTACAATCGGATGAGTGGATATAAAGAAGCAGTTACTGATGAAGAATTAATTAACCAAATAGAAGCTGGAGTTCAAAATAGCTCTGGTGATTGGTTAAATAGTTCAGATCTCAGTAGAGAAAGACTTAAAAGTACCTATGAGTACGCAGGTCTTGCAATGGATCACTTATCACCTCAAGGGGTGAGTACGATAGTTGATACAAGTACAACAGAAGTAGTAGAAGCCTATACTGCTGTATTATCAGATTTATTTCTAAATAACGGAAAAATAGCTAGGTTTGTACCATATGATGAAAGTCCAGGTGCATTTCAAGCCTCTAAGGATGCTAGTAATCTAGTTAATTACTGTATATTTAAAAAGAATCGAGGATGGGAAATACTTCAACAATGGATGAAAGCATCACTTCTTTGGAAGAATGCTATTATCAGATGGGATTATGTAGAAGACTTTGATTACGTAATGGAAGACTACGAGGTCATTGATGAAACTAAGTTAGATGAAATACTTGCAGATGAAAATTACGAAGTCGTTAACGAGTTAACACTCAATCCTAATAGTGAGGTAATTTCCTATATCGATGTTAGATTAAGAAAACGTATTAATAAAAGTAAAGTTAAGATGGAATTGATTCCACCTGAATCCTTTAGAATAAGCCATGAAGCTACAGATATAGATAATGCTAGTTTTGTCGGTGTTCAATCCGATATGACACATTCAGATATAAGAAGACATTATCCTGAATGGGCTGAAAATCTTACAGATCAAGAGTGGGCTGAATTAGGAGGAGATGAAGAGTGGATAGGTAGTGGACAATATAGTGAAGATGTCGCTGCTCGTAAAGAAATAACAGGACAAAGATATTGGCAAGGATATAGAGGTAATGAGGCATATCCTTTAGAAGCTAACCAAGAAATAACTTTAACAGAATCATGGATGAGAGTTGATAGAGATGGCGATGGTATAGCAGAATTAAAGCATTTTATATCTGTTGGTAACCATATATTACATGAAGAAGATGTAGAATCTATACCTTTAGCTAGTATTGTTCCTATTGATATTCCACACGAATTCTTTGGATTATCAATGGCAGACTTCACTAGAAGTAGTACTCTTGCTAGTACTGCTATTCTTAGAGGTTTTGTAGAAAATACATACTTATCTAATTATAGTCCTAAGTTAGCTGATCCTAATGTAGTTGATTTTAGTGCTTTACAAAATATGAAGCCTAAACAAATCATTCCTACTAATGGAAATCCAGCTGCTGCAGTGGCTCAATTAGCTCCAGAAACAATTTCTACTGGTACTGTTCCCTTATTAGAACACTTGCAATTAATAAAAGAACAGGCTACTGGTATGTCAAAAGCTGCACAGGGTTTAAACGATACTCTATATGTGTCAGGGAACTCTGAACAGAAGCTTTCAGCTGTACAATCAGCTGCTCAAAAGAGAATCCAGCATATTGGGCGTAGATTTGCTGAAACTGGATTTAAGCGATTGATAGCAGGTATATATGAAACGATGGTTAAAAAGATGAAAGGCAAACAAAGTTATTTTGCTGGTGGAGTTTATAATACCATTGACATGGCTACACTTCCTAATGAAATGGATGTAGAAATATTTTTAGATATTGGAGAAAATTCTAATAGTAATAGAATAAATAAGCTATCTAAAATAGGTGGAGAAATATTACCAGCCCTTAATCAACAGGGTCAAGGTATGGTTATTAAGCCAATAGCTCCTGCAGTTTTGGCTACTCAATTAATAGAATCTATGAATTTAGATAGTAATGATTTTTTAGAAGATTATACTACAGATGAATTTAAACAAAGAGCAGAAGAAGTTTTACAAAAGCAAACTGAAGATGCTGAAATAACAGAACAGTTAACTAAGCAAAAAGCTCAAGCTGATGTTGAATTGGCACAAGCCAATGTAACTTTTACAGATGCTCAAAGTAAGAATACTATGGATGACAACTCTAAACAATTAGCTGTCTCCATTGATAAACACTTTCAAGAATGGGCTGATTTACAAATCAAGGCACAGAAAGAAGGTGTCGAATTGCCATCTCGACCTGATTATACTCAGATAATTATGATGGCGAGAGAGCTTTTAATGCCACAACAACAACAACCTATGGAGGGAGAAGCAAATGGCAACAGTAACATTAACTAGTGCTGGAGTTGGAGGTACTCAATCAGGTACAATAACTACAGCTGCAGGCTCAGCTGCAGGAATTATTATGGTAACTAACCATAGTGATGCAGCAATCACATTTGATGTAGCAACTGCAGGTACTACAGTACAAACAGGTCTATCAGTAGATAAGAAATCTTACAGACTTGTTACAGGTCTGAATGATGGTGCTCAGACACTCGTAAATCTTAGCACTGCACACGGAACTTCAGCTCAAAATGGAGAAATAATCTACAATACACTTGTAGCTTAACAACAGGAGCTAATACTAAGATGCCTTATGGATCTAGTATGATGCCCACCTCGCTTAATAAAGGAGAAACAAAATGAATATGTTTTTAAATAATAGCCCAATACCTTATACAATAGGATTCGAAAGAGTCTTTGATCAACTAGATGAGTTTATACATCATAGTAAAAAATTACCCTCATACCCACCTTATAATATAAAAAGGGATGGAGATAACTTTACGATTGAAATGGCACTCGCTGGTTTTTCTAAGGAAGATATAGAAATAACTGTAAGAGAAGATATGCTAACAGTTGCTTCTAATAAAGAGAATACTAAAGAAGATGAAGTATATAAAGGTATATCTAATAGGAAATTTACTCGTAATTTTTCTATGGCAGACGATATTTTCGTCAAAAGTGCTAAATTAGAAAACGGATTACTAATTATTAAACTGGAAAGAATTATTCCAGAGGATAAAAAACCAAGGAAAATTAAAATTGGATAAATATAAACCGATAGCTGAGAAGAAGCTAGGTAATAAAAAATCACATGGACATCATAAGATTCATCCTGAAGAACTTGCTAGAAGGGCACATGTTAAAGGGCATTTTGCAGCAAAAGAAAGGGATGAATTTTTCGATGAAGTATATGGCGAAGTTCTGGTAGACTATTTTTTAGAATGGTTAAAAACAGAACCCCATGAAACTAAGTCTCGTGAGTTTCTCTACAGTTCTGCTATGGCACTAGGTAGTGTCAAGGAGAAAATGATGAACTTTGAGACATATGGTAAAAACATACCACACCTTAAGGAGGACGATGATAATGTATCAAATTGATTATAATAAAGTAATAAATAATTTTGAAACTGTAATAAATACTCTAGAATACGATTCAATGCGTAGTGGAGGAAAAGCTAAACTCAATGTGCAAACACTTCATTACTTATATGAAATGCGTAATAGATATGTAGAAATGATTAAACCAAAAACAAAACCCACTAAGGAGGTTAAGTAATGGCAAAGAATACCGAAGCAAAAATAGACTCTACCCCAACGGATGACTCTACTGCAACGGATAGTCGAACAGAAGAACAGTTGCTGGCTGACATTGTTCGTAACTCAGAATTTACTGAGAACGAAGAATCTCTAACCACTGAGCAAGTGCCTGAGTTAGACACGGAAGAAGCTGAGGAAGACCCAGAATCAGAAGAATCCGAAACCGAAGAAGTTGAAGACGAAGTCGAAGCTGAAGAAGAAGAAACCGAAGGAGAAGATGATGACCAAGAGTCCTCTACCGAAGAACCTGAAGTCTATACTACTGATGACTTAGATTTAGATGCTAAAGTTGCTGTCAAAATAGATGGCAAAGAAACTACAGTATCTTTTAGTGATCTTATTAAAGGTTACTCTACTGAACAATCTCTTTCTAATAAGGGTCGTGAACTTGGCGATGCAAGGAAACAATTAGAAGATGAATATAACAATAAGTTTAAAGAAATAAATGATATTGGTATGGCTTCAGCTAATGTTTTATACCAAGAAGAACAAAGATATTCTAAAGAATACCATGATCTAGAATCAAAGATAGATACAGCTAGAAAGGATGGAGATTCTTATCAAGTTCAAGAGTTGAAAGATCAAAGAGAGCAAGTACAAAAACAATACTGGGAATCTCGGAAGAATAGAGAGAATATTGTTAAAGGTGTACAAGCTAATGTTGAACAACAAAATCAGAAAGCTTGGCAAGAACAACTAGAAAACTTTTCTAAAGCTATTCCGACAATGATACCTGACTTTAATGAGAAGACAGCAAAGGCTATTAGAGAATTTGCTATTTCAGAAGGTATTAGCGAGGAATTATTAGATACAGTTGTTGATCCTAAAATAGTTAAATTTGTTGATGATTATAGACGACTTAAGCAAGGAGTTTCTAAAGGTACTGCTAAAAGAAAAGTAGTAGCTACCAAGAAAGCACCACTTAAGAAGGCTAAAACTAAATCCCAAAAGGAAATAGATCAAGCCGATTTAATTAGGAATAGAGCTTTTGATCCAGAATCATCTGAAGAAGATCAAATGGCTTTTCTTCGAGGTTATGCAGAGCAATCATTAAATAATAATGCTTAAATAATCGGAGGTTATAATGGCTAATACACTCGGTGTAAGAGGTGCAGGTGGACCAGCAGGTCCAGCTAGAAGCACTGGCAAGGACGTCTCTCAAAGAGAAGATCTTGCAAATTTTATTACGATGATAACAAGAGATGAAACTCCTTTCTTGTCATCAATCGGAAAAGGCAAAGCAACTGCTATTTATCACGAATGGCAGACAGATGAGCTAGAAGCTCCAGGAAACTCAAGAATCGGTGAAGGTACTGATTGGATTGCTCCTGATGCAACTGGTTCAGGTGGTACAGGTGCTACACCTGCTACTGGTGCTAAATTTGCTCATACTGGTCCGAATAGAACCAGACTTGGAAACTATACACAGATAAATGGTAAGACTATTGCTGTGTCTGGTACTCGTAGAGCAGTCGATCAAGCTGGAGTTGCAGATGAATATGCATATCAGCTTAAGAAAAGAGGTACTGAACTGAAGAGAGACTTAGAGTTTGACATGGTTCATGCTCATAATATCTCAAATGCAGTAGGAACTCAAAATGCTAACGCAAGAGCTGCTGGTGGATACTCAGCTTTCGTTAATGCGACATCAACTGTAAACTATGTAGGTCAGTGGGAAGCTCCTTCTGCAGCTACTACAGGTGCTGGAACTGATAATAACGGAACTGCAATCCCAAGATCTAGTGTGAACGTTTCTGGTTCAACTGCACCAACTAGAGGTTCACTATCTTTGACAGAAATCGATTCTGTTATGCAGAAGATTTATGAAGAAGGTGGTAAGGCTACTAAGATTATGGTATCACCAAAGTTAAGAAGAGACTTCTCTGACTTGATGGTAAGTGATACTGGTGTAAGACGTAATATGGATTCTGACGGAAAACTAAGACAGTCAGTAGATGTATATATGTCTGATTTCGGTGATCTTATGGTAGTTCCAAACTACATTATGGGATTAACTAATGTTCATACAGCAATACTCGGTGATGGTCATGCTACTAACTACTTTACTAGTGGTGGAAGACCTGATATGGCAGACTTTGCTGCATACATTTATGATCCTCAGTGGTTCTCTATGGCATACTTAAGACCTCTAAAAGAGGTTGACGTAGGTCAAAAGGGTGATTCAACTGTCGGTATGATGGTCGAAGAATGTACTCTTGAGGTACGTAATCCAAAAGGCTGTGGAGCAATCTACGGACTTGCATAAACTATAGGGGAGACTTCGGTCTTCCCTTTTTTTATTTATATGGGAGAAAAATAAAATGCCAAAAAAGAAAAGTAAAAGCTGGCTTGAAAGTGCTGGTTCATGGGTAGCAAAGAAATTAAAAAGTAGTAAATCAAAAGGAAAAGTAGCAGCAGGGAAGATGAAAACAATCAACCCAATCAAAGGTGCTGGAAAGAGAAAAGCTCCTACTAAAGCAGATGATATGGCTCGTGCTAGTGCATTTCCAAAAGCAGGTAAAAAATTAAAAGATGCTTCACCTGCAGAAATTAAAAAGATGCAAAAAGCTTTTGGTTATACTAAACTAGCACAACCAAAAAATATTGCAAAGGATGCTAAAAAGCTAGTTCATGGGCAGAAAAAGAATGGTAAGTTCTGGAATTCTAAAACAGGAAAATGGGTAAAAACATTAGCTGCAGTAGGAACTGCTGTTGGTGGTGGTTATGCTATAAATAAACTAATGAGTGGTGATAAGAAAAAGATTGATCCATACGAAATTAAACCAGCTAAACCTAAACCTGGAAATCCTGGAGAAGGTAACGAGATAACTAAAGGTCAAATCAAGAAGGCTAAGCCTAAAACTTCAGTTAAACCTAAAGCTCCAGTTAAGAAAAAGAATAGGAGTAATATTAGTAACAGTTCTTCTTATGATGCTAAGTTTACTGCTGATAAACTTAGAAAGCAAGGTAAAGGTGAATCATTCGTAAAAAGCAGAATGGGTAAAGGTAATTATAAGAAAGCTACTACATTATTTAAAGGTGGAAAAGCATCCAACTATTATAGTGGTGGTGGAACAGTATTTACAGGGAGATAAATATGTTAGTAATTAGAGCAGCAAATGGGAATATATATCCAGCAGATAGAGCAGTATGGCGAATAGCCGAAGTTACTGGTGGTGGATATAAACTGACTCACTTTACAGCAAATGCCGCTTCAGTGGCAACTAATGCCAATCCTGCAGCAGCAACAGCAGGTGATGAACTAGGTTATATAGGTAAATCAGGTCGATTTGTATCCTATACAGAACCAGCAACATAATAGGAGAATGAGGGCATGGCTCGTGAAAATGAGTTCTCATTCCAAAGTGCGACTGTAAACCCAAAGAAAAGTATGAAAGCTGGATTTGATTTACAGTCGGCTGAATGGGAAGTAAAACAAGATATACAACAATATAAAGATCAAGCTAAGCGAGATCGAGATAGAGAGCAATATTTTGGTAGAGTAAATAAAGGTTATCGTAAGATGGCAACAATACCTGATATTGTCGCTTTAGAAATATTACAGAATCATAAGATAAATCTGCATGATCCATTGTTTATGAATGATAAAGATAATATGAAAAAATTAAAAACAATACTGATGATGGAATATCCTGATTTATTAGTAAATACTTAGGAGTAAGATATGGCATTGACATATACAGAACTAACTACTCTTGTAAGGAATTGGTGTAACAGAGATGAAGAAGTTGTTTCTGATGCCATTATACAAGATTCGTTACAATATGCTGCAGATAAAGCTTATAGAACTCTACGAGTTCCTCCTTTGGAAAACGTAGCTGTATTCGTAAATACGGATAGTGAGCTTACAAATGCTACAACAATAGCAAATAATCTTAATCCAAGTAAAACAGAGATACAAGTACCTCACGATTTAGTAGAGGTTATAGCAGTAAAAGAAACTGATTCGGCAGGAAATACAATAAGAGTATTTAATGAGAAATTAGATACTAGAACTTTCTTTGATCCAACTACAGAAAAGTATAGTAATAATAACTATTGGACAAGAGAAAGAAATGTAATGTTCTTGAGTCCAGGATTTGATGATTCAAATTTAGGAACTGCATCAAATATAGAATTATATTATTACAGAAGATTACCTGCATTAAATGCTAAATACGCAGTTACAGCATTAAACTATGCTGCTGGTCTACTTACAACTACAGGTGGAACTACTGCATTGTATTTTGTAAATGGTAATACAACAACTGCTTATGCAACTGCTACCGAAGCAACTGCAGCAGCAGATGGAGCTGGAACTAATACTGCTAATTATATTGGTATAGATGTTCCTCATTGGCTTAGAGATGAGAATGAAAGAATACTTATATATGGTGCTTGTGCACAAATATTTGCATTTACTCAAGAAGATGAACAAGCTATGAAGTATGATAAGTTATTTTATGGGGAAATAAAAGAATTAAATGATGAAGATAAACAGAGACAGGCATCTGGAGGAAATGTCCAAGTCAACTTTAATGGGCGAGGGTTAATATAATGACAACACCA
>Ga0209404_10002471_pt1 | contig 11421 bp, 6 predicted proteins | sample TroAtlMetagenome_2_FD_187447 | JGI IMG/M metagenome (GOLD analysis project Ga0209404, IMG submission 187447) | Marine eukaryotic phytoplankton communities from Atlantic Ocean - Tropical Atlantic ANT8 Metagenome (SPAdes) (version 2) | ecosystem: Environmental > Aquatic > Marine > Oceanic | place...
GGTTCTGGTAATGAAGTATGGAACTCTGGTAACTCTGATAATGGCAACGGTTCTTTCACAGGTGATGTTGGCAATATGCACGTGTATAATTCTGGTGGTGGTCATATGGGTGGCCAAACTCAGACTAGTAATGGTAATGCTGGAAACAACAATACAAATGCATCTGGTTCATTTGGTGGCGGTGGCGGTGGATCAAATAGTGGTAATGGTGGAAATGGTGGAGGTGGTGTTGTAATTGTTAGATATCCAATTGACGGTTCTAATACTGCTTCAATGGCAAACTATCAAGGTTTGTCTGCTGGTACTCATACCTTAAATACTACAAATGGTCAAGGTACAATGAGTTATACTATTGTTGATCAAGATGGTAGGAAGTGGGCAAAGGTTCCTTATAGTACTACTTCTACTGGTAGCGGTGTCGTTAATGGACAGTATTTCCAAAGCAACTGGTTATTCAGTCAACATTCCTATGGAAATCACATAGGAGAAATGTGTTGGGATTCTAGTAGACGTTGGACAAATCATGGATATGAAGAGAACGGATATAATGTAAACACTCACTACGTTATGTTTGATATTGGTATCAAATATAGATATGTAAGATTGTATTGTACAGGAATTAGAAGTATTGGTTCTACATCAGGTGGACCTCCAAACGCAGACTGGGGTGGTGGTGGATCCACTGCTAATGACTTTGGTGATGATTTATCTGGAGGTAACGGTGATCATCCTTATTGGATAATTGGAGCTGATCTTAGTGGTGCTGATGCACAACCTAGATACAAAGCCATGAGTGGAAACAGTGGTGCGAGTGATTATATTTCTGGATCATCTGGTGGATGGTCTGGTGGAGAACAAGGTGATATAACTAGATCTTGGACTAGTGGTATTCAGGATTGTGGTGTTGATTCTAATGGTAATGGTTATTATCATGATAGAGTTGGTATTGGCATCTCTGGTGGTCCAGGAGAAGTCTATATGCACAGCGAAGGATATTTCTTAATTGCTTAAATACTCATGGCAGCGATTCCTCTAAACTTATTGCTGGAAAAGGGAACCGATTGGGACGCTACCTTTAACATCCAGAATGAAGACAACACAACACCTCTTAACCTGACTGGTTATACAGCAGAAGCAAAGATGAAGAAGAGTTATTACTCTACTACATCTACTAGTTTTGTTGTCACATTTGTGGATCGTTACAATGGACAGCTCAAGATTGGATTGGCAAATGCTGCTACTGCTGCATTAGAAGCAAGACGATATGTATATGATATTATATTAACGTCACCACAGAGTATTAAAACACGAGTCATAGAAGGTATTCTTGAAGTAACACCAGGGGTTACCTGATGCCAAATTATAATGTATCAGTAAAGTCTTCTAACTATCAGGTTCTTTCAGAACCTCAGAAGAAGTACAATGTTGGGGTTAACTACGAGATCCCCAGTAAGTATCTTCAGTATGGTAATGAGATACTTAACATTTCTAGTTGGGTATTTAATGGAACCAATACTGGATTTCCATTAATTGATAATGCTGGTGATGCATACACTCCAGCAAATGATCAACAAATAATTGTTGCTATTGATGGTCTTGTACAAGTTCCAGGTATTGATTATAGTACTAGTGGAACTAATATAATTTTTACTACTGCTCCTACAGCAGGACAAAAGGTATATGTTGTAGCATTATCTACAACTGCGGATTTAACAAGGACAATTAACTTTGTTGTTGACGCTGGTTCCGCACCAATGTCTTCTGGTATTAAAGGAGATATGACTCTTGATGTATCAGGAAAGATTGAGTCTTGGACTATCATTGGAGATCAATCTGCTCAATGTCAGTTTGATATAAAGAAAGTTGATTATGCAAACTTTCCAAATTTTTCATCTATATGTGGTACAGAAAAACCACAGTTGGGTGATATTGGAGCAGGTACTACACAACGAATAAATCAAAACTCATCACTCTCCACGTGGAACACTGCATTGACTGCTGGAGACATTTTACAATTTGAGATTGTATATGCTATAAATATACAGAGGTGCGTAGTTTCAATGAAGCTAGCACTTTAATAAATAACAGTAACATAGGAAAAGACACGAGGAGTAAACTTAAATGGCACTGCTAGTTACCGACCAGGGTGAGATTGATTCACTCCGCACCTTATTGAATGCGACACATCAAATTCCAAGGAACTTGGTACTGAAACTCTATACAGGACCTTCAGTAGCACCTACGGAACAGGATGTCCCTTCAGCGACAAAATATTTTGAACCATATAATGCTACTAACACTAGTGGATATGGTGCAACAGCTACTACAGGTTATCCAACTTGTGACAATAATAGAACTGAGGAAAATCAAGATTTTCGTCAACAGTATGGCATACTCTTAAATGGTAACCGTTGGTCTATTGGTACTACTGATAGTGGTCAAGCTATTGCAAAGACATTCGCTGGTACAACTGGAACATATCAGATTGTAGTTAATAACAACACTGATCTTAAGAAAGGAGACTATGTTACTGCTGCTTCTGGTATTCCTGCAAACACCTATGTTGTTGATATTGACGGTAACAATATTGAGATAAGTCAGAAGTTAACTGCAACGATTACTGCTGGTACTGCTTGTAATTTTGCTGTTGGTAGAACAACTGCTTCTTATCCTGAGCAAATCTTTACATTCTCTGGTGCTGCTGGTAATGTTTATGGTTACTACTTAGCACGTGCAAATAACATGCCTGAATCACTTCATGGTGTTGTTGATGGTGGTACAGTTGCTGCTCTTGGTACTTCAATTATTAAAGAAGGATGTAAGGGAGTTATTGGTAATAACTATATTGAACTATTAGAAACTGACTTTACTCAAAACATTGCTTCTGGTGCTCAGAATGCATTTGTTATTGGAGTAGATGCTGGTGGTAATATCGCACAGATTGCAGTAGGACAGAGAATTGCTGGTACAAATATTCCAGTAGAAACACGTGTTGCTGGTATTGATGGACAGAACATTTATCTAGACAAACCAATTACAGGTGGTAATGCTTCTGGCAATGCTACATTTACTCCAGATGTTGCTAAAGAATTGACTGTTGGACAGGCAGTTACTAAGACAGGTGGTGGTGGACAGGGTGGTCCAGATGCTTTTCCTGCTGACACAGTTATTACTGGTATTGATTATTCTAAGCAGACTGGTGAAATAGGACCAAAAGTATTCTTGAATAAGCAACTTACAGATAACGTAGGTACAGCAAGTAGCAATGATAAAGTAGACTTTGATTATGGTGTTGTAACATCAGATCCTAGTGGTACTGCTGTTGCTCATGGTTTGAATGTTGGTGATGTTATTTACATTGCACAAGGTACTTCAAGTACAATTACTGCACAGCACTATACAGTTCATACTGTTCCATCAAATAGTACATTTACTACAACTCCTGCGATTCAAGCAAGTTCTTATCCAGCAGATGCTACTTTATACTCAAGTATATTCTTCGCAGAACAGTTTACAAATGGTCCATACGCCATTCAGAACCCAGGTGACCAAATCAAGGTTACTCTAAATGTCAGCCTAGACTGATTATACATAGAATATACCCAGTTTATATTCTTTACTTTGTGGGGGTTGCGTTTGCAATCCCCTTTTTTGTTGGATTCTAGGTTGATATGGCACAATACGCTTATACCTCAGAAAGTGGATCACGCATCATTTCCGATCACGGAAGTGATGTTTTAAACAGCCAATCTGACGAAAAGCAATTTAAACCTAGGTATTACAACAGTATTAAAATTGAAGATTTTGTATATGAATCTTGGCCACCTTTATTGAGATATGGTGGTGGTGCAAGTGTTGATTACTATGATTCACCTATAACGGCTATTGTATGTCAAGGTGGAATATGTATATTTTCATATGAAGGTGGAAATAAATCCGAAACAGTTGGACAGCATGGACCAAGTACTATCAGTTTCCTTGGTGCAAGAAGGATTTCATCATTCCAGACTAATGTAGGAAACCGCACTGAGATATTTAAGTTTGTAGGTGCAGCTGAAAGTAGAGGATATGTTTATAGACCTGATATTGTAGAGGATTATTTAGAACTTGATTATGGATTAATAACTTCCAATCATACAGCAACAATAGATAATGGATTGATAAGTGATATTGATGCTGTAACAATAGAAGATCGTGGTCATATACTTCATGGTTGGAGAAGAAGATTTGGATTTAAGAAGGTAATTGGAAAGGCAGAGGCTGCTGCAACTAATGCATGGATAGGTTCTGGTAGAATTAAGAAGTTTGGTAGACAAGTATCTCCAGCTGTATGGGGTGCTATTGCTGATGGTAAGGTCCGAATATTCGGTTCTGCGGATGCCTCGTTCACCACCTCTGGTGCAGGTGGTGGACTTACTCCGCTTAGTGGAACCGCAACTATTGGTATTACAGCAGTCATTTTTGGTGACGGAAGCCTTAAGAAATTTAATGGTGCAGCAGAGTCTGCAACATGGAACCCCGATGAGAAGCAAATGCTCTTCTCATTCACAGGTGGATTATCAAGTGAGAAGCATACAGAATCTTGGGTCGGCTCTGGTAGACTTAGGAATTTTGCTAAGCTTGAAGCAGAAAAAGGTACATTTGATTATACTGGTTCTGGTAGTCTTAAGTTAAGACCAAGGAAACCTTCATCACATCTATTATCAGATCTTGCTAACTTCACATTAGAAGTTCATGAATCTCTTGCACCTCATTGGAAAGGTCTTACTGATCCTAATGATAATTGGCATCAAACTACAAAACTAGGTGCTGTCCAACTTGGTCAACTTACAGAGTGGTCACACGAGAAACATACAGAAGTTTATACTCAGACTGCGTTTGTTCCATATAGCGAAGTTGATTATGGAACTCTTGTTAATCAAGCAAATCTAAATTGTGTTGCTATTAGTGGAACAATATCCACTAACACTACAGCAACTACTGGATGCACACAAGTTGCTCCTGGAACTACACTTGCTATTTCTCCAGGTAATAGTTACACAATTCCAACAATACAAACAACACCATCAACAACAATTGATTATGGTGATGTTGCTAATCCTAATGCTCCACAACAGATAGATCATGGTTGGATATTAGGAGAGAGAAGTGATCTAAGAACACCATATGGTCTCTTTAGGATTACATCCGAAACTGATGTTGTTGTTACCAAGCAGTTCCACTTTACTAGTGATGGAACTCCACCTATCTTTAAGATAATTGGTAAGACTGCATTACCACTTGATGTTTCTGAATTTGGTGATGGTAATCTCTTTACAATGGGTGGTGCTTCTGAGACAACAGCAGTTGTTTTAGGAGGTAAAGGTCTTTATAGATTCTTCTCTGATACTGACGTTACAAGAGCAAGAGACTTTGTTGGATCTGGTAGTCTTAAGAAATTCTCTGGTCTTGCAGAATCTGTTACTTGGAATCCACTTGAGAAACAAATTCTATTCTCTATCAATGGAGTTGGAACAGAGAAGCATACAGAATCTTATGTTGGTTCTGGAAGAATTAGAAAACTATCTGGTTCTGCTGAATCTGTTCGTTGGAGTGCTCAACACACAACAGGTCTTTATAGAATCAGTGGAGATTCTAATAATACACATGCAAGAGACTTTGTTGGATCTGGAAGAATTCCAGTATTCACTGGTGCTGCTGAATCTCTCACCTTCAATCCAACTGAGAGAGATATGCTCTTCTCCTTTATTGGTGGTATCACCAGTGAGAAGCATACAGAATCTTATGTTGGTTCTGGAAGACTTAGAAACTTTGCCAAACTTGAAGCTGAGAAACAAACATTTGATTATGTTGGATCTGGTTCAATTAACCTCATACCAAGAAAACCAGATTGTTATGAGTTAGAAGAACTTGCAAACTTCACACTTGATACTTACGTTCTTAGAAGTAACTATATCAATCTTGGTAATATTGATTTCTATGACGGACATACCAATCTTGGTGATGCTCAACTTAAGTGGATTGTTTGTGAAGAAGGACATGAGAAACATACTGAAGCATATAACAATGGTTCATGTGTAGATGATGTAGATCTTGATTATGGATTCCTTGTTAATACAAATCTAACAAATTGTGTAGCAACTAGTGGTGTTATTAATACAGACACTACTGCAACTAGTGGGTGTATTAAGGTTGCTCCTGGAACAACACTTGCGATTGCTCCAACTAATACATACACAATTCCAAATCAGATAACAACACCATCTGTTACTGAAGATTATGGTCTTGTTTCTGATGCTAATGCACCAGAACGTAGGGATTATGGTTGGATACTTGGAACTCGTTCTAAGTTGTGTCCATACGGTGCATTTGAAATTACTGGCACTGCCAAGACTCACTTTGTTGAGAATATTGTTTCTACTGGTTACTCTGTTTCTGGTAAGGCTGGTCTTAATCTCTTTGGTGCTGCTAATACATTCTGGACTCCTCCTTACTTCGGAAGACTTCTTACTAGATTTAGTGGCACGGTTGGAGAGAGCTTTACACCAGCAACACATGTTGGATCTGGAAGTATCAGGAAACTTAGTGGTGCTGCTGAATGTATTGCTAATGTTGAGAAAGCAGACGGTCTCTTCAGGATTAGTGGTGCTTCAATTACACTATTCAGTCTCCAGCATTTTGGATCTGGTACGATCAGAGTTATTGGAAGTGGTTCGGAATCTATCACTCCAGCAACACATGTTGGATCTGGTTCACTCAAAAAATTCAGTGGTGCAGCAGAATCTGCTACTTGGAATCCACTGGAAAAGCAGATGCTGTTCTCCTTTACAGGAACAGGATCAGAAACATTTACTGCAAATCCACCAGAGGAAGGAACGCAAGTTCGTATTTCTGGAGATGCTTTCCCAGTATTCTTTATACCCAAATATCCTGGATCTGGTCTTATCAATATCTCTGGAGAAGGAGATACAGACAGAACAAGATCTTTTGTTGGTTCTGGATCACTCAAGAAATTCTCTGGTGCAGCAGAATCTATTACCTTCAATCCAGAAGAGAAGCAACTTCTATTCTCCTTTACAGGAACAGGAACCGAGAAAGTTACATTCAATCCTCCAGAGGAAGGAACGGATATTCGTCTTCGTGGAGAAGCAGTTGTTTTATGGGAAGCATCTTACTTTGGAAGTGGAAGAATTCCTGTTACTGGAATTGCAGATACAGACAGAACGAGATCATTCTTTGGATCTGGTTCACTCAAGAAATTCTCTGGTGCTGCCGAGAGTATTACAGTCAATCCAGAAGAGAGACAACTTCTATTCTCCTTTACAGGAACAGGATCAGAACGTACATTCGTTATTCCTCCAGAAGGTGATGGTGTATTATTCACCTTTGGTGGATCAACAGCAACATCTGCTGCTGCATATGAAAGTACTGGATTATTTAAAGTTGGTGGATTCACTGACTTTGCAAGATCTAGAGACTTTATTGGTTCTGGTACATTTAAGAAATTCAGTGGTGCTGCTGAATCTATTACCTTCAATCCTGATGAGAAGCAAATGCTCTTCTCCTTTACAGGAGCAGGTTCTGAATCTATTGTATCCATTCCTCCAGAAGGTAGTGGAAGAATCGCAATATATCCAGAAGCATCAGATTACAGATTCACACCTAACTGGAATTCTGTTGGTGGAGTTAGAATTGAAATTCAATCTGAATATAGATTTGCTCCTGTATGGATTGGTTCTGGTTCACTTAAGAAATTCTCTGGTGCTGCTGAATCTATTACCTTCAATCCTGATGAGAAGCAAATGCTCTTCTCCTTTACAGGAACAGGAGCAGAAAGTACAACCATTAAGGGAATCGTTAAAGGTGGTACTATCAGACTTGATGGAACTCCAAGAGTTAGATGGGTTCCAAATAATATTGGTTCTGGTCTTATCAGAATTACTGGATCTGCCAAGACTCATTATGTTCCAGACATTGAAGGTACAGGTGGACTATGGACTTGGAATGGTGCAGCAGAATCTCAGTCAATTGCTGTTACATCCATTCCAACTCTATTCAGAGTTTATGGTGATGGTGATATTAGTCGTACCAGACCTTACATTGGATCTGGATCTCTCAGAAAACTTGGTGGTTCCGCAGAATCTCTCACCTTCAACCCAGACGAGAAGCAAATGCTCTTCTCCTTCTTGGGTCAGGGTACAACTTCAAGAACAAGAAGTGAATCTGGTCAAGGTACAGTCAAGACACTTGGAGAATCTATATACAAGTTCTCTCCTGTATTCTTTGGTTCAGGTACAGCAAGAATTTCTGGCGAAGCAACTATTACCAGAGCAAGAGACTTTGTTGGATTTGGTTCACTCAGAAAACTATCAGGTGCAGCAGAGAGTCTTACCTTCAATCCAGAAGAGAAGCAAATGCTCTTCTCCTTCCTTGGCGTTGGAGCAGAAAGCAGAACTTCAAGAGAACTCAGTCAGAGTGGAGTACTTGCAGTCAGAGGAACTTCTGGAGATCCACTCCTCACATTTGCGGAAGAAAAACGAGTTGAAATTGATATTACTGGAGACAGTATTGATCTACGATCTCATTCATATGCAGGTTCTGGTACAATCTCTAATGTCAATAATGTTGATGAGGCATTTGTACGTAAAGGATATCAAGGTAGTGGAAGAATTGCAATTAGTGGTATTGGATTAGTACAAGTTCAACTCTTCCAGCCACCACATACACAGGTCTGGATTATTTAAACCATAAATATAATGTGAGAAAAGTACGTAAATAGTAGATGGCAACCACCCAAGTACAATTTAGAAAGGGTACTACATCTGAACATGCTCAGTTCACTGGTGCTAATGCTGAAATAACAGTTGACACTAAAAAGAAAACTGCGGTAGTTCATGATGGTACTGATGTTGGAGGATTTGAACTTCAACGAGCAAGATGGGAGGTCATAAATTCTAATGTACAATTAGATTGTGGTCTTAGATATTTAATTGATTCATCAGGTGGAGCGTTATCTTTAACAATGCCATATGAAGCAAGTGGTATCGTTCCTCATGTAGGAGACATGATTGAGTTGGTTGACATGAAAACTACATGGGCTCTAAATAATGTAACTTTAACTGCTAGTGGTACGCAGAAATTTCTGGATATTTTTGGAAGTACAGATACCACATTTATACTTGATGTTGCTGGACTATATGCCCAGTTTGTTTGGGACGGAACTTACTGGAGGATTTTAGCATAATGGCTTTATATCTAAGTGCAAGTACTGCTGTTGTTGGACAGACAGTTGCACAATCAAATGATTTTACTGTTCATGCTTTGCGTAGAGATGCGGATGGGATGTTGCATTATACAAAAGCAAGATCTACTGAAGATGCAACTTTTGATTTTCATCGTACAGACGGTGAAGAGTATACAGATTTTCTTCAGGGAAGTGAATATGTTACTGCTAATGCAGGAGCAAAAGCAACATCAAATGACCCCGATGATAAATATCAACAATTCAGATTTGATTTTAGAAATCTGACTTATTATATTGATGATGGTGGTTACTTAGTCGCAAGACTAAATAAAGAGTATGATCATACAACTAACGGACCTAAGTAGGATTTTTAAAAATGGCAGATTTTAGACTCGGCAGACTGAAGTTTAAGTGGCAAGGAGCATGGGCTACTGGCACTGCTTATGTCGTTGACGACATCGTTAAATACGGTGCTTACTCATATGTGTGTACTACAAACCATACATCATCAGCGAATGAGAATTTATTCTATTCTACTGATCTTAGTAAATGGTCTCTCCACACAGAAGGATATAGCAGCAAAGGAGACTGGGCAACATCTACTTGGTATAAGTTGGGTGATGTAGTTAAGTATGGTAATACTCAATATCTTTGTACTACTGGTCACACTTCTGGTCAATGGCAAGCGACTGCTTCTAATTTCACTTCCTACGTAGAAGGTCTTAAGTATGAAAATACTTGGGTTGCAAATACAACATATCAAATTGGTGATATTGTAACTTATGGTGGTTACACATATGTTGGTAAGACAAATCATTCTACTACAACTACACCAAATGCCGATACTACTAACTGGAATGTTTTAACAACTGGATTTGAAAATAGAGGTGCTTATGCATCTGGAACTGCATATGCTCCAGGTGATTTAGTTCGTTACGGTGGTTATACTTATGAGTGTAAATTAAATTCTACAGGTAATGCTCCTACAGATAGTACTTATTGGGATGTATTATCAAAAGGTTTTGAGTGGAAAGGTAACTGGGCTTCTGGAACAACATATCAGAAAGGTGATTGTGTTACCAGTAACAGTAACACTTATATCTGTATAACAGATAATACTACTGGCACTGCTAATTCTCCAGCAAATGATCCTTCAGGAAATTATTGGAATTATATTGCTCAGGGTGGATCTGCTGCTCAAGTTTTAACCACACAGGGTGACTTACTTTATCAATCTGCTTCTGGTATTAACAGAATTGCACTTCCAGCTGGATCAACTGGTACTGCTGCTGAACAAGCACAAGCAAGTGGACAAGTTTTAACAGTTGGTGGTTCACCACTTCTTCCAAGATGGGAAACAAATAATACAACTGCTAATGTTTTCTATGTTGCAGAAGAAGGATCTGATACTAATAGTGGTAGACAAATTTCAAGAGCATTTGCTTCTATAAGATATGCTACTGATTATGTTTCTGCTAATGTTTCTCCATCATTAACAAATCCAGTTACGATTTATGTTAAGTCTGGTGTTTATGAAGAAGTACTTCCAATACACGTTCCAAATTATGTAACAGTTGTTGGTGATAATATCAGAAACACAATTATTAAAGCTAAATCTGGTAATTCAAGTGAGCAAGATCTTGCTCTTGGATCCAGCTTAACTTCTATTAGATTGGGTGAAACTATTTCAAACTCTGCTGGAACAAAAACTGCTAAAGTTCTTGATTCTAACTTAACAAATAGTGTTACAGTTCAGAATGTAAGTGGTGGAGCATGGACTAATAGCGACAAGTATGTTGATATTGTAGATAATAAACATGCAGATGGTTCTGATTTGGTTACATCAAACAAGACTTTCCTTGCTCATGAAGCATGGTATAAGTATGTTGTTGATAACTCTTCTAACCCATCTGGTACTGAAGCAACAGTTAAAGCTCGTTTAGAAGAATTTGCGGTTGCTCTTGCTTTTAACGTCAAGCATGGTTCTAATGGTAAAGTTTATGATTATGGTACTGCTTTAACTGGTGGTACTGCTATCACAGGAGTTGATGCTCAAGATACTGCTTTAATTAATACAATAAGAGATACTGCAATTAAGTTTGTTAAGGCAGAAACTGTTACAGCATCTACTGGTAACAGTGAATCACAAACAACATATAGTGGAACAGCAGATACTG
>Ga0209404_10002474_pt1 | contig 11412 bp, 6 predicted proteins | sample TroAtlMetagenome_2_FD_187447 | JGI IMG/M metagenome (GOLD analysis project Ga0209404, IMG submission 187447) | Marine eukaryotic phytoplankton communities from Atlantic Ocean - Tropical Atlantic ANT8 Metagenome (SPAdes) (version 2) | ecosystem: Environmental > Aquatic > Marine > Oceanic | place...
GCCCTTTGAGCGGCTCGGAGTATGCATGGGTCCGCCATGATCTTGTACGCCAGATGTTCGAGACAGCGTGTTGTACCGGGCGTCCGGGCGTCCGGGACGTTAAGAGGGATATGAGCAGTGTGCTTTTAAATAGAAATCAAGGCGCCAGTGGACCCGGGCCCTGGCTGGCTCTTTCGCAAGAGATTGGTGTGATCAATGCGCGTGCGGTAAGCGATCCAGGTCGCCCTGACTGCGCGCGCGCGACGCCGCAATTGACAAAACAGGTTTTCATCATTCACGTATCCGGCCTCATAGCGCTCCAATCAGGCAGCACCGTCGTTTTTACAGTGCGTCAGTCAGCCTTCGCCTCCGCGCTCGTCGGGCGTGCGTCGACGCGACGTCTGCAACTCAAGGTGGAGCTCTGAGCTCGACCTGGCTTTTGAGTCTACGCGCGCGCCCGCGTCGTCGCCGAGAGGTTGCTCGATTTGCACGCAGGCGGAACACATAACTCACCCATGTCCCGGTCTCCGAGTCGCTCCCGCTCTCGCGACCGCGGGTGTCACATCCCGTACCACGAGCCGCCGAAGGGCGGCAAGGCGTGGAAGTTCGTCGCCGACCCCGCCCTCAAGAAGAACGTCAGCCCGCAAGCGAGCGCGACGCTCACGGCCCTCAAGAAGACGTACAAATCGCTCCAGGGCGCCGTCGACGCCGGCTGGCGCTTCGTCGACGGCGACGGCGTCGACGTCAAGCCGGGCAAGATGTCGGGGCCCCACTCTGCGTGGAAATCAACCAGTGAGTTACGCTATTCCACGCCATCGAGCAGACACGGTCGCGGGGAAAACGTAGGAATCGCCACGCCATCGAGCAGACGCAGCTACGGAGACAACATCGCGTCGATGGCGTGGGGCGCGCAAAATTTGATTTCCACACAGGCCTCACTTCTTCATCGCGCCGGGGGGCTCGGTCGCCATGTCGTCGACCACGGCGCTGCACGCGGTCAACGAGTAAATAGTTCACATAAGACCTCATTTTACCCGCCGCCGACCTTCCGCGGCCGGCAGACGAGCTCGGCCTCCTCCTCCTCGTCGATGGCCGGCAGGAGCGCGGCCGGCGCGGGCCCGGGCACCGGCGCGACGGCGCCGCCCGCGGGAACCGGCCGCGGGACGGCGGCGGCGCGGGCCGGCCCGGGCGCCGGCGCGAGCAGCGCGGGCCGGTCCAGGAAGCTCTCGTCGTCGTCGGCGGCCGGCGCGGGCGCCGGCGCGGGCGCCGGCGCCGCGGCCGGCGCCGCGAACTTCCGCGCCTCGAAGACGAGGTCGCTCCGCAGCCGCGGCCGCGCCACGCGCAGCGCCGCGGCGCCGGTTTCGTAGCACTTCTCGAGCTTGGCGAGCGTCGCCCGGAAGCCGACGGCGCGCGCGTCGATGTTGCCCACGGCGATGAGCACGTCGTTGCATTTCAATTTATCGACGGCGTCCGCGTTTTCGACGAAGCCGCGCACGACGCAGCGCTCGTCGACGTTCTTCAGGTACATGCCGAAGGTCGGCTCCGCCTTGACGACGACGTCGACCGTGTCGAACACGAGGTCCTCGTCGTGCGCGAGCCAGCTCTTCGGGAGGATGGGCTTCTTGACGCCCACGAGGCCCTTGGCCTCGAGGTCGCTCAGCGTCAACACCTTCTCGCGGCGCGGCCCGACGGGGTACTTTTTAATTTCTTTGGGCGGCTCGACCGCCTTGGGGATCAATTCCCCGAGACGCTGGAGGGCGCGCTCCTTGTAGTAGCCCTTCTCCCGCGAGGCGGGCGGCCGCGGCGCCGCGATGTTCACGGGCGGGACGCCGGCCCACTGCGTCGCGCGCTTCCGCACCTTCTTCTTGGGCGCCGGCTGCTCGTCTTCCTCCACGTCCTCGGCCGCCTCGCGCGCGCGCGCGCTCGCCTTGCGCGGGCGCGACGACGTCCGCGGCCCCGCGTCGCCCCCGAGGGTCCGCGCCGCCTTGCGCAGGCGCTCCGCGGGCGCCTCCTCGGCCTCGCGGGCGCGCGCCGACGGCTTGCGCGCGGGCCGCTTCTTCGGCGGGGGCTTCGCGGCGGCGGGCTTCTTTTTGGGCGCGGGCTTCGCGGCGGCGGGCTTCTTTTTGGGCGCGGGCTTCGCGGCCGCGGGCCGTTTTTTGGGCGCGGCCTTCGCGGCGGGTTTCGCCGTGCTGCGCGTGTTGCGCTTTGGTTGGGGCTTCGCTTTGGCCATAGCTTGTGCTGTGGCGCTGCGAGCGCTGTTAGCGTTCCTTGCGTGCGTCACGGCGCGGCAGCGCGTACGTGCTTGCGGTCGTGCGCTGCGAGGGCGTCGAGCGCGTGTTATCTAGGGCGCACAACCACGGAGCGCGTAATCAGGTGCGTCCTCGCGGCAGCAGCTGAGCCGCGACCGAGGTATGGTACCATACAATGTACCAGTACCTACGGTATGGAACCGGGCTACTACATAAATAAATAAATAATAACGGCGGGTCGTGGCTAGGGCCTAGGCGGCCTAGCTCTAAGCAAAGCAAATAAATAAATTAAGGAAGACAATTAACAAAGCAACAACACAAGGGTTCCCCGCCCGACTCCTAGCACCGCCGTTTACAGCAGAAAAAAAAGAGGAATATAGAGAAGCAAAGCAGAGAAAATAACACTACCTAATAATTAAGTCACCCCGAGTGCTTCCGCGCCGCCTTGCGCTTCTTTCCAGGCCCCTTCCGCGCGAGCGCCGCCGCCGCGGACGCGTCTAAGACGCGCGCGCCGCGGCCGTTGCTGACGTTCGCGGCCGCCGACGCGTCGACCATCCAGTCCACGAGCACCGCCACCTTCTTCTGGCCCGCCGTCTCCGCCTCGGCCGTGTACCGGTAGTCGAAGAAGAGCTCGTCCTCCCGCTGGATGTCCTGGGCCGCGTACAGGCCGATGCGGTGCGTGCCATCTACTAATACGGTGCGCGTGCCGCAGTTCGGCTCCGACGAATGGTTCGCGAACCGCGACTTGTTCCCGTAGCGCGTCGCGTCGACGACGCTCGCCTCGTCCAGGTTGAATAAATAAGAGGAGTTGATCTTGTCGTAGATCTTGCCCCTTCTCTCAGCCTCGGGCTGGCTCAGCACCTCGCCCACGTACTCGCACATGAGGTCGCCCTTCTGCGCGCCGTGGGGGGCAAACAAACCCCAGCCCGCGCCGGGGATCGTGGACTCGGCGAGCGCCGTCCGCGCGGTCTGCTTGCGCGCCAAGGCGCGATTCTTACAACGGAAGGGGTTCGCCTGTAAATCGGGGTAGTCGTCGGCCTTCGCCGCGCCGCAGGTCCCGCAAATGTCCGCGTCGCACTCGCGGCCCGCCGCGAAGCAGGGGCACGCCCGCGTCTGGCAGTGCGACTTGCACTGGCAGCCCGGGAACTGGTTCCGGCACGTCTGCCGCGAGGGCTTCTTCCCGCCCGGCGCCTTGGGCGGCGGCGGCGGCCAGCTCGTGGCCCCGCGGCACGCGTGTCTAGCTTGCAACCACGCCGCCGTCGCGTCGTCGAAGTCGGGCTTCTCCACGTGCCGCGCGTCGTACCACGGCGCGGCGACGGCCCGCGGCCGCGGCGGCACCTTGGGCACGAAGCACCCGCAGAACTTCGAGCAGTACTGGTCCGCCTGCAGGCACTCGCAGTTCTCGAGCGTGCAGGGCCCCTCGTGCCGGCAGTAGACGGCCGGCGTCTCGATGCTCTTGGCCTTGAACTTGCGGTCGGGGTGCGGCTTCGGGTGCTTGGTTTTCTTGATGTCGGTGACCTTGGCGCCGGCGCCCTTCTTGCGCCGTTTCGGCGGCGGCGGCGCGTCCTCCTCCCTTGGTGGCCGGTCGTGCGGCGCGCACCGCCGACAGCACCACTTGCCCTCGTCACCGGTCGAGCATGCTAGCGACAGGGCGGCCGCGCGGCGTCTCAAATCTTCACCGGACACGCCTAAGGCCTGCGCCGCGCGCGCCGCGCAACCCCCGAAAACGGTCAGCGCGCGCGGCAACAATCGGTCCTCGCGCGCGCCCCACGTCCTTTGGGGCGCGCTCCGGAAGCGCCGCGCGACGTCGACCCTCGTCGCTCCCTTCAGTAAAGGCGGCGCGTCGTGTACCGGCGTCTCCACCGGAAAGACGTCGCCCGCGTCTTCACCTCTCTCAACTCCGCTCCCGAAGATCTGCAACCCATGCCTATTGCAATCGTACAGGAAGCACCGCCGACACAGTATTTTTTTGAGCGAGTCGACGTCGTCATCATACGACTTGTGGAGCGCGTCGTCGCGCTTCTTCTCCACTCCAGCTTTCGCCTCCGGGAGTTTCATATACGAAAGCACGTCCCGCCTGTGAAACCCGCACTGGACCAACGCGTCGACGACTTCTGAGGAAGAGCCGCAGGCCTCGACGCAGGCCCTCACAATATCCGATATGTTGCGCTGCCGTTGATCTAATAAAGCGGGGCACGTCACGCCCGCATCAATCGATTTTTGCTTCTCCGAGGCGTCGTAGCCGTCCAGTAACTCGGTGCCGTCCTCCTTTTCGCCTAAATATGGTGTATACGACAGCTTGGCTTGATCCTCGGTCTTCAGAGATCTCGACAGCGGCGAGAAGGAGGTAGAAGGCGGCAAGGGGGGCGTCTTCTCCAACCTCCGACACGTGATCTGGCCCCGCGTCGCCAGGGGCACGCGCACGTCGCCCCGCAAGATCTTGCACCACGGCCGATCGAAGGGCCCCTCGCCGACGTCGTGCGGGTTCGGCGCGTCGACGGATAGACACTGCTCCACCTCGTGCGCTTCTAAATCCTCAACCTCGCCACTCAGGTCGCCGTCCTTGAAGCGTAATCTAAACAAATCCGCGGGCTGGCCCTCGCGGTCGCGGAACGGGTCCTTGACGGTCGCCGGCAGCCAGGCCACGACGACGCCCGACGACATGCGCTCCTCCTTGCCCCGTTCCCCGTGCGCGCGCACCGTCTCTCGTCCGACGAACGAGTGGCCGCCCGCGCGCCAGCCGTCGCCCAGATCTTCCGGCAAGGCGACGGTCGCCGCGAAGGACGCCCAGCGAGGTGGGGAGGAGGCTGGCTTTGAAGCGCGCCAGGTCGTTGGCGTCGCCGTCGGGAGCAACGCCGCGAGGCGCGGCGACGCCTGGTTCGGGCTGCTCCGGTTCCGCCGGAGGACGTCCTCGAGCTTCTTCTTTTGATCGGCGCGGTGCTGCTGCACGAGCTGCTGGACCACGTCCGGGACGCGCCGGCGCGCGTCCGGCGGCGGCGGCGGCGGCGCCTGCATCTGTGCTCAGTGTGCTGTGCCCAGCACTCTCCACTCTCGCGGAAGTGTTTGCTCTTGTGGCGGGCACCGCTGCGTTTTTTTTGCGCCAGTGGACGGGCACTATCTGGATGCCAGCAACTGCCCTCGGTGCAGAATTGAGCGCCGCAGCTCAAAAAAGCCGCGAGGCGGCGCAAAACCCGCACAAACGAGCTCCTCCACCTCCGGCGCGCGCGCAGGGCCTCTCCGGACGTATCCGCGGCGGCGCCAAAGCCGGGCCCTTTTCAGACCCGAGCCGCTACGCGGCTGGATTAGGCCCGGCTTCCTGTAATCCAGCCCCGCATTGTCGGCCCCGAGCGCGGCGCGGGCTGCCCCGAGCGCGGCAAGGGTCCCCCCCGGTCGGCGACAGCCGCCCCCGGGAGCGCCACAGTCGACAAAGGCGCCGGCAAAAAAAAGAGGCCGAACACCATGGACAGCATCCTCCGGGCCTCGAACCTCATCGACGTCGAGGAGCTCCTCGAGCCCCGCCCGCCGCCGCCCCCAGCGCTGGAGGCGCCGACGCGGGAGGTGGGCAAGGGCGCGACGCCCGCGGACCTGGAGACGGTCGCAGCTCTGGCGGCGGGCGACGTCGTCAGTCTGGGCGCGGTCCACGCGCTGCTGCGCGGGCTGGCGAACCGGGGCCCGCACGCGAGCTTCCCGGACGGGCTGCCCGTGCAGTCGTCGGCGTCGCCGTTCGGGCGCTTTGCGGGCGAGCACCACGCGTATTTTGTCTGCAGAGGGCGTTCTGATTTGCTCAACACGTCGCAGCAGAACGCGACGATCAGCGTGGCCTTCCAGTCGCCGCTGAACGGCGAGGTGTGGTGGGACGCCGAGGACAACCGGCGGGGCGTCGTCTCGCGGCCCATGGCTCGAAGATTCCGGTCGGGCGAGGCCGCGGGGCGAGTCCATGGCTACCGCGGCCGGCAGTTCACGCTGATTCGGCGGGGCGCGGGCGGCCTGCCGACGGCGGACAAGACCGTGGACGTGGCCCTCGTGCAGGTCTGGCGCGACCACGAGGCCATATTAGGGGACGACGGCCCGCCCCCGGCCTCGTCCTTCGCGAACAAGGGCCCGGACACGCGCTTCTCGCAGAAGCGCAAGAACGAGGCCATCCACCCGTCGCGGCCGCACCCGCTCGCGTGGGACCGCCCGGCCCACGACGCCTGCTTCGGCGGGCCCTGGCGCCGCCAGGCGGACGTGCCCGGCGACCTGGTCGTCGTCCGCGAGGTCGTGCGCTTCGCGCGCGACGTGCCGCGCGGCGGCACGGTGCAGCGCGCGGTGCTGCCGCCGCGGGCCTACGAGGCCTGGCTCGACTGGCACCGGCGCCTCGTCGACGGCGCGGCGCCGGGCCCGCCGCCGCCGCTGCCCTCGGACTCGGGCCAGTTCCACATCTGAGCGCGCTCCCCCCGCTGCCCCCTCTGCTGCCCCCCGACTGACCTGATCGAACGCCTAACGACGCGTATCTCCTTGGACTCCCCTAGGCCTGGGGTTAACGTTTGTCTTAGCCTGTGCGCGGGTTTTTGACAGCTCAGGACAGGCGGGCGGTCTCACGCTTGGTCCCCTACGCCGCGTTTCGACGCCTCCTCTAGGCTGTCAACGAGCGCTGCTAAACTTCCACGCATCGTCGTCCCACATCACAGCGGTGGACAGCTTTGGGTGCAGCTTAAGCATGCCTGCCTTCGAGCCCGCGGCACGATATGCCGGCCCACGTGCCGGCATGGTCTTCACGACGCGCGACGGCGCGACGGGCTATTACCCGGACGCCGCCGCGCAATTGTCGCGCAGCCGGCGCGCCGACGACGCGTCGTCGTCGTCGGCCTCGTCGCTCGGCGGCCGCGACGCCAAGCGGCGCCGCGAGAAGCGCAGGGAGAAGAAGGAGCGCAAGCGCGAAAAAAAGAAACGGAAGAAGGAGAAGAAGCGCCGGAAGAAGGAGAAGCGAAAACGGAAACGGTCCGCATCGTCCTCGTCCTCGTCCTCGTCCTCGTCCTCCTCGGGGAGCGACGTCGTCCGCTCGGCCGTCTCGGGCAAGCGGATCAAGCTCAAGGTCGACAAGTCGGCCGAGGACCGCGCGCGCGACGCCGGCCGCCGCGAGATGCTGCGCTACATGAACGCCGTCTCCGAGCGCTAGCCGTAAGTGTGTTTTGTGAGTTGAACCTTACGCCTGGCGGATGCCGTCCGTCACGGTGCGAATACTCGTGGGAGGGACCCCGCGCGTCGCCGATTCGTCGGCGGCCGGTCCTTGCGTTTTTTCATAACAGCTCGCCTCCTTCGACGCAGAGCCGCCTCAGCACCCCCCCCCGAAGATGCGTCTAATATTAGACCCCAGGCTAGTAAGTTCATGAAACTGCCCTTATCCTTCTAGAAACTCGGGCCGCGCCGCTGCAGGCAATACGCGTTTTGAGCAACGCCGCGGCGGGACGGAGGCAGCTCAGAGGCCAAGCCCTTCACAAGCTCTTCCCAAGCTCCTCCGACGCGCCGGGCAGCGTGAAGGGGCAGCCCTCTACTAGCAGACCGCAAAGCGCCGCATAAAACAACACCATGGGCAAGAAGGGCAAGAAGGGCAAGAAGGACGAGAAGCCCCCCGACGAGGTGAATGAGTACGAGACCATGGACCTCGAGATGCTGCGGGAGGTCGTGCCCTTACTCAAACAGACGCTCGCGAAGAAGTCGCTGGACCGGAACTACGTCCAGTTGGAGAGGGACGCGCTCCAGCAGTTCTACGATATTTCTAGGAGCGAGGTCGAGGACGTGAAAGGTGAAATTGCGAAGAAGGACCGGGACATGGAGCTCATGGAGGAGAACCACCGCGTCGAGTTGAGGGTCTACCTCCAGAAGGTGCGCCACCTGGAGTACGAGCACCGCCACGCGTTGCGAGGTGTGGGCGAGGACACGAAGCACTTCGACACCGAGGAGAAGGAGGCCCACGAGCAGCGGACGCACGCGCTCAAGAAGGCGAAGACGTCCATCCGGACGGAGTTGGGAGAAAGGGAAATTTCCAATGCGGAGGAAGTGCGAGAACTAAGGGAGCAGCACGCCAAGAACTTGAAGAATCTAAGGTTGGAGTTCGAGGAGGAGATTGTGGAGCTCGGTTCCAAGTGCCAGAAGCGCCTCGAGCAGCTCGAGACGGACCTGAAGATGAGACGCAAGGTGCACATCCACGAGATCGAGGAGAGAAAAAATTTACACATCAATGATCTCATAAGGAACCACGACAAGGCCTTCGGCCAGATGAAGCAGTACTATAATACGATAACCTCGGACAACCTGAAATTAATCACGTCCCTAAAAACGGAGGTCAAGGACATGCGCGAGAAGGCGCAACAAAATAAGGTGACCACCAAGGACGTGAGCGCCGAGAACGCCAAGCTGCGCGAGCCCCTGACGGTGGCCGTCGCCGAGGTCGCGGCGCTGCGGGCGAGGTTACGAGATCGGGACAAGGACAAGCTCTCGCTCCGAAACTCGCGGAACCGCATGAAGGTCTTGGAAGATAGACTCAAGAAGTTGGAACGGTCCCACGCGGCGCTCAAGGACGAGGCGCATGCGACGATCATCGAGCGCGACGGCCTGCGGGCCGCCTTCGAGCAGACCGTGCAACAGGCGCGGCAGCGCGCGAACGTCGGGAACGTGCTCCTGGAACAAAAAGTGACGACGATGCGCCAGGCCGTGGACAACGCGGCGGCGCAGACCGCGCAGATCGTCACGGCGGCGGGCCTCGACGCGGAGGCGCTCGGCCGCGCGCACGCCGAGCTCGAGGGCGACCTGGCGCGGAAGAACGAGCTGCTGCGCGACGCGAAGTACGACCGCGTGCGGGCCCAGAAGGCGTACAACGACGCGCTCCGCACGTACTCGCAGAAGCTCGTGGACCTGGGCATTCCCTCGCAGGAGATCGACGCCATGGGCTTCACGCTGCTGCCGTCGCAGTCGACGAGCGGGCCGGCGGGGCTCGTGGTGCAGTAAGCCGGGTCGCGACTCGTAGTACTCGTAGTCCCGCGCCGCGCCGTCGGCGGTCGCGGTGCGCGGGGGGCACTGGCTTTCGCGCTGCCTTGCGACTAAACCCGGCACGTTGCCGCTTCGATTCATTCGACGCTGTCGCAGCACAGAGCCGCGCGCGGCCGGGTGCGATACAGCGGGGCGTGATTCGGACCCGCCGCCCGCCCGGGGCAGCCTTCCTCCCAAGCGAGACGGGCCCCGGCCCTACGACGGCCGCCATGAGATGCCGCGGCCCGCTCGTCTGCGCGCTCGTCGCCGCGACGGCTCGCGCGGCGGATTGGCCTGAAAAGTATCTCGGGGCCAAGGGGGACCAGTACAACGACGACTGCCGGATCTGCGAACAGGGCGAGCAGAAGGCCCCCGACGAGTACAGCAAAACCGGTAAGGTGACGACGCTTTCGAACGTGGACGAGGACGGAGAACCAGTAGCTCTCCTTCCGAAGGACACGGAAGTATTGGTGGACAATGCTGCAGCCTTCTGTGCCTCGGTCTGCAAATACATCTTGATCGACGACGAGGTCCTCAAAGTGACCTCGACCGACGGCAACGTGCTGACCGTCGTCCGCGGCGTTGACGGCACGCAAAAAGCATACCATGTCGCGGGCTCGGACATCTACCTCCTGAACTATTCTGAGCAAGACGACGGAGAGGACGTCCTGGAAAAGACGGAGGGGGCGTCCTGGAACAGCACCAAGCGGCTCTGGGAAATGAAGGAATACAGAAACTTCCCCTTCCGCTGGTCGGGCGCCGTCGGGGTCTGGGAAAAGGATGAGGCGACGCTCGAGCGAGAATACCCGGACCAGTCTCAGTGGCGCGATCGCAAGGACGCCAAGGGGTGCTTCGAGGAGTGCCGCCGCCGCGTCCCCTTCCCCGCGCCGCCGACCCGACGCGGCGCCCCGCAGGCGGTGCTGCGCCGAGAAGAGGGGGGACTGCCTCGAACTGAACATCAACGCCGTCGTCTCCGTCTGCCTCGCCTTCGTCCTGTTCTGCACCTGCTTGCTCTGGTGCTGCTGCCGCTGTGTGCCGGGCTGCCCGGTGTACAACCGGCGGGCGGAGCGCCGCGCCGACAAGATGGACGAAGAGGCTTAGGGGGCTTAAGGCTTTGTTTTTGCCATCTCCGGTCGTTGATTATCTGTTACGGTGCTAGGACTCGTCCATAGAGTGGCGTCCTAGCGCTTAGAAAGAGAGAGTCGCTTATTGAACCCACCCCCAGGTAGACCGGACCCCGAGCGCTTCGCCACTGTGTCTTGTAGGGATTGGCGACAGAGCCGGGTGTTGTTTCACCGGGCGCCCCAACCCCCGAGAACCCAGACACGAACGGTGCGAGGTTTCGCTCCGAGCAGAGGCCGGCCGGTTTGCGAGCAGTGACGTGCCTTGGCCTGTTCGATGGGCTATCCGTCCGCCGTCAAGAGATAGAGCTAGCGGTCTAAGAAACTAGGCCTAGACCTCGGCATCTTACATCGAGCCCGGGCCGTACCGTTTTCACGGATTCGAAGTCGCGAAGTCGACAGCGTTTACGAGGCAGCGTTTGAGTATTGCTGCTTGCATCAGCAAACGAGGAGTCATAACAAGCTACTAAAAAAGCCATCCAGCGTCGGTGCACGCGGCAGTCATAACTATGAAGCTGGCCCTCAACTGCGCCCGCGTCGCGGGCACGGAGATCCTGGACCGTGCCGCGGCGAAGGGCCTCGCGCGGGTGCTCGACCTGCCCGGCCCGGCGGCGCGCTGCTGGGCCGCCGCGGCCGCGTTCGCGAAGGCGGACGCGAGCGCGCGCGTCGTCGCGCGCGTGGGCTACTTCGCCGCGCAGGACGATCGGATCGCGCACTCGCTCGCCGCCGACCGCGTCGCGGCCGAGGTCGAGCGGTGCGCCGAACTCCTGGGGCGGCCGCTCGACGCGGCGCTGCTGCACGGGCCCGAGGAGGTCCCGCGCGACGAGCGGCGGCGCGTCGTCGAGGCGGCGGCCGCGGCGGTGCGCGCCACCGGCGGCGCGCGGGCGGTGGGCGTCGCGACGCGCGACGCGGGAGCGGTGGAGCACGACTGGTGGGACGCGGCGCTCGACGGGCCGCTGCGCCTGCCGACGACGCCGGCGGACGCGGCGGCGCTCCGCGCGAGCCAGGCCGCGCTCGCCGCGCGCGGCGTCGAGCTCCTGGGCTGCGCGCCGCTC
>Ga0209404_10002475_pt1 | contig 11412 bp, 14 predicted proteins | sample TroAtlMetagenome_2_FD_187447 | JGI IMG/M metagenome (GOLD analysis project Ga0209404, IMG submission 187447) | Marine eukaryotic phytoplankton communities from Atlantic Ocean - Tropical Atlantic ANT8 Metagenome (SPAdes) (version 2) | ecosystem: Environmental > Aquatic > Marine > Oceanic...
TTTGTCGGTGATTCTGCCGTCGTGTAAATACATCTTACACTTTCGATCTGGTACTGTATTTGATAGTTGGGAAAGAAACTCATTAGTAACTTGCTTATCTACAGTACATCCACTGCGGATTGCTGTCTTAACTATCAACCCAACGTCTTCTTCGTCTTTGAATTCCTCTAAGAACCATTGAATCGTGTTTTGCAAGTTCTTTCTCTCTCCCCAAAGAGCAAAAACCACAAAGTTAAACGAAGTGGTTAGTTTGAGGTCAATGTCCTCAGAATCCATGTCGGGTACTGGATATGGTACAACCGATACAGGAACTTTTACCCTGTTTTCAATAATCTGCCCTGTGTGGGGGTTTTGCATTTCTGCAATGGTCTTTTCGAAACCACTCTTGGAATGTTCTGAGATAGTTATAATCTTATTCATCTCGTTGCACTTCTCTATCCAGGCTGGGGATATCTTATCCACCTCAATGCCAGCTGTTACACCAATATTATATCTGGCAACTTTAACGAATTCGTTTGGAATAGAGACTTGCACTGATGCGTCAAAGTTTGCCTCATTTCTTGCGAAAAGTTGCTTGGTCTTATTGACGAGGTTATAAATCTCTCTTCTCTCTTTCGTCTCTCTTGGTTGATAACCGAGTTGCCCCCAGTTTGTGTTATCCAAATAGATATCCAACATGTCTGATCTTTTTAAAGATCTCAAAAGGAATCTGCAATGTTCCCCATAACCAGAGGCACTAAGTGCTGGTCCTCGTACTAGAATCTTTATCTTTTTCATTTAATCTCCCTCAAAGTCCATCTTTCGTAGTTCTTTCGATTTTCCCAAGAACCATGTTTTTCTATCATGTCTTCTATAATCTCAACCCACCTACTTTTATACTTTTCAAAACTATAGTTCTTCTCTACATGCTCTATGCCTCTCTTAGCCATCTCTGCTGATTCTTCTTTTGGCATATTATACATCCTCGTCATTGCGTCAATAACAACGTCACCGTTGAGTCGGTCTTCGTATATCCAAGGGATTTCCTGAGATCCGATGATTGCTTTGGAAGAAGGTTCCATCCCAATGCCAAACCAGTTCTCACCATCTGTTACTTGCTCCTGCATACCACCAGTCATCGTACACATGATTGGAGTGCCGCAGGATAATGACTCTAGCATTGATAATCCAAAACCTTCTGCATCAGAAACTGCTATTGTGCAATCTGAGAGATTGTATAGTAAACTCATATTTTCTGGGTCTAGTTTTGCGGTTGAGAACACAACTTCACCGTTAGTCATACCAAGTTCCCTAATGATTGCCTCAAGGTCTTGACCATGAGGATCGAGTACATCGGTATGCATAACCAAGTTAACCTTGGAGTGACCTAGTTTGTCTATAAACTCCTTAAACCAAAAGAGTAAGGAACCACTTTGCTTTCTTCGGGCATTCCTACTGTTCCAGAAGAACGTAAAATATTCAACCCTTTCTTTGTTGTTTGGGTAAATTGCCTCTTTGAACTTTCTAAGTATTTTAGGATCTTTATTGGGATTAAAAAACTGAGGAGAAACTGCATGAGGATGGTATATAACCTCGACATCAGGGGAAACTGTTTTGACAATATCGTCAGTTACCTTGCTGATTGTGACAACAGCATCGTTTGAATCGTACCACTTCTTATTATATTTTGGATACGGATAGTTATCCCAGACGTGATAATAGACCATTGGAAGGTTGCTACGAATCTCATCGTCCATCTCCCACAAGAATCCGTAAAACCTTGGGTCAGTCATGAACCACAAGAGATCAGGTTTTTCATGTGCTACTATTTCTCTCAGCATTTCTTGAGTTCCGTAGCCATCGACTGGTAATATTCTCCACTTTCCTTCCCAGGGATCGGGAGCAACCATAGAGTAGTCATGGTGCTTGATAGCACCGGCTAAGGAAAATACTTCATATTCTCCCGTTTCGAGAAGTGCTTCTATGAAGTATTTTGTCTGAGTGCCCACTCCCGATGGTGATAGGGGGTGGTCACTTATAGTTAAAATCTTTTTCATTTTCTTTTCCTATGGACAGTGTTCTGTTCTGTAAAAGTCACATTTAGAACACGAAAGTTTATTCTTTACAAAGTTTTCGTTATCAACATTATATGCTGCTGTTTCTAAAAGTTTAAGAGCATTGTCAGTTTTTATTTTCCCATTAGAGACACTCACCAGTTCTATGGGAAAGTTCTTTGTAGTTCTTTTTAGTAAAACAAAGTGGGTATCTATATTGTCGAATTCGACTCCAGTCATCATCATGTAAAAAAACTTATAATAAGATAGTTGATAAGTTGTCATCGTATCTGACTTTCTTTTCATATCCCATCCCCAAGAACAAGATTTCCAATCTATAATGTGGTGTCTTCCATCTTTTGTTTTTATAATACAATCAACGTACCCCACGAAATCGAACTCAGTAATAAGATCTTCCTCAAATGGAACTGGGACTCTCAAGTCTTTCTCTGTGTCGATGACTTCGTAATCTCCGAAGTTGTCGGACATAAACTTTGGAACATTATCCACTATACGGAATCCGGATTGTAAAAAGTCATTGAAATCTTTTTCCGAGACTTCTTCTTCGAGAAGTGATACTTCTTTTTTGAACTCTTTCTCGATATGAGAGTGTGAGTCAAATTTATGATTTCTTTTTAACAACATTTGTTCACAAGTGCTGTGAATTGCTGTTCCGAAAGCAGTATATATGTTACCCTTGAATGGTTTTAGTTTTTCTATTCTTGTTAATTTATAATAATAAGGACAGAACTTGAAGTCCTTGATAGATGAGAACGAAAGGTGCATTATTTTCCTTTTTGATGTTGAATATTAGGTTTTTTGTCTTTCATTATAGCAGGGTCAACACTCTTTGTCAAGGGTTCTTTTTTCTTTGCAGGTGATTTGCTCTTCGACTTCACATCGAAAACCCATTCACCTTCTAGACAGTCACCATCTCTATGGTTTGTTATAGAATCCTTTTTTCTACACCCAACGACATGGACCCCCTCTTTTAACAGTAGGAGTTTTGCATCCCTAGTTAAAAAGTTGACGATTGGATCATCGGCTGATTTTCTTTTTGGTAAAGTAACCTTCAATGTTACTGTGCCTGATTTCTTATCTTCTTTAATCGATCTGTTCATGATCTTTATTCTCCTTGCATTTTCTTCCCACTTCTCGAACAACAAGATCAAAAGCTTTAAAACTCCTCTTGTCTAGTTCTCTCTCTATGAAAGAGTTGAATAAGTGAGAAAAGTAGTTTTTCAAACTAAGAGACGAATCGTAATTAACAAAATGTTTTTGAGTATTATAGATTACGTCGTCAAAGTCCAGTTTTCTAATAGCTCTGGTAAAATCATGCGGGGCATCTAAAGACAGGAAGTCTGAAAATGCTATGTCTTTGTGGATTTCTACCAGATCATAATATAAATCTCTTCTTTTTTCTATGAATTCATCTTTTATTTTTCTATCATAAATCATGTAGTCATATTTGTTAAACAATGACTCTCCAACGGTGATGATAAAGTTCTCTATCAAAAGATCTTCACAATAGTGTTCGTTACTGATGAAAATAGTATTACCTTCCAACATTCTCTCTTCGTCAGTAAACTTTGATATATCCGCAATTACTAAAGACTCTATTTCTTTTAAGAAATGCTTTGGCACCTTCTTTTCAATAATCTTCATAATCCTAGACATCCTCATGCCTGTTGGAAGTTTGTTTGTTTGGTATACTAATATGTTGTTGTGAATTTTTTTCTTATAAGATTTTTGCGCCAAGGGTAGCAACCTCCGATCTTTCACCTTTTATCAAGGTTACATGACCTGCAACATCATAGGACTTAAACTTCTCGACTGCATGAACCAAACCATTTGATGTTTCGTTTATATAAACATTGTCGATTTGTTCGATGTCTCCTGTGAGAATAATCTTCGTCCCTTCTCCTACCCTTGTTATTATAGTCTTTAATTCGTGTCTTGTTAAGTTCTGTGCTTCGTCTATGATAATATAGGCATTTGCAATAGAACGACCTCGAATATAAGAAAGTGCTTCTATCTCTATAATTCCTTTTTCTAAATAATCTTGAACCATCATCTTGTCATTGCCAAGGAGGTATTGTAGATTATCTCTGATGGGTGCCAACCAAGGCTCCATCTTTTCTTCTAAAGTTCCTGGTAGGAAACCGATGTCTCTTCCCATCGGCTGTACAGGTCTTGATACAATCATTTTTGTATACTGACTGTCTGCTCCCGATTTATGTCGGGGGTTTTGTAAAGTTTGTTCTAATCCAGCAGCAAGGGCACATAATGTTTTTCCCGATCCTGCTCGACCAATAAGGGAGACAACTTTTATATTGTCATCCGTAAGTAAATCCATTGCAAAAGTCTGCTCTTTGTTTCTTGCTGCAAATCCGAAAGTTGAACTATCAAACTTTCTGATTCTTTTAAGTGGTGTTGAGTGTGAGAGAAATCTAGCAAGTGCAGTCCTCTTATCATTCACTCTCGATATGAGCATAACATATTGATTTGGTAACATGCCCTTATATTCATCTTCATCGAGATATATTTCTTCACCACAATAGAATCTATCTATGTGTTCATCGTCGATGAGGATTTCTGAGAATCCTTTGAACATTTCTTTCTGACTCGTTATTGCTTTGTCAGGATCGTAGTCTTCCGTCTTAACTCCGACCGAATCTCCGATAACTCTCATGTTTATATCTCTAGTTACCAGAACTAACCTTTTGGGATTATTCATGGTGTTTGAGAAGTTAAGTGCAGTCTGGATTATGATATGGTCTGGGACACTTCTGGACAATTCATCTGGTAATACCCACGAATCACCGATATTTTCAGATACGATTATCTTTCCATATCCCTTACCGATGCGAATGCCCTTTTTCAAACTTCCTTTAGTTCGAAGTTCATCCAAGATCTTGATGACATTGCGAGCCATGGCACCGACGGAATCTTGTCTTTTCTTGTGTTTATCTATTTCTTCTAACACCATCATTGGTACAAGTATGTCATTGTTTCCAAAAGAATAAATAGAGTTTGCGTTGGTGAGTAAAACACTTGTATCCAGTGCGTAAAGTTTCTTTGCCATAGTGTCCCTTTCCCTAATAAATAGTTTATTTGTAGTAAATAAGTTACAAGGTTTGTATTTATAATATGAAGAAAATAATGATTTCTTTAGTATCGGTAATGCTCATTCTTGGTGGGTGTTCCTTCATAACCAAGCAAATCCTCAAAAACAAAAGGAAATCTTTTGTTCAAGTGATGGCATTGTCTATCCAACCCACAAGTGGACTTGCGGCATCATCGGTAGCATCAGGGTTCACAATTGCTCAAAGAGATGAAGGAACCTACATTATGACTGCTGGTCATTTCTGTGTTAAGTCCGTTTCTCAAGAAGGACAAATCATTATTGAAAACAACATCTTTGTGAATACATCTAAAGGAGAAAGTCACAAAGCAGTACTTGTTGGTCTAAGTCACAAAATCGACGCATGCCTTCTGAGAACTGCTCCACTAGATATGGAACCACTAGAAGTATCGTTACATAAACCAGATCGTTACGATGAGATTCTGAATATTGCTGCACCAGCTGGGATGTTTGGTGAAGATGTTGCTCTAGTTTACGAAGGTCGTTACATCGGTAAAGAGACTATAGGTGCCTTATCTATGGATGTATATAACCTTCCTGCTTTTCCTGGTAGTTCTGGATCACCCGTACTCAACTCCTATGGACATGTTATTGGAATGGTGGTAAGTACAGCAGGTGGGTTTTTTCACATGGCCTTTTCACCAACGCACCAAGAGATAATCAACTTCTTAGAGGAACACATCGACCTTGAGAGGTATGAGATCCCGGAAGACACTCTACTTACAGAGTGAACAAAAAAAGACTAAAAAGAAAGCAACTAGAATTCAATCTAGTAAAGTGTGACCTCGAAGATACAGAGGACATTCTAAGAGTATGCAATCAGCATTTCAACAACAAATTTGTACACGCAAGTGATACAACATCTTCGAATGATCCCCCTCAAGAACCTGAAGAGGAAGATCGGGAAGAAGAGGTTGAAAGAATTGACGAGGAACCTGATTTGAATGAACGTGCCCACGAAGGGGCAAATAAAAAAATAAGTAAGGAGTCTCGTTCACTCTTTAAGAAGATTGCCATAAAAACTCACCCAGACAAAATGATTAATCTTGATAAAGACGAGAAGGAAGAGAGAGAAACCCTCTATCTCGTTGCACAAAGAGCAGTGGCAGATGATGACCTCGCAACTCTAATAGAGGTTGCTGCCGAACTAGGCATTGATAGTGGTATTGCTCAAGACACCCAAGTAAAGATAATACAGCAAAAGATAGATTTTATTCGTGAGAAAATGCACAATATAAAACAAACTGCTGCTTGGGTGTGGTATCATGCCGATGAAAACCAAAAAGACCAGATAGAAAAACAACTAACTGGTCAAATGGGTTTTAAAAGAAAAATATAATCTAATATTTATCTAACTTCAGCGATAGTAATCTTCTGAGGTTTGAAAACGTGATTAGATGTTTGTTCTTCTGTTCCGGCATCGGATTCTTGAACACCGGCATCGGGTTGTACTACGATTGGGTTACAAGATAGGCAAGACATTGCGATTATAGATAAAGCAGTGTATTTTTTCATTAGAGTTCTCTCTTTCTGTTGGGGAAATTGGGTTGTCGGGTTAAATAGTTCTATGTAATCGATTATACCACATCGAAGTCGTTTTTTCTGCGGTTTGCGAACCACAAAGGTATTTTTTTTCGTATGTCAAGCATTTTGTAGTGCTGCTTCCATCATCTGCTTTCTTTTTCCTTCATCATGCCAGTCTTTTCGAACTGACTCGGATAATGAACGGAGAGGATCAACATATGTAAATAATTTATCTTTCTTTACCGATGGTGCTTTGAATACGGATATTCCTGTTTCCCTGTCATAATGTTCAAAACTGTGGGCATCTCTTTTTCCACCTCCGCCCATAGTATCGACAATGAACAGTGGGATATTAAACCCTGCGGTTATTCCTCGAACATGCTTCTCTAGTTCGATGGCAGTATCGACGGTTGTTCTCAGGTCTTCTGTTCCTCGAACCAAGTCGTGAACGTAAACATAATAAGGGTGGATATTGATGTAACTGAGTTTCTTTATAAGAGAAGTCATTAGTTCAGTAGTGTCATTCACTCCGTTCTGTAATACGGTCTGATTTCTCACCGTGATACCCCTTTCGAACAAGATATTCATTGCGTCCTGAGATATGCCTGTTATTTCATTAGGTGTATTAAAGTGTGTATGAATAACGACTTCTTTATGTAACTTCCGCCCACGTTCTACAACTTCAGTTACAGCATCGGTCCAATCCGTATCTGTGATGATCTTCATTGGCTGGATTGCTAAACCTTTTGTGGCAAAACGGATTCTTCTGATGTGAGGGATATCTAAAAGAGCATTTCCAAGTTCCTTAACTTGACTTGCCTTGAGACGATACATGTCTCCACCACTAACGACGACATCCTCTACTTCTTTTCTTTCTCGAAGGTATTGCAAAGCTGTGTCCCACCGTTCCTGGTTTGCCTTCAGTTGGACTTTCTCTACTGTATCCGTGTCTAACCCTACCGCATATGAACGAGTGCAGAAACGGCAATACACGGGGCAGGTATCAAGGGCAAGAAATAAAACTTTATCAGGATACCTGTGAGTCAGTCCGGGGACTGGTGCATCTGCTTGCTCACCTAGTGAGTCAAGTGTTAGCAGTGGGTGGTCTGGTTCGAGTTGGGATGCGACTGGTAGGAACTGTCTTCTGATAGGGTCTGTGTATGGATTATCCCAATCGATTAGGGAGAGAAGATATGGAGATATTCTAACTGCCATTGGAGCAGCACCGAAACCTGATTGCAAATCTTTTACAAAGTTTTCTGAGACGATACCGTCAACTGCTTTGAGAAGTTTCTTTATATTAGTGGCAGCATTCTTCTCTTGCCACTTGTGACTAAGGAATGTTTCTTCGTCAATATCTTTCCATGCTGGGATCTTTTGCCAGAAGGGATCTCTTCTCAGGTTTCTCCATTCCAAATCCTTCTCGTCAACGAGAGGTTTGAGATGGTTTGTTTTTTTATTTATTGTAACAATAGTCATTCGTGCCTCCTTGTGGTATATTATAACACACCAATAACAATATGTAAAAAAAAGAGTCCCCTTTCGGGGACTCCGTAATCACACTAAATGCAGAATTACATTAGAATGATAAACTTGCGTACACACCGACAACATGGCTGTTGCTTCGGTCTTCCGACGTAACCTGGTCGGTCTGTAAGAAGTATTCTGCTGTCACGTTCACGGCAGAAATCTTGGTGCCTACTGAGGCAATTGCTCGGTTGATGGTAAGACCAGTTTCATCTGCAAACACTTCGTCTGCGAGACTTAACTTCAAGTCCTGACCTGCAAGAGCAATTGTCTTGGAAACATCGAGTCGATCTCGAAGTGCCATCTGCTTAGTTGTAACATCTTTAATGTTTGCGATGTTGTCTAACTGTAGTCGCAGTCGATTATGGATGTCTAAACCTAGAACACCACAATCGTTGTCGGCATCTAACGAGAGACGATTAGTTGATGCACCCGCAGTATTCGTATTACGAACACGGAGAGACACATCAGTACTCCCGACAGATTTGGTTGCTACAAACACAGTATGTTCATACGGTGCAGCAGTTGTAACCATTTCCTCACTAACTCCTAAATCATGGCGAACTTGTTCCTCGACTTTCAAGGTCAAATCACCTAGTTTAGCAGAAGCACTTGCTTCCAAACGAAGTTCGTCAGCATAACTTACCCCGCTAATCATTAACGCCATAATAGTCGTCATTAATAGTTTCTTTAACATAGTCACTTTCCTTTCCTTGCTGAGTAAACAGCAATTGAATTGTGTCTATTATACAGGAAAGAGATCTTTTGTCAAGCCCTAAGTTAATGTAGTCCTTTAACTTAGTGCGTCATTTTGGTTTTTCTATCTTAAACTTGTTATCTATCCAACATTTAGTGAAGTACATTGTACCTATCCACAAAGTAAATAAAATACCATCAATATAAGTTAGGTGATTCCATATATCTAAAAAGTTCATTTACCTTTTCCTCTTCTGGAGTTTCTTAACATACTTCTCTAATGTCTCAATTTTATACTTCATAACCTCAACATCGGTTTCAAGATCATTTACCGTATTGAGTTGCCAAGTAAGTACACCTATCGTAAGTGCAGTTATAACTGATATTACTAATTTCTTTATATCCATCATTACATTATATCCATAATCATATCGTAAAGTTCTTGAGTCGTTTCGTCCCACTCACCTTTATCTTTACTTAGTTCAACTGCGGCGGATTGTATTTGTTCCGGTGAATCATCAGCAAGAGCTTCGATTGCTTCCTCGTTGTCATCGTCTTTTACTTGAAAAGAGTTTCTATCAAACTGAACCTTATGTTGAAAAATAAAGTTTACAGGAACCATCTTGATTCCCAACTGCTTTGCGATTGAGAGTCTGTGGTTTCCTTCTCCGATTTTAGCAACACCATTTTTACCTAGACTAACCATGATTGGGTATCTGGGATTAAATCCCTTTTTGATACTCGCAACTAAGGTATCCCATTCTTCCTGATCTCCCCTGTGTTTCTCTGAACTCCAATCGTATTCTCTGATTGACCAGAGTTCTTCCACTGAGTAGAATCCATGATAAGGTAAGTCTCTTCCAGTGATTGCACTTCCAGCATCGTATGCTTTTTTTCCATCCACCCAATCTTCCAAAACATCTTTAAGTGGTGGTGGTTTCTTAGGGTTGATTTCATAATACCCTTCGTTTAGGGATTTCTCAGCATCGAGAGTTTTCTTACTCTTTTTATCATCGGGCAGGTGTTTCTCAATTCTGAACTTTAGCATTGGTTTACCATTGATAGTGGGTTGACCAAGATCATCTGTACCGATCTCTTTTACTTCGATTCTTTTGTTTTTATATTTCCCACCTAAAACAATGTCACCGACCTCGATGTCAACGTCAATGTTTTCTGATAAAAAGTTTTTCCACTTATCCATCTTCATTATTTGACATCACTCTTTTTAGGATCTTTGAAGTTTACTGCTCCAGTTGCTAATGCTTTATTGACAGCATCCTGTGAAGCACCTGATTTGCCTGCTTGGGGCATACCCTTTTCTCTTTCAAACTTGCCACGTCGTTTTTGAATGATCTTATGGTTTCGTCCGTAATACTGTGCGGCAGCTGCTTTATCAGGACTTTCTAATTTTCCTGCTTTGACCAGCATCTGTAAAACTTCATCGGAAATGTTTTCTGCAACATACTTCATAACCTCTTCAGTTCCCATAGTCATTAGATTTGCACCTTCGAATGGTTTTGTTACAACATTTTTTGCAGCAATAGCAATTGCTAGTTGGGTAATCTTTAATGCATCTTCAGCATTATTCAATGCTGGTCCGGAAAGACTATCTACAGCAACAGTTGCTTCGGGATTCGTCATCATAATCTGTGACCACCGGTGGTGTCCGTCTAAAACATACTTTCCGTTCCACACTAAAATAGCAGGAGGAGGATTATCAGCACTCGGCATGATAATAGGTTCACCTTTCAGACCTAGTGCTGTTGCAGTTGCATCATACTGGTTAGTCATCTGATCTGCTAGACTATTAGATGCTCCAATCTCTGCCTGAGTTGCGAAGAGTTTTGCTGCCTGAACAGATCCTCTCTCAACATTGACGATTTCATCTGATTCGTCTCCGTCAGTCTTTCCTGCTCTTGCGATTTGTTGAAAGTCAGGGTCTTTAGCAATCTTTTTTAGTAAATCTGTATATTGGTATAAGTTTGCACCTGCTGCTTTTTCGAAATCATCGGCAGCATCCTCTTTTACAAAGCTTCTAAAGTTTTCAAAAAGTTTCTTAGTATTAGTCATTCTAGTGACCTCCTGGTTGTTTTTCTTCACTAATAAATAGACTTCTTAGGATTGTTTGTCGGGTTTCTTGTCAAAAAAGTCCTCTGGGATGTATTTCTTCAGTAGTTTTGACCAGGTTGATATGTCAAGTCCTAAATATCTTCTAGCTGAGTTGAAAGAACCGCAGTACGAGAGAGTGAATTTTATGATTGATTCTTTGATGAGGTGATCAATGTTTTTCCAAAGATGTAGCCCATAAGCTTTGTCACCAATTGATTGAAAGATCAATTCAAGCTTCAATGAAATGATTTCTTCAAGACTCAGCTGACTGATCTTTGTTTCAAAGTCAGGATCTGATCTTCTTTGCTTTCTAAGCTTAGATATTAAAGAATAGTTTTTAACTTTTGACATAATTTAAAATAAAATAAAATATGTTAT
>Ga0209404_10002479_pt1 | contig 11405 bp, 11 predicted proteins | sample TroAtlMetagenome_2_FD_187447 | JGI IMG/M metagenome (GOLD analysis project Ga0209404, IMG submission 187447) | Marine eukaryotic phytoplankton communities from Atlantic Ocean - Tropical Atlantic ANT8 Metagenome (SPAdes) (version 2) | ecosystem: Environmental > Aquatic > Marine > Oceanic...
AAAAGGATGCAATACAGAGGCATCTAGAAGCAGATGAGAAACTAACCAAGTTAGATCTCAAGATAAGATACTATGATGCTACCTTAAAATTCCTTGAGGAGATAATTAAAAACGTATCTAATAGAACTTTCCAAATTAAAAATGCTATTGAATGGAATAGATTCCAAGCAGGAATGTAATAAATAGAAGAAAAGTGTTTATATAAATGGGATACGTATTACCATCTGCACAATTCTATAAAAATTTATTTGAAGAAAATGCTTTAATGCAATTTTTTGAAGGTAAGTATAGTGATGAACATGCATTTAGAAAACAATGGAATTATTTTATAAAAGATGATAATCCAGATGCTGAGAGAATTAGAGATCTTCTTTCTAATGGAGAAGTAGAGGATGCTAAGTCTGAAATGCAGAGAATAGTTTCAGATGCTCAAGACGAAGAAGATCATCCATTACATTTTAGTCAAGCAAATAGAGGGTTTACAGGTAGTAAGACAGATAATGATTTAGAATCTTATAATGATAATATGAGATTGGTTTCTGATACTATAGCAGCATACTCTCAAACTAGAAGAGGTAAAACTGCTGTATCTAAACAGTTGGAAGCAGAAGTAACTGGTACTGCAAAACCAGAAGTAAGTAGTAAATGGAAACAAGAAACAGGAAAGGGAAAAGATACTAAGAAGGGTGATATATTGTTTAGTGATGGTGATAAAGTAAAGATATCTCTTAGTTTGAAACAAGCAGACTCACAAACAATGTCTGGTACAACTGGAGAAACTCAGGCAACATGGAAAGCTGGTGCAAAGAAGACTAGAAATAAGATGCAAAATGATGGTGCATCTAAAGAGGAACTTGATGCATTTGATAAAGATACTGAATCTATGCTTGATAAGTTAAAAAGAGCACAAGATTTGGGACAGAAAAATCCAAACTTTGGTTCTAAAGCACCTGCTAATGGAGATAAAAATCCATCAGAAAGAAGATCAGCAGTAATGCAAAGTACTATGGATAGATATAGTAAAAAATATCCAGAAGCACTTAAACAATTTGATAAAGAAGCAGCAAGTGGAAGAGAAAAATTTGGTAAAGATCAAAGTAAAGGACGTGCTCAAGATGTTGCAACTCATAAACATCCAAAAGGATGGTCTGATGCATCTGCCAAAGATATAAAAGATCGTGATATTACCACTGATACTGCTCATGCGGGTCCAGCAGCAAGAGCATCAAAGCATCCTGTTAAAAAGGATAAAGATGTTCATAGACTTGATACAAGAAAACCAGTATCAACACCATCAGGTTCTGCTGTTGTTACATCAAGAGTAACTCAACAAAATCCAGAAAGACAAAATCAATCACCAGATTCAGGAACAGGAAATCAATCATCATTTAGTGATTTTAATCAAAGAGTACAACAAGCACAAGCTGCTAATGCTAGAAGAAGAGCTTCTATGGGTTTTGGTAATAAAGCAGTAGCAGATAGACATAATAACGCAGGCTAAATAAAATCAAATGAGACAGTTAAATGTCACACTTGGTTATTGCAAAGAAAAATGAGGTGTTTCTGTCTGTAAATGCAGAACCTCATGTATATTATGAATTAGCGGATCAGTTTACGTTTGATGTACCTGGTGCAAAGTTTTCACCTGCGTATAAGAAGAAATTTTGGGATGGTAAGATAAGACTGTTTAATACCCAGACTGGAGAGATATACGTCGGGTTATTAGATAGAATGATCCAGTTTTGTACAGATCACGGATATACTTACGAATTTGTAGATAGTAAACATTATGGATTACCCTTTGAAGTAAACAAGGGTATATCGAAGGAAGGTGTTAAGGATTATATGAATGCTATTAGCAAGTATAAACCTAGACCTTATCAAGTAGAGGGAGTATACGATGCTCTAAGACATAATAGAAAGTTGTTGATATCCCCAACTGCTTCGGGAAAATCGTTGATGATTTATTCGATTGTTCGATATTACGTTGAGCAGAAACAAAATACTCTGATAGTTGTTCCGACGACTTCGCTAGTAGAGCAGATGTATAAAGATTTTGCAGACTATGGCTGGGACGTAGGTTCATTTTGCCACAAGATATACGCAGGAAAAGAAAGAGAGACAGACTCTCAAGTCATTATTACTACCTGGCAATCAATCTACAAACTTCCCCGAAAATATTTTGAGAGATTCTCTGTTGTGGTTGGGGATGAGGCTCACCAGTTTAAATCAAAGTCACTTATATCTATAATGACAAAACTTGGTGATGCCAAATATAGATTTGGATTTACTGGAACTCTTGATGGTACACAAACACATAAATGGGTTCTTGAGGGATTGTTTGGACCTTCCTATAAGATCATTAAAACTGACGAGTTAATGAAGAAAGGGCATCTTGCCAAACTGGATATCAATGTGCTTCTATTGAAACACCCACCGAATAAATTTGAAACATTTGAGGATGAAGTACAATATATTATTGGACACAACCGTAGAAATAACTTTATTAAAAATCTTGCTCTTGATTTAAAGGGAAACACATTAATTCTATTCGCAAGAGTAGAAGGTCACGGTGAGCCATTATATGAATTAATAAATAGTAATACGAATAATGATCGGCATGTATTCTTTGTCCACGGTGGAGTAGATACTGAAAGTCGTGAAAGTGTTAGAGAAATAACGGAGCAAGAAAAAGATGCTATAATAATTGCATCCTACGGAACCTTTTCTACAGGAATTAATATTAAAAATTTACACAACGTAATATTCGCATCACCTTCCAAATCCAGAATCCGCAATCTTCAATCCATCGGTAGAGTCCTTAGAAAAGGAAACAAAAAAACAAAAGCAACCTTATATGATATTGCCGATGATATCAGTTATAAGTCAAGAAAAAATTATACATTAAATCATTTAATTGAAAGAATCAAAGTTTACAACGAAGAAAATTTCGATTATGACATTGTAAGTATACCACTAAAGAACTAATGGGCGAAGAATTCTACGCAAATATAAAACTAATATCTGGGGAAGAGATTCTTGCATCCGTTTGTATTGATGAATCTAATGATGAACCTATAATTATTGCACAATGTCCTGTTGTAATGAAAATGATGAATGCTGGCCAGGGATCTTATGTTAAGGTAAAACCTTGGATGGAATTATCTAATGACGAAATGTTTCTTATTAAACCTGATAAAATTATAACAATGAGTGAAATTAAAGATCCAAAAGTTATTGCTATCTACGAAAGATATTGTACGGAAGAAGAAGATGACGTACTAAATCTCAACAGATTACATGGTGAAGTTAATGTATCTGAAGATATGGGATATGTCTCTAGTGTAGAAGAAGCTAGAGGTTTATTTGAAAAATTATTCAACAGCCCTTTAAAGGAAGATAAAGAAAGCTAAAGCATCCCTTGCACCTCCACAAAGGTTATTCTACTGATATTAAAGGAACTTGTCAAGTAGGAAAAATATGTTATAATACCTATATGTTAAGACGGGAACAATGATGCTATGCCTAAAAAGAAATCAGAACACTACGTAAATAACAAAGAACTGCTAGAAGCACTCATTGTTTATAGAGGAAAGGTTGCGGTAGCAAAGGAAAAAGACCTACCAAAACCACGTATTACAAATTACCTTGGAGAGTGTTTTCTAAAGATTGCTACTCACCTATCATACAAACCTAATTTTGTGAATTATATGTTTAGGGATGATATGATATCCGATGGTATTGAAAATTGTGTACAGTACATACATAACTTCGATCCAGAGAAGTCAAGAAACCCATTTGCATACTTTACTCAGATTATTCATTATGCCTTTCTGAGAAGGATACAGAAGGAGAAGAAGCAGTTGGATATTAAAACAAAGATCATTGAAAGAACTGGATTTGAAGAAGTGATGGTAGTTGATGACGGAGCACTTGCTGGTAGCAGTTCTGAATACAATACTATTAAAGATAATATTGTTTATAAGTCCAATAGATGAAGGTAGCAATAATAACAGATACCCATTATGGAGCAAGAAAGGGGTCTAAACATCTACACGATTATTTTGAACTATTCTATAAGAATGTTTTCTTTCCGTCTTTAGAGGAGCATAATATAGATACTGTTCTCCATATGGGGGATATATTTGATAGTCGTAAAGCAATAGATCTACAAAGTCTTGAGTGGTCTAAGAGAGTTGTATTTGAACCTCTTAAAAAATATAAGGTTTATGCAATAATCGGCAATCACGACTGTTATTATAAGAATACTAATTTTGTAAACTCTCCAGAGTTATTATTACAAAACTATCCAAATATAAAATTATACTCTAAAGCAAGTGAATTTAAGTTGGGTAAGGAGAAGTTTCTTTTCTTACCTTGGATCAATAGTGAAAATTATGATGAGACAGTATCATTAATTAAAAAGACTAAAGCAAGAGCTGCTTTTGGTCATCTTGAGGTTAATGGATTTAAGGCAACTCGTGGACATATGATGGAAACGGGTATTGATGCTAAAATATTTGATAAATTTGAAAAGGTATTCTCAGGACATTTCCATACAAGATCTAATGATGGAAGAATATACTATTTGGGTAATCCATATGAGATGTTCTGGAATGATGTGAATGATCCTAGAGGATTTCATATTTTTGATACAGAGACATTAGAGACCACTTCAATTGATAATCCATATAAATTATTCTATAACATCTATTATGACGATACCAATTATAAGTTATTCAATGCTACTGAGTATGAGAATAAAATTGTAAAGGTAATTGTTCGTAGAAAAACCAGTATAAAGGATTTTGATAAGTTTATAGACAAACTTTATTCTGTTGGTGTTCAAGATCTTAAAATTATTGAAAACTTTGATATTCAAGAAAGTGAAGAGTTTGATATAGATGAGGATGAAAATACCTTATCAATATTAAATCGTTATATTGAGGAATCTGAATTTGAATTTGACAAGAATATTATAAAGAATATTTTCCAAGATCTTTATAGGCAAGCTTGCGAGGTAGAATAAAATGTGGCTCCTCACATTAAAAGATAGAAAAGATGACGGAGCATATGCTGTACAAGATAAGTATGGTGATAAAGTCCTTTTTCTTTTTGAGCAACAGGATGATGCAACAAGATATGCATTAATGTTAGAGGTTGATGAGGTGTATCAAAAACCTATGGAAGTTATTGAGGTTGATACAGAGCTTGCAATTAATACGTGTAAGAGGTATAATTATAAGTATTCAATTATAACTCCTGACGACTTTGTGATTCCCCCTAAGAATGATAACATTTCAGAAGATTAAATGGAAGAATTTTCTTTCTACTGGCAATACGTGGAATGAGATAGATTTTCAACAATATAATACAAATTTAATAGTAGGCACAAACGGTGCAGGTAAATCCACTATGTTGGATGCACTTACTTTTGTCTTGTTTAATAAAGCTTTTAGAAAGATAAACAAGAGTCAACTTATTAATACTGCAAATGAAAGAGAATGTTTAGTAGAAATTGAGTTTGAGATTAATGGTCGTGATTATCTTGTAAGAAGAGGAATAAAACCAAATATTTTTGATATAGAGGTTAATGGAAATCCTTTACATAAGGAAGCAGATGATCGTGCTAATCAGAAAATTTTAGAGGAGAGTATATTAAAGGTTAATTATAAATCATTTACTCAAATTGTAATCTTGGGTAGCAGCACCTTTGTACCCTTTATGCAATTAACAAGTGTTAATCGTAGGGATGTTATTGAAGATCTTTTAGATATTCGTATTTTCTCTGCAATGAATACTTTGATTAAGGAGAATATTAGAGATCAGAAAGAGAAGATAAAGACTTTAAAACTTCGTGAGGATAATATTAAAGATAAAGCATCTATGCAAGTAAACTTCCTGAAAGAATTAAAGGAGCAAGGTGAGACTAATATAGAAGCAACTAATGGTAAAATAAAAACATTACAGATAGAAGTTGATACCCATATAGAGCATAATGAACTTAAAGAATCTAACATATCTGATCTAATTAAAGAGCAGGAAGGACTCACTGGTGCTGGTGAAAAGTTAGTGAAACTTAATAATATGAAAGGAAAAATATCTCAGAAAGTAGCGACCATTACTAAAGAGCATAAGTTTTTCACAGATAATAAGGTATGCCCTACCTGCACTCAGGATATAGAGGAATCGTTTCGGGTAAATAGAATTGCTGACGTTCAAACTAAAGCAGAGGATCTCAAGAAAGGTTATAAAGATCTGGAAGAGACCATTAAATTGGAACAAGATCGAGAACGTCAGTTTAACCAATTATCAAAGGAGATTTCTAAACTCAATAATGGCGTTTCTCAAAACAATACTCGCATCTCTGGATGTCAGCGACAGATCAGGGATTTGGAATCGGAAATTCAGAGATTTACCGACCAACTTGCAAACAGAAATACTGAATATGAGAAGTTAGAAGAACTCAAAGAAAATCTCCAAAAGACATTAAAAGAATTATCATCAAAAAGAGAGGAAATCGTTCATTACGATTTTGCTTATTCTCTATTGAGAGATGATGGAGTAAAGACAAAAATAATTAAGAAGTATCTTCCATTCATTAATCAACAGGTAAATCGTTACCTCCAGTTGATGGATTTTTATATCAATTTTACTTTGGATGAAGAGTTTAATGAAACGGTGAAGTCACCCATTCACGAAGACTTCTCTTATTCTTCATTCAGTGAAGGTGAGAAAATGAGAATTGATTTAGCATTACTCTTCACTTGGAGAGAAGTTGCTAGAGTTAAAAACTCAGTCAATACTAATCTATTAATAATGGATGAGGTGTTTGATAGTTCTCTTGATGGTTTTGGTACAGAAGAATTCTTAAAGATTATTCGCTATATAATAAAGGGTGCTAACATTTTTGTTATATCCCATAAGGCAGACCTAAATGACAAATTTGAAAGTGTCACAAGGTTTGATAAAGTTAAAGGTTTTTCACGTATAGTATGAGAGAATACACTGAAAAGGAATATTGGGACGGTTTAGTTCCAGATAACCTTTTTGATGAGTATCTTAAAAGATACGGTTATGAGTACACACCACTCAGAAAAAACAATGCAAGTACCAAATTGGAAGCATCACAGCAAGAAGGAGAAGAAGCGAACTCTTAAACCGCAAGCTCTCCGTGCTGCGAAGGACAGACGCAGACAGTTGATAAACCGTCTACTGAACCCCACCAAGCGTGGGGTTTCGTCGTATAATAGGTTCATAATCAAAAAAACCTATGTTAGTTAAGCACGAAATCAAATCACAACTCGCCAAGTTACTTGCTACTGAGGATTTGATTGTAGAGCATAGAAGGACAGATACTGCTCAGTTTAATGTTCATACTCGTGTTTTAACCTTACCTAACTGGGAAAGAGCAAGCAATAACATATATGATTCTTTAGTTGCTCACGAAGTTGGTCACGCTCTGTATACACCTGATCAGTGGGATTGGATGGAGAGAGTTCCTCAAACATTTGTAAACATAGTTGAGGATGCAAGAATTGAAAAGTTGATGAAGAGAAAATATGCTGGACTTGCCAAAACATTCTATAACGGTTATAATGAACTTAACGATAAAGATTTCTTTGAGATAGATGGTCAAGATATTAGTGATCTTAATCTTGCTGATAGGACTAATCTATATTTCAAAATTGGTTCGTTCATTAATGTATCTTTTTCAATTCCTGAAAAGGAGATTCTCAATTTAATTGCAAATGCCGAGACCTTTACTGACACCCTCACAGCAGCAGAAGCGTTATATAATTTCTGCAAGCAGGAACTTGAAAAGAAACAGGAGGAGCAAGAGGATAACTCTGAATGTGAACAGGATACTCCTATTAGCGTTAAAAGTTCTGGCGATCTCTCTACTGACGATGGTAACGATTGTGACCTTACCGTTCCTGACGCTAGTAGCAATGATACTATGGAAGACGGGAGTGGTAGCACTGATAATGTTCCTGTCAATAATGGTTCTGATACTGTAAAACCAATAGAACCTGAAGCACAGACTGTCGAATCATTAGAAGAAAAATTACAGGAACTTAATTCATTACAAGGTGCAGAAAATACTTATTTTGAATTACCAAAACTTAATGTAGAACATTATATTATTCCTAACAGTCAACTTCATGAAGAAATGAGGGCGTGTTTTGCAGAACAAGAAGAAGATTGGGTAAAAAAGGATCGTGTAACTATTTTTGGTAATGGGTTATTTGATCATCCAGACGATGAGTTTGTAAAGTTTAAAAAGAACGCACAGAAAGAAGTTAATTACTTAGTTAAAGAATTTGAATGCAAAAAGGCAGCAGATAGTTATGCTAGAACTACTACACATCGTACTGGAGTTTTAGATACCAGAAAACTTCATACTTATAAGTTCAATGAAGATCTTTTCAAAAAGGTTGGTATTGTTCCTGATGGAAAAAATCATGGATTAATATTCATACTTGACTGGTCTGGTTCTATGCAACTTGTACTGAAAGATACATTGAAGCAACTTTTCAATCTAATGTGGTTTTGTAAGAAGGTTAATATTCCATTTGAGGTTTATGCATTTACTAATTGCTATCCTATTGATCAAGAAATTAAACGTTATGAAGCAAAACCAGGTGTAGTCTTTATTGAAGATCATTTTTCATTAATGAATTTGTTTACTAGTAAAGTAAAAACTAAAGTATTAGAAGAGCAGATGAAGAATGTTTTTCGTCTTGCTAATGCATTTTGTAGGGATAGTTATACTGTGTATCAGATTCCAATAGGAATGAATCTTTCTGGTACTCCATTGAATGAAGCATTAATTACATTACATTCAATTCTTCCACAATTTAAGAGAGAAAATAACTTACAGAAAGTTCAGTGTGTAGTATTGACTGATGGTGAAGCAGCACCAATATCTTATTTTAGAGAAGTTCAACGTCAATGGGATGATGAACCATTCTTAGGAAGTGCTCATGTTAATGATAGATGTATTTTAAGAAATAGAAAAACAGGTCATACTTATTCTTGTCAAGGATTGGGTTATTGGGCTGAAGTAACAGGTCTATTACTTAAAGATTTACGTCAGACTTTTCCTGATATTAATTTTATTGGTATTAGAGTTCTTGCTTCCAGAGATGCTGGTCAATTTGTTCGTACTTATACTGGATATGAAGGTAATGAATATGAAACTATAATGAAGAGATGGAAGAAGGAAAAATCTTTTGCTATTAAAACTTCTGGATACCATACTTACTTTGGTCTTTCATCAACTGCACTTGCAAATGATGATGAGTTTGAGGTTAAGGAAGATGCATCAAAGGCAGAAATTAAAAGAGCATTTGTTAAATCTTTAAAGACTAAAAAGATGAATAAAAAGATTCTTGGAGAGTTTATAGAACTGGTAGCATAAATATTTTACAGTCAAACAGAGGATCTGAAAATGTCAGACAGTTCTAAGAGTTCCACACCTGTCCTATTGAAACCAAAGCCTATAAGAAAACCAACCAATTCATAAACTGTCTACTGGGGTCACTACGACCCCTTTTTTATTGTTATAATATATTCATATATAAAACACCTAACATTATGACTTTTGAACTTAAGATGACAGAACAACAAGCAGTTGATGGATTAAGAAGTACATACGGATCAGAATTTACTGCTGCTGATGTTAAAGCATTTTGTGCTATGAATAACATAGGTTATTCTACAGTAACTAAAAAGATTCAGAAGTATAAAGTATCCAAAGGAAAGTGGAACCTTGAAGTTACTACTAAGGTAGTAGAAGATATTGAACGTTCTTTTAATGCACCTGCAGTTGAACCTGAAGTAGTAGAAAATCTAGTTCCTGATGCAGACAATACCTTTATTAAGTTTGGAAATTTTAATGATATAAAAAATATAATTAAATCTAAGATCTTTTATCCAACATTCATTACTGGTCTTTCAGGTAATGGTAAAACAATGGGAGTTGAGCAAGCATGTTCTCAACTCAATAGAGAACTTATCCGTGTAAACATTACTATCGAAACAGATGAAGATGATCTCATTGGTGGCTTCCGTCTTGTTGACGGTGCCACAGTCTGGCACGACGGACCAGTTATTCAAGCTCTCAACAGAGGATCTGTCTTGCTCCTTGACGAAATCGACCTTGCCTCAAACAAAATCCTCTGCCTCCAGCCGATCCTTGAGGGTAAGGGAGTTTTCCTTAAAAAAATCGGAAGATTCGTCCAACCAGCGAAGGGTTTCAACGTCATCGCAACCGCAAACACTAAAGGTAAAGGTTCAGATGATGGACGATTTATTGGAACTAACGTGCTTAATGAAGCCTTCCTTGAAAGATTCCCAGTAACATTTGAGCAAGAGTATCCTGCTCCTACTTCAGAACAGAAGATTCTTATGAATGTAGCAGATACTGTTGGTGTTAAAGATGAAGATTTCTGTAAGAGATTGGTAGACTGGGCAGATATTATTCGTAAGACATTCTATGATGGTGGTGTTGAAGAAATTATTAGTACTCGTAGATTAGTTCATATAGTTCGTGCTTATGCAATCTTTGGTAAAAAGGAGAAAGCAATTGGGGTATGTGTTAATAGGTTTGATGATGATACTAAGCAGTCATTTATGGAATTATATGATAAAGTAGATGCTGACTTTGATTTCAGTAAAGCAGAAGACGAGGCATATGAAAATGATCAGTAATTTATGGAAAGAATATAAGGATGCTTTATTCAATACTATTGACCTTCATAATGGGGTCAATAGTGTTTGGGCTCATTGGAAAGCAAAAGATTCTAATCTTTTAGCAAAAACTTATACTAATAAGTATCTTATCAAATCTAGAGAGGTTGAGATATGGAGTGATAATTCTTGTATCTACAATAATATTCTCTATCCAAAAACAAATGCTAATGTTCCAACAGGTCTTTTACCTTCTTTTGGTATAGATTTAATGGCATTTAATGAAAAGAGAGTTATTATAGTATTTGATTTTCAACATCCTGTGGAAAACTTCTTATTTTCTGTTGATGGATTACCCAAATATGAAGAAAAGATAAGATTTTTTGAACCAGGTAATCATTTCTCTGAAAATATTTTTGTTAAGTATTGCAAGATGGAAGAAGTGAATGCTTATCTATCTACATTTAAACAATACTTGACTAAGTACAAAGATATGTTAGAATTGGGAAAACCCACTGGAAATGATACCAGTGAATATAAAGACTTTGATGCTTATATGACTAAACTTGATCCTGTAGGAGGATATCTTACTGGTAAGTTTGGTAAAGAAAAAGCAGAAAGTTTAGTAAATGAATTTTTATTTCAATATGGTTAATGCATGGAGTTTAGCGTGGGAGGAAATTAACGGAACTATGGATGAAACTTACCCA
>Ga0209404_10002481_pt1 | contig 11392 bp, 4 predicted proteins | sample TroAtlMetagenome_2_FD_187447 | JGI IMG/M metagenome (GOLD analysis project Ga0209404, IMG submission 187447) | Marine eukaryotic phytoplankton communities from Atlantic Ocean - Tropical Atlantic ANT8 Metagenome (SPAdes) (version 2) | ecosystem: Environmental > Aquatic > Marine > Oceanic | place...
CGTAAAGAACAGTATTACCTATAATCGTATTTTCATTTGAAATTAAATTACTTTCATCTGAAAATTTTATTGAAATTGTAGCTCCAGATAAACCTTTGCCAACATAATCATTCGCATCTCCTTTTAGTATAAGTTTTAAGCCTTTTGTTGAAAAAGCACCAAAAGATTGACCAGCTGAACCTTTAAAATTTAACTCTAAAAAATTTTCATTCAATTTTTCATATCCATATTTCATGTATAAATGATGCGAAATTCTGGCACCAACAGCTCTGTTAGTATTTTTAATCAAAAATTCTTTCTCTATTTTTTTTGACTTATCTAAAGATTTTTCAATTTCTGGCCAAATTTCTTGATCCAATGTATCTGGCACCTTATTAATTGATGAATTTTCACAATATCTTTTGTTGTTTCCTGGATCTGCTTGAACAAAGAGAGGATTTAAATCTAAATCATCCAAATTCGGAGATGCTTTATTAACTTGCCTTAACAAATCAGTTCTACCAATTATATCATTTAAAGATTTAAAACCAAGTTCTGCTAATATTTCTCTTACTTCTAATGCAATAAACGTAAATAAATTTACAATTTTATCTGGTGTGCCTGTAAACTTTTCTCTTAACTTTTCGTCTTGTGTACATACTCCTACAGGACAAGTATTTGAATGACATTGTCTTACCATTATGCATCCCATAGCAACTAAAGCTGTTGTTGCAACTCCATACTCCTCTGCTCCCATCATTGCCGCAATCACAACGTCTCTACCTGTTTTAATACCACCATCGGTTCTCAAAGTAACCTTATGCCTTAGATTGTTTAATGTGAGAACTTGATTAGCTTCAGTAAGACCCATTTCCCAGGGTATGCCAACATATTTTACACTTGTTTGTGGTGTCGCTCCAGTGCCACCATTATGACCTGAGATTAGGATAATATCTGCCTTAGCTTTAGCTACACCTGCAGCTATTGTTCCAACTCCTGACGACGCAACTAATTTAACACCTATTCTAGCTTTTGGATTTATTTGTTTTAAGTCATAAATTAATTGAGCCAAATCCTCTATCGAATAAATATCATGATGAGGGGGTGGGGAAATAAGAGTAACGCCTGGTGTTGAATGTCTTAATTTTGCAATTTCATCTGTAACTTTAAATCCTGGTAATTGACCGCCTTCTCCTGGTTTAGCACCTTGTGCAATCTTAATTTCAATTTCATTGCAATTATTTAGATAATTTATAGTTACTCCAAATCTAGCGGATGCAATTTGTTTAACTCTTGAATTAGCACTATCTCCACTATCCATAACTTTAAATCTTTTTTCATCCTCTCCACCTTCGCCACTACAAGAAGCGCCTTTAATTCTATTCATTCCAATTGCTAATGTTTCGTGTGCTTCTTTTGACAAAGCTCCATGAGACATACTTCCACTTCCAAATCTTCTTAATATTTTTTCAATTGGCTCAACCTCAGAAAGGTCAATTGAAGGGCCTAGTTTCTTTTTTCTAAAATTAATTAAATCTCTTAAATTAATTGGAGGTAAATTATAAATTCCTTCAGCATATCTTTTATATGCCTCATAGGAATTTGATCCTACTGCGCTTTGTAACAAATGGATTAGTTTACCTTGATATTGATGAGTTTCCCCATTTTTTCTATATCTATAAATTCCTCCTATCGGCAAAACTATTTCTGTACTTTCAAACGCTTCCTTATGTATTTCTCTAATTTTTTTTTCAATCCCCGTTAAACCTATTCCAGATAATTTTGAAGTAATCCCTGGAAAATAGTCATCGACGATAGTTCTGCTTAATCCTACAGTTTCAAAATTACATCCACCTCTATACGAACTTAAAACTGATATACCCATTTTTGACATTATTTTTAAAAGACCAGCATTTATAGAATTAATATATCTCTTGATACACTCATCAAAACTGTACTGACCAAATAATTTCTTTTTATGTCTTTGATACAAGCTATCAAAAGCTAAATATGGGTTAACTGTAGTCGCTCCAACACCTATCAGTGTTGCAAATGAATGAGTGTCCATTGCCTCACCTGATTGCACATTTATTGAAACATATCCTCTCAATTTTTTATTTATTAAAAAGGTATTGATAGCTCCAACACATAAAAGCATTGGTATTGGTAATTTTTCTTTTGATAAGTTTTTATCGCTTAATATAAGTTGAGTTACTCCCTGTCTAACTGCTATCTCCGAATTTTTTTGAATCTTTTGTATTACAACAGACAAGTTTTCTTCTTTTGAAAAAGTACAATCTAATGTCGCAGAATTTTTTCCAAAAAAATTAATAAATTTGTTAAATTGTGAATTAGATAAAATTGGACTATTTAAGACATAAATATTCTCTTTTATTATAGTATCAAAGTCTAAGATATTTCCTAAGTTTCCAAATCTCGTTTTTAAACTCATTACTTTATTTTCTCTTAGTGAATCAATGGGAGGATTTGTTACTTGACTAAAATTTTGTCTAAAAAAATGGTACAAAGGTCTATATTTATCAGATAATACAGCTAAAGGAGTGTCATCACCCATTGAACCTGTTGCCTCTTTAGCGTCCTCTGCCATTGGATGTAATATCAATTCTAAATCTTCTAAGCTTATTCCAAATGAATATTGTCTTCTTCGAAGTTCTTCTCCTTCAAAACAATGTTTTTCATTCAAAATAACTAATTTTTCATCTAAATCGACTATCTGTGAATTGAAATGTTTATATTCTTTAGCTAAATAATTTTTAATATCTTCATTAAAAAAAATTTTTCCTTTTTCTATTCTTACACCTATTATTTCACCAGGACCAAGTCTTCCTTTAGATAAAATTTTTTTTTCATTTAATTCAATCATTCCAGTTTCAGATCCAGCAAAAAGTAATTTATCTTTTGTTATTGCATATCTAAGAGGTCTTAATCCATTTCTATCATTTGCAGCGATAATCCATTCATTATCTGTCGCTGCAATAGCTGCTGGTCCATCCCATGGTTCCATTGTACTATTTAAAAAATTAAATAATTGTTGGTGACTTTTAGGCAAAGTCTTGTTTTTTTTAGACCATGCATCAGGTACTAACATCAACTTAGCTAAAGGTGCTGGTTGTCCAGATTTATTTAGTAATTCAAATACGTTATCAAGTGCTGCTGAATCAGAGACACCTTTTTGTATAACGGGTTTTAAATTTTCTACATTTTCAAAAAGTGGGCTACTCATTTCCTGCTCATGAACTTTCATCCAATTTTTATTTCCTTTATATGTATTTATTTCACCGTTATGAGCTATAGCTCTAAATGGTTGAGCAAGACTCCAGCTTGGAGCAGTATTAGTTGAAAATCTTTGATGAAAAATTGCATATCTCGAAACAAATCTTTTATCTCTTAAATCTAAATAAAAATCTGATATAGCTTCAGCCAAATACAAACCTTTATAAATTATTGACTTAGAGCTTATGGAACAAACATAAAAATTATTTAAAGATAATTGAAAAGCTTTATTTTCAATTCTTTTTCTGGTTTCATAAATTTTTCTTTCTAAATTTTTATCAAGTAAATTAGGATCATTAGATCTAAATAAAACCTGGATAATTTCTGGCATAGTTTGTAGAGCTTTATCTCCTAAAACTTTAGGATTAACTGGAACCTGTCTCCAACCATAAATACTAAAATTATTTTTACTCAGCTCACTTTCGAAAATTGTTTTGCAGCTTTCTTGAGCTGAGTAATCATTTCTTGGTAAAAAAATCATACCTACACAAATTTCTGCATTATCATAATCGTGTCCAGTTACTTCAATTTTTTCTATAAAAAAATCTTTTGGTATTTCTAAATGAATACCAGCTCCATCTCCTGTTTTTCCATCAGCATCTACTGCTCCTCTATGCCAAACAGCTTTTAAAGCTTCAATACCGTATTTAACAATCTCTCTAGATTTTTTTCCCTCGGTTGATGCGATAACACCTACTCCACACGCATCATGCTCCATTTCTGTTGAATAAACATGGTTATTTTTAAGCAATTCTAAGTTTTTTTTATAATTTTCCATTACGCAACTTTTGATTTTTTAATTTCGATGTTTTCAAAATGAGTTTTAATTGCTGAGGCTGCATCTCTTCCGTCTTTAATAGCCCAAACAACTAATGAAGCACCTCTCACTATATCACCTGCTGCAAAAACTCCTTTTAAATTTGTTTCCATTGAGTCAAAATCTACTTTTATCGTTCCCCACTTCGTAACTTGTAATTCATTAGCATCAAATAATTTTGGTAAATCTTCTGGATCAAAACCTAGAGCTTTTATTACCATATCAGCTTTTAATTCAAAATTTGATCCTTCTTGAATCTCTGGTCTTCTTCTGCCACTTTCATCTGGTTCACCTAATTTAATTTGGTCAACTAATAATTTTTCAACTTTATTTTTTCCCTTAAATTCTCTTGGACTTGATAACCAAACAAACTCTACTCCTTCTTCCTCAGCATTTGCAACTTCTCTTGCTGACCCAGGCATATTCTCTTTATCTCTTCTATATAAACATTTAACTGATTTTGCTTTTTGTCTTATTGAAGTTCTTACACAGTCCATAGCTGTATCGCCTCCACCAATAACAATTATATCTTTACCTTCTGCATTTAAAATTCCTTTATCAAACATTTCAACGTCATCGCCCAGTCCTTTTCTATTTGATGCTGTTAAAAAATCCATTGCTGGAAAAATATTATCAAGATCATTTCCAGGTAATTCTACTTCTCTTGCTTTATAAACACCTGTTGCTATTAATATTACTTCATGTTTTTTTCTTAGTTGTTCTAATGTAGCATCTTTACCAACTTCAAAATTTTGAATAAACTCTATTCCACCATCTCTTAAAAGCTTGGTTCTTCTTTCAACAACTTCTTTTTCTAATTTAAAATTAGGAATACCATAAATTAGTAAACCACCAGCTCTATCATATCTGTCATAAACTGTTATTTTGTAACCATCTTTTCTTAATTGTTCTGCTGCCGCTAATCCAGCTGGACCTGCTCCAATTATTCCAACACTTTGATTTTTTTCATTTAAAACTTTAATAGGTTTTACCCAACCTAGATTCCATGCATTATCGGTAATATATTTTTCTATTGAACCAATTGTTACGGTTCCATGACCTGATTGTTCAATTACACAGTTACCTTCACATAATCTATCCTGTGGACATATTCTTCCACAAACTTCTGGCATATTATTTGTGCTTTGAGATAATTCATAAGCTTCTTTTAGTCTTCCCTCTGCAGTCAATTTTAGCCAATCAGGAATATTGTTACTTAATGGACAATGAACTTGACAGAAAGGAACTCCACACTGTGAACATCTGCTAGATTGCTCTTTTGCCTTATCGTTTATAAACTCATCATATATCTCATTAAAATCTTTCTTTCGTTTATTAATTTCTCTTTTAGGTGGAGTTTGTTGACCTATTTTTACAAACTTAAGCATTTTATCAGACATAATTTTTATAAGTTAAGTCAAATTATACCTTGTTTTTACTAAATAAAATATAATATAGGTCAGTTATTATGACCTTATTTTTTAATTTAAATTGTAAAATAAGCACATTTTTAATAAATGCATATCTATTATGCTGAAATCGAATTGTTTTAAATAAATATTTTTTAAGTTACGAAGAATAAATGTTTCAAAATATAATAGAAGTTTTAATTCTATCTGCAATTCAAGGTATTTCTGAATTTTTACCCATTAGCTCATCAGCTCATTTGATATTAGTCTCAAACTTGTATGAATTTAAATCAAGCTCTTTACTCATAGACATTAGTCTTCATTTAGGCTCATTATTTTCAATAATTTATTTTTTTCGAAAAGATTTACTAGACATTAAAAATAATCAAAGACTTTTAGTCTTGATCACTTTAGGGTCAGTACCTCTTATAATTGTTGGATATATTTTATATTCAACAGGTATTATTTATAGTCTAAGAAATATTAAAGTAATAGCTTGGACAACTTTGATATTTGGAATTATTTTATATATTGCTGACAGAAGTCGTTTCGATAAAAAAATTTCAAGTAATTTAAATTTTCAATCAATTATTTTTATAAGTCTTTTTCAAATTATATCACTTATACCAGGTGTAAGTAGGGCAGGTATAACAATTACAGCAGCAAGAATTCTAAAATTTAACAGATTTGACTCTAGTAAAATTTCATTTTTACTTTCAATTCCAGCATTAGCAGGAGCGAGCTTCCTAAGTTTAAAAGATATATTTTATCAAACTATAGAGTTTAACTATTTAGTAATTATTGCAATTATTAGTTCTTTTATTTTTTCTTTTATAACTGTTAAATTTTTTTTAATTTATATTAATAAATTTTCAATGAATGCTTTTGTAATTTACAGAGTTATTATAGCACTAATATTATTTATTATTATTTATTAAGAATATCTTTTTTTTACTAGAGGTAATAATTGAGATAATAAAACACCGCATAAAATAAAAAGACATCCAAATAAATTATTAATATCTAAGATTTGATTTAAAATAAACCATGCGGCAATAGTTGCAAATACACCTTCTAATGAAAAAATTATTGCAGCTGGGGCAGGGGTAATATTTTTTTGAGCATATATTTGAAGAACAAATGCAAAACCTCCTGACAAAATTCCAGCATACAATATAGAATTAATTTCTTTTAAAATTTCAACATAAATAAATTCTTCATAAATTAAGCCAATAATAAAAGAAAATAAAGCAACGAGTAAAGTTTGGATAGCACCAAGTGTTAATGGAAGATTATATTTTTTAATTATAATTCCCGTAAATATTATATGAGTGCTCCAGAACAAGGCTCCAAGCACAACAAGAGTATCTCCAAGTCTTACTGTTGCATCTTGAAAATTTGTAAGTAAATAACCTCCAATTAAACACAAAACTACAGAAGGCCAAACACTCCAATGAATTGATCTCTTTCTAAATAAAAAAATAATTATAGGAACCATTGGAACATAAAAAATAGTAAAAAATGCTGCATTAGCAACATCAGTGTATAAAAGTGCGACCTGTTGTAATGCTGATCCTAAAAAAAGTGATAATCCAATTAAAAATGAAAGAGTAACAAATGTTTTCTTATCTAATTTAAATTCTGACTTAAATTTTTTAAATTCAAATAAAAACACCAATGGTGTTATAGCTAAAAAACCAATGAAGAATCTTACTGCATTAAAAGTAAATGGACCGATATTATCCATACCCGTATCTTGGGCAATAAAAGTTGTTCCCCAAATAAATGTGCACAATAAAGCGCTTAATAGTGAGATTGTTTTAGACATGATTTTAATTAAACAGCTAATTTGTAGGCAAAATTTTTACCTAAATTTTCTTTCAGATCATTGTTAAATCTCGCTGCCTCAGCGCCATCAATAATTCTATGATCATAAGATAGAGATATTGGCAACATGGTCCTAGTTTGAAATTTTCCATCTATAAAAATTTGTTTTTTTTGAGACTTGCCTACTCCTAGAATTGCAACTTCTGGAAAATTTATTATGGGTGTAAAAAAAGATCCACCTATTCCACCTAAACTTGTAATCGTCATAGAGCCACCAAATAATTCTTTTTTATTAATTTTAAGATTTCTACAAAGTTCACTTACTTCTTTTAATTCTTTACTAAGTAATGAAATTTTTTTATTATTAGCATTTCTAATTTTTGGAACCATTAGCCCATTTGAAGTATCTACAGCAATTCCAATATGATAGTATTTTTTAATTATCATTTTTCCAGTTTCAATATCATCAATCGATGAATTAAAACTTGGAAATTTTTTCAACGATACAACAAGTGCTTTTATTATAAATGCTAAAGGAGTAACTTTCATTTTTTCCCCTGTATAGATATCAGTTAAAGAATTTCTAAAATTTTCCATTTCAGTAATATCTGCTTCATCATGATTTGTTACATGAGGAATTGTCGTCCATGAATTAACTAGATATGTTGAAGCTAATTTTTTTACTCTTGGTAAATTTTTAATTTCAATTTCACCAAAATCTGAATGCTTAAATTCACTTTTAATTTTATTTGATAGATTTTCCTTAAATTTAGATTTTTTATTAATATTTAATGAAACAAAATTTTTTACATCTTCTTCAACAACTCTTCCACCATTTTTACTTCCCAAGATCTGATTAATATCCGCTCCAAGTTCTCTTGCAAATTTTCTTACTTTAGGGCTTGCAGAAACAATACTGCTTTCATTTGTTTGTAAAATTTTACTTTGACTAGTTTCAATTTTTTTAGGCATCATATTGCTTTTTGGCTTTTCCTTAATTTCTTGTTTGGTCTCAGAATTACCTTCTAAAATTAAAATAACATCTCCTTCAGAAACTTTATCTCCCACTTTAATCATCAATGATTTTACTTTTCCCTCAAAGGTTGCTGGAATTTCAACACTAGATTTATCGCTTTCAATAGTAATTAAAGGATGGTTTTTTGAGACTGATTGACCTTTTGAAACTAAAACCTCTATTACCTCAACGTCTTTGAAATCACCTATATTTGGTACTTTAATCTCTAGATCTGACATTTTAAAGTTTAGTCGGCATTGGTTTATCGCCATCAATATTATATTTTTTTATCGCTTCTTTTGCGTATTTTGAAGATATTAATTGCTCTTTAGCTAAGACACTTAAACTGTAAGCAACTAAATGCTCCTTATCTACTTCAAAAAAATTTCTAAGATTTTTTCTAGTATCACTTCTGCCAAAACCGTCTGTTCCAAGAGAATAAAAACTTTTATTCGTATATGGTCTAATTTGATCTGAATTCATTCTCATATAATCTGAAGCTGCCATAATTGGTCCTTCTGTCTTACCTAGGCATTGCTCAACATATGAGGTCTTTTGTTCCTTATCTGGATTCAAAAGATTATATCTTTCAACTTCCATTCCTTCTTTTCTCAACTCATTAAAACTAGTTACACTCCAAATTTCACTATCTATTTCATATTCTTTTTGAAGAATTTTAGCTGCAGATATCATTTCACGTAATATTGTGCCTGACCCTAAAAGTTGAATTTTTGTTTTTTTAAACTTATTAAATTCCCTAATCTTATACATTCCTTTAAGAATACTCTCTTCACAGTGTTTATCTTTTGGCATCTCAGGATGAGGATAATTTTCGTTCATTGTGGTAATATAATAAAAAACATTTTCTTTCTTTTCATGCATTCTTCTCATGCCTTCTCTAAGAATTACTGCTAACTCATAATGAAAAGTTGGGTCATAAGTTACACAGTTAGGTATTGTGGAAGCTATTAAATGACTATGGCCATCTTGGTGTTGAAGCCCTTCTCCTGCTAAAGTTGTTCTTCCTGCTGTGGCACCAATTAAAAAACCTCTTGCTTGACTATCACCTGCTGCCCAAGCAAGATCACCTATTCTTTGAAAGCCAAACATTGAGTAAAAAATATAAATCGGAATCATTTCTATGTCATGATTTGTGTATGATGTGGCAGCTGCAATCCATGATGACATAGCGCCAGCTTCATTAATTCCTTCTTCTAATACTTGACCACTTTTATCTTCACGATAAGAGCTTAACTGAGCTGCATCTTCAGGTTCATATTTTTGACCTTCATGAGCATAAATTCCTATTTTTTGAAAAAAACCCTCCATACCAAATGTTCTTGCTTCATCAGGAATAATAGGAACTAATCGTGGTGAAATATTTTTATCTCTTAGTAAATTTGTAAACATTCTTACCAAAGCCATTGTAGTAGACATTTCTTTTTCACCAGTTGAGACTTTCATAAAATCAAAAATATCTTTTGATGGAGCCTTAACAGGTTTTGCATAAGTTGTTCTTTCTGGTAAAAACCCTCCCAAGTTTAGTCTTCTTTCTTTTAAATACTTAATCTCTGGTGATTTTTCTTCAGGTTTAAAATATTCAATATTTCTAACTTGCTCATCAGTCAAAGGTACGTCAAACCGATCTCTGTAATACATCAAGTCATTAATATCTAATTTTTTCGTTTGGTGAGTTGTGTTTACACTTTCGCCAGTTTTACCCATTCCATAACCTTTGATTGTTTTAGCTAAAATAACTGTTGGACTTCCTTGGTTTTTTGATGCTTTATCATATGCTGCATAAACTTTATGAGGATCATGGCCTCCTCTGTTTAATCTCCAAATATCTTTATCAGATAGACTAGAAACTAATTCTTGTGTTTCAGGATATTTACCAAAAAATTTTTCTCTAACGTAAGCTCCATCTCTTGCTTTCATTGCTTGATACTCACCATCTACTGTCTCGTTCATTATCTTAACTAAATGACCAGTTTTATCATTAGCAATTAAAGAATCCCAATAGGTCCCCCAAATTACTTTTATTACATTCCAGCCTGCTCCTCTAAAACTACCTTCTAATTCTTGAATGATTTTTCCATTACCTCTTACAGGACCATCTAGTCTTTGTAGATTGCAATTAACAACAAATATTAAATTGTCTAATTTTTCCCTAGCAGCTAACCCTATTGCTCCCATGGACTCTGGCTCATCCATTTCTCCATCCCCTAAAAATGCCCAAACTTTTCGACCTTCATCTTTTATAAGTCCTCTATTAATTAAATATTTCATATATCTTGCCTGATAAATCGCAAGCATTGGACCTAAACCCATAGAGACTGTTGGAAATTGCCAGAACTTTGGCATCAGCCATGGGTGTGGATATGAAGAAAGTCCTCCTTGCTTTACCTCTTGTCTAAAGCTATCTAATTGTTTTTCATTTAATCTTCCTTCTAAAAATGCTCTAGCATAGATACCTGGCGCACTATGACCTTGAAAATAAACTAAATCTCCTCCAAATTTATTATTTTTAGCTCTCCAAAAATGATTCATTCCAACATCATATAATGTAGCAGCTGATGCAAAAGTACCTATATGTCCACCTAGTTCAGGGAATTTTTTATTTGCTCTTACAACCATCGCTGCAGCATTCCATCTAATTAAAGATCTAATTCTTCTTTCAATATTTTGATCTCCATTTGATTTTACTTCTGCTTCTGGAGGAATTGTATTTATGTAAGGAGTATTTTGAGTATAAGGAATATTTGCACCTTCACGATATGCTTTGTTAATTAATTCTTTAATTAAAAAGTGGGCTCTTTGATTGCCATCTTTTGAAATAACTGCCGATAAAGACTCCAACCAATCTTGTGTTTCTAAAGGATCGATATCTCCACTTTTAGTTACTTGAATTATTGACCGTTCCTTCTTTTTAACTGGTTCTTGACTAACTACAATTTCTTTTTTTTTTTCTAACATTGCAGCTTCGGCTTTGCTAATGATACTTTCAGTATCTTTTGGAATCGATTTATCTTCTGCACTTTTATTTTGTGA